>JAAUXU010060483.1_pt1 | contig 27087 bp, 8 predicted proteins | sample 7278151 | NCBI WGS metagenome assembly JAAUXU01 (sample SAMN14350113, study PRJNA611818) | marine sediment metagenome | isolation source: surface marine sediment (1.8m) | place: French Polynesia: Moorea | collected 2018-08
CTTCACAATCGTTAGTACTACGTAATCTGACAACAACAGCGACTCACAGACAGACAGGAGGAGGAAGAAATAAGAGAAGGGGGGGGGGAAAAAGGACGTTGCCGCAACAGCAGCAGAAACAGTGTGATTTTCGGTCCAATGCTCCACTGCGCTCCTCTTCAGGGCGTGACTTATTCCCTCATGCTGCTCCTGCATCAGTAGTAGCGATGCCGTCAGCATTGCTGCAGTAATCGCCACAGAAGAAGTGCTCGGTCTGCCCCGTGGAGATACCACACATTCACGCCCGACCGTGTCAATCGGTCTGCTCCTCCTCATTCGGGCAGACGAGAAGGAGGCAGACCTGTTCTCGATATCAGCACACACGTGAGTCAGGCTCTTGTGCGTGCGCGCTGCGGCTCCCGCCAAGTCACAGCCTCAACCAGGAGTGAGAACGTTAACATATTCGATACCTGCTCTAGTCGCGTTAGGGAAAAACACACACACACACACACACAGATAGAGTACTTGTGATGAAGTATTAACGAGGCCTGAGCGCGCGCGCGTGAGGCCTACAGCGACGTGAGGCCTACGACGTCCAGAGAGCAGAGAGACACCGGATCGTACTAGTGACTGAGTGAGTCAGATACGTTGCTGTGTGCGCGCCCACTGGTGCGACATGTTTTCCAGTAGCGCCAAAAAAGACCAGTGATTGATGATATTCAGGCGTTGACAATACAGCCAGCAGCCGTCATTATGAGTGCCGCTGCCGCAGCCGCTGCTGCCACCAGCAACGGCAACAGCAACAGTAGCGTCTTCTCCGACTTCTGTCAGGCGTGGGTGGCCCGCTTTCCGGGCAGCGAGTTGCCGGCCGCCTGGGAGGAGGACGTGAGGGCGAATCTCAAGAGGCACAAGACTAAGGTGGCCATTCTCAGAGAGGAATTGGAGAAAGAAGAGATGTACGTGGAGTACCTGGACAAGCTCCTCGCCGACATCGAGCTTCACCGGAAACGGAGCAGTGGCACGAGCGGCTCGATATCGCAGCAGCAAGAGAAGAGGCAGTCGACCGTCGGAGAGTCCGAGAACACGCAGAAGTTCTTGGATGAGAAGCTGCAAGACTTTCATCATGCCAAAGCGGCCTCAGCCGAACTCACGCTGGACCTGACCGAAACTGCGGCAGACGGCAACAGCACCTTCGTCACGGTGATCAACGTGCCCTCGCCTAAGAAGTCTACGGGAAGTAAGAAGCAGCAGAGCCTGGCTGATAGCGGCAGCAAGGTGAACAAAATCCCTCCCAGACCGCCCCCCAAAAGGATCTCCGCAGGCAGCAGAGATTCGCTCAACAGCGTGAGCAGTCCTACGACACCGGGATCATCGCCGCTGCTGGACGACTTCGCGACGGCGGGCGGCGACAGAGAAGGGCTGGACACGCTGTCCCCCAAAGACCCGTTGATGCAGACAAAGTTGTCTTCCTCCAGCGAGGAGACTCTCGATGAGGTCGGGGTCGGGGACGAGGAGAGCCTCAGGAGGGGTAGGCCCGACGGGAGGGACAACTCCGAGGACAAAATCAGCGGCGGCGGCGGAAGTGTGCCCAAGGCAATCAAAATCAAAGAGCTGATGGCCAACTGGGAGAACAAACCGCCTATCACCGCCCGACCTCCTCATCTGTCAATGGCGCCGCGATCACCCATTGAGATCGTCAAAGAAGAGCACTCTGCAGCTGCGGCCGCTGCTTCCACTGCGACGACCTCGTCCTCCGGGGTTGTCATGACAAGAAAAGATTCGGACAGCGGCAGCAGCCGCGGTCGCATGGGCAGTCCCTGTGGCAAGAGCCACGACTCGAGTGACAGCGCTGGCGACAGTCCGGGAGCGGCCCGCCGGCGCCGGTCGGGTGAGACCCGCCTTGACAGATTGGTGCGGCGTCCGGAAAGTAGCAGCCTGGGGGCCAGGCCGCCTCCCAAATTGCCCGGTGTCGGCAGAAAGCCAAAGGCGAAGCCGCGCATGGTGATGGAGGAGCCGCTCTATGATACCGTGGCCAACGATGAAGAACCAGAGGACGAGTACGACAATCACCTCTTGTATGGCGACGGCGGCACCACCATCGGGTCCTCGTCTGGCAGCGCCGACTTGGGCTTCGAAGAGCTCAAGTCAGGCACGCTCTCTTCCTCAACGGACACTGACGCACTCAGTCCGTCCCTGAGGAGAAGAGCCAACAGCTTTGACGAAGAAGAGGAGACCAACTACGTCAACATCCAGTACTTCTTGCAGAAGCGCAGAGACGCGAAGATCTCGACCGCGTCTTCCAACACCCCCGTGGAAGAGGAGGAAGAAGGGGAAGAGGAAGAGATGACATCTTCGCGAGAAATGTTGGATGATGGTGACAACCTGAAGGCCGAGCCGAGCGCGGCGGAGGCGCAGCGCATCGTCATGTACAAGTGCATCCTGAACAGCATTGTGGACAGTGAGGCCATATATCTGGAAGGACTGAGCGTCATGTTGCAGTACATGAAGGCCATGAAAGTCACCATGTCCACGTCACAACCAGTCATCCCAAAAGAAGATTTCGAAATCATCTTCTACAAGATACCTGATCTGCACGAGTTGCACTATACCTTCCTGGAGAGCCTGAAGAAGCAAGTGGAGCGCTGGCACGACGGGGACAGCGTGGGTCACACCTTCAAGATGCTCGCTAGCCGCACCAAATTGTACGCGGCATTCCTGGACAACTACCCTCGGGCCTTGGATGCCCTCCACCGCTGCTCCGAGGCCTACCCGCAGTTCGCCGACCTGACGCGCTCCATCAAACTTCGATCTGTGAAAGGTCAGAGGGCGGTGCAACAACCACAGCAGACAGTCTCTCTCGAAGACCTCCTCCACAAGCCTGTGGCCAGGGTGCAGAAGCACTGCTTGTGCCTGCAAGACCTCCTGAAGCACACGCCCGAGTCCCATCCGGACAGGGTGGCGTTGGGTCAAGCCTTGGCGCAAGTGCAGTCCTTTGTGAGTGAGTACAACGTGTCGCACGCGGGCGAACTCTTCCCTCATCAAGAGCGAAGTCAGCGACATCTCGTCAAGAACTCGTTCATCGTCGAGTTGTCGGAGGGGCACCGGAAACTTCGACACCTCTTCCTCTTCAACGACGTGCTCGTGTGCGCCAAGTACAAGGCCGACGGCAAGAGGGCCGACAAGTTCACCTTCCAGCTCAAGTGGTACATACCACTGTGGAATGTAAGTAGTAGAAAGAAAAAAAGTCAGTGTATCCTTCCTCACCTCACTCAGCTGCGTTACACTTCGCTGCACCCAAGGCTTACGTTCCATTTATTTTGGCCAATCGATTGTGTCTGGTTGCCCCCTCCCCCCTCCCCATAGGCGAGGGATAAGCCCGGACAGGCTAGACAGTTGGTTCGTGGGTCTTGACATCACTTTGCTCCTCGACCCCGTCTTGGGCTCTGGCGCACAAGATCAACCAAGTATGACAAAAATAGGACAGTGCAGTACACACATAACGTAGTAAACACACCACAGGATGTGACGTCATTCTCACTGTGTAAAGTCAGCAATCCCAGGAAAAACTTAGGGTACATACGAGATGTTGCATACGGACTTACTCTTGCATTACTCTCCACTTACGAGATCTTTTTCTCAGAGAAAAGATAGATACAAATGAAATAATACGTGCAACCATGACAGTGCTAAAGGACTTGCAATTTCGAATTCACAGAGCAGTATAATTATGGGAGAGATGTGAACAAGGCTGCACTTTATACTCTCAAACAGCCTAAGAATGGAAAATTATCCAGCCGAGTGTGTTAAGAAATCCATTTTTGCCATACATTTTTCATCGGCAGCAAGATCATCGTGAAATTGTAAAATAACCGGAGTGGAAACGGGTGAGCAGTCAGAGTCCAGAATCCTAGCATTTCAAGTCTACGCCGTAAGCAGAGGTTTGCTGCGGCCTCCGTTTGTGAGGTCGAGTTTTCCTCTCTAGCTCAACTGAGCAAGGTGCGGTTGTGCAGACAGCACTTGCGGGTCAGCTGCTCTTCCGTCACAATCGCGAAAAGTTGGTTTCGTCGTGAAAGAGACTGGCGGTTGACATTTGCAGAATGCGCAGCGATGACATTTACAGGAGCAGGAAAGGCTTCCTTTGTCACATCCTTTCAGTCACCAAAGCTAAGCAAATCTGCATTGTTCATCGACGCCTAAGAAAAGTATTATTATTTCTATTATTATTATCATTGTTATTGGCGTCTGCGTGCGCACTGCGTCCACAGGCGAGGGCGCGCAAAAGCGCCAAAACCGTACTGTACATGTATGTTTGCATGCTGCAACCAACGGGAATCAGTCAAAGCTGCGCGTCATTACTGTGGCAGCGACACAAAAAAACCACCAGCCGCCCTTCTATTAATCTGCGTATTTTGTATTGATGCACGTAACGGACTTGGCGCGTCTTTTCTTTCGGATCCTCGCCGCCAGCGAACATTTCGATATCCACGTATGTGGAGCAGCGAAGGGGTAAAAAGAATTTAGTCGTCCCAAGAACAGGGCAACGCCCGCACTTTGCGACGGCCAAATGAACCTAGTGATGGAGAGCTTGTTCTCCTTTTTTTGCACGCTTTGGGCATCATGAGGCAGTTGCAAACGACGGGACGGAGAAAAAAACTTCTCTTGACTGCATCGCGTATGTAGTGGGACAAGTTTCTCTGTGCGGAGAGAGAGTTGCTCCGATCCCCCCTTCACCTTAAATTTGGACTCTATGTACGAGTAGCAGGGAAAAGTGTGAGCGCGAATGAGTAGGGGAGGAGTCGGCTTCACTCGCCCAATCTCATCCCCCCCCCCCTGTCTGTTGCGTATGAGCAGCCTCCTCTTCAGCTGGAAGAAAAAGCTGCTTATTTGTCCGAGGTTTGAAAGATCTGTCTGTCCTCCTCGGTCGTGACGATGCTCAGCACCGAGGCGGTGGATTCCGCGTCCCTCCCACGTATCCGCCATCAGGAAAAACGTGTTCGTGCCTCCTGGGATAACAACTTGATGGCCCCTGTTTGTGATCACCGCAATTTGTATGCGAGCAGGGCAGATTGGAGATTGCGCTCCCATTTTTCTTTCCACACACGATCGCGTTCAGGCAGACGAACACGCAGCCCCTCTTCTGGCAGTGCACGCAGATGACTTTGGTCTCTCTGCGTGCTCCTTCGCTCTCACTACTTTAAATCAATCGTTGGGAGTTCGAGTCTCTGCTCCGGTGAACACTTGTCTCCTCCACGACAGATTTTTTCTCCTTTGGTACTGTGTGTTTTTTTACTCAATCTCTTGCCAATCAATAAGTTTAAAAACCACTAATGCACTAGTTAAATAAGTTAGTACAGTCAACCTTTGAACTAGAGAAGGTTCAAGATTGATGTGCCATGTCCGGAGTGATTGTTGGAATTAACCCATTCATTACATAAGAATCTCCGATGTAGTGAAGATCAGTGTGGTGTAGTCAAGCTTGACTGTGTAAAAGGTTGACTGCACACAACACATATTCAAGCTGACGTTGTTGATACAGAAGGCGATGATATTGAATAATTAGTTCGTTGTTCAACACATGTTTTCAATTGAAAAATTAACAATTAAACTCTTTTTTTTTCCTTTGAGAACGATCTCTGAGTCATAGATGAGCACCACAGCAAGTTAGAAGTGAACCGGGCCAGTCATTGTGACGTCAACCTGTGACAGCGAAACACAGCAAACTTTAATATAGATACATTCTTTCCGGTATTGATAGTAGGGTAGTGGGCCATTTTTTTTAATCTCTTGGACGTACTAAAGTTGTTGCAAGACTCTTTTTGAAGACACTCTAGTTTAGTTATTGGAATGAAGAATTAATTAGTTTTTGGGGTCCGCTGTCTGCGTTCGAAGTTTTAAACATAAAGATGTTAGGTCAACATTTCAAATTGGACCTGCTTCGTTACGTTCCAGATGCTGCTAAACTGCAGCGCCGTAGTCAAATGAATCTGAGAAGAAAGTGTGTTTAGCTTCGCCTTCCAAATCTGAACATGTTGTTATGTTCTGAACCTATGTAGTAAAACTTTATTGCTCCAGAAGGGGGAGGGGGCATTTTTCTTTTCTTTTTTGGAAACCATTCAACTACGTCTTCACCTTTCGGCATTACGTAACAAACCTAAAATGCACGAAGCAAAATTCCACAATTTTCATTTGTGGGTCAAGCCTAAATTAAATAAATATCATTCCAGACACTGGTGAAGTAACGTGGGCGTGTGGTCTTGAGCGCGCATGCCTATATTGACTAGACATGTACGAACCGTTGTACAGCTCGTCGATCTCCTTGCAGGCCCTGATCGTGGAGGAGCCCAGCGCCGAGCCCAGGGAGAACTCCCCCGCCAACCTAGTCAGCCTGAAGACTCAAGCGGCGTCTCTACGCGATCAAATCAAGCGCATCCACAAAGAGGAGGAATTTAAGAGTGGCCAGAGGAAGGCGAGCATCAATGAGCACAGGAGCACGAATTCCTCACCCAACACTCAACCAAAGGCTTCTGAGAAGCAGCGAAAGAAACTGGCAGAAGTGGAGGCACAACTGGTCTTGGCCTCACCTAGTCTCCTCTTCCAGGTAGGACAAAAACTGAGCAAACGTCATTTGCAGTCGACTCATCCACTATGTTGCTCTCGTAGGTGACGCACAAGCAGACCGGCCGCTCGTACAACTTCTTCATTTCGTCCGAGTACGAACGCAGCCAGTGGGTGGAGACGCTGCAGGTGCTGCAGTCGTCACTGCCGACCAATCCGACCGTGCAGCAGCAGAAGTCCATGTCCATGGACGAGCTCCAGTCATGGATCACGAGCTGCAGGAAGTTTCTCCTCACCAACATGGGGTCTTTTTTGATGCGCTCTCCCAGGGACGAGCCACTGCTGGTGGGCGACTTGCACCTCTCCGTCAGACACGTGCAGGGCCTGCCGAAATCGTCTGCCACACTGCCGGAAAACCAGTACTTCGTCGTGGCCGAGGTCGACTCCTACGGGCACTACTTCAGGAAGGCCAAGACGCGGTCCTGCAGCGGCGGCAGTAGCAGCGGAGATCCCTCCTGGGACGAGGACTTCAACATCGAGTTGGAGGGCTCGGAGAACTTGCGTCTACTTGTCTATGAGCAGACTGCCACGTCGACCTCGCTACGTGGACGAGCCACACTTGAGCTCAGTCGCTCATGGCTTGGGGCGCTGCCCTCTGAGCAGAGGATCTCCATGGGCGACGTCGTCCTCACGTGCATCGTGCGCTTCGTCACGTTCGAAGAAACAATGAGGCGAGTTCCGACGGTGCCGACGGCAAAGTCGTCTTCGTCCTCGAGCCTGTTTGGTGCGCCGCTGTCGACGGTGGCTCGCCGCGAGCGTCGCGCAGTCCCCTTCATCATCACGAGCTGTGTCCGTGAGGTGGAGCGAAGGGGACTGGGCGAGGTGGGCATCTATCGAGTATCTGGCTCCGCCGCCGACGTAGCCAAGTTGCGCAAGGCCTACGAGAGTAACCCGTACGAGGCTGAGCAGCTGCTCAAGGAGTGCGACGTGCACTCCGTCGCCGGCGTGCTCAAGCAGTACCTTCGTGACCTGCCCGAGTCCGTCTTCACCACGCAGGTCTACCGCCAGCTGTTCGACGCCTACCATGACTCCGACCTCGAGCGGCGCAAGCAGCGGTACCTGTCGCTCTTCACGCAGGTTCCCCAGAGCCCGAATCAGGCGTGCGTGGTCTTCTTGGTGGAGCACATCGTGAGAGTGAGCCAGTGCGAGCAGCAGAACAAGATGTCCCTGCACAACTTGGCGACGGTGTTTGGACCTACCATGTTGCACGCCGGCAAGTCTGACACCGCCTCGAAGGAGCTGACGACCGGCACCGTGGACGTCATGGCGCAAGCCGGCATCCTCCACTTCTTCATCAGCCGACGTGCAAGAGGAGAGCCCATTCAAATAGTCGAGCGGCAGGTGTAATCGGTCAGCATTATCATTCATACAGTACATGTGACGTGTGTCAAGGATTTTTTTTAAGATATTACGAAGTCACATAAGAGCTGCACCTGTGTGTTTAGGTGTTGTAATACCGTAATTTTTTCTTGGCCAATGCTAAATACCTATGTATGTACGTATATCACCGGTTGAGTGGAAAAACGGGATGAAATAAAGCAAGCGCAAGCCACAACGTCTGTATTAAGCAATGTGCATACAGGGTGTGGCAGGCTAACTGCAACTCTGAGAGGCACTTTTTTTAAGCCCTCCTCATGCAGTACGTAGAAAATTGACTCTGACCGTTACAACGAGGAGGAGTCTGTTAGGTGTGAGTTGGGCAGCTTGAGCTCAGCCTGGGCCGTGGGCTCAATTTCGCTGGTACAGAAGACTCCGCTAAAGCGGTTGCGATGAAAAAGCACTGCAGCCAACGGCTTGTGCAGGCCTCACAAGACCGAGCGCTGTTTTTCCTATCATTAAGCAACTGAAGCGTTTGCCTGAAGCTCAGGGTCTGTTAGTCAGATCCCGCTTTTTCATTCTGTGTGCATTTTGAGTGCATTTGTCTCATCTATGACGAACTGAGCAGAAACATCAGCAGAGAACATTGGGTTTTATGTCAGCAAAGGAGACAACAAAGGCAAGACCAGCGTTGCCACATTTGCTCATGCAAACTGCAAGTTCAGCCTCAGCTCCTTTGCCAGCCAGCAACTCCTTTCGTGTGGGCAAAAAAAAGCGGAATCAACCGCTTATGCAGACCGTTTTTGCTACAACGGATTCCACATCCAATTGCAGACTCCGATCAAGTTTGAGGCAAAAAAAGCGCGAACAGTCACAGACTCTAATGGCAGCTCTTGAAGCCATCCTGAAAACCGTGCAATGTGGACTGAATGTACCACTGCAGTGTACAATCTGATGGCGACCCCCAGTACATGAGAAAATAAGGACTCTTCTGTGCTGCTTAACAGTTAAGAGTCTACATACATTGGCATGGAAATATATTTCCTTAGGGTTACCACACGCAAACTTGTCCAGACTTTTAGAAGGCTCTGGCTCCCACGCTCATTGGTAAATTCCCACGCTTTGTTGCCACGGGGTCCCGACTTCATCAAGAAGTCCTGCTGTGCCCTCCCTGTCGACCGAGTCGCAGAGGCTGGAGGAGAGCAGCGTGACGAAGAGTTGTCGAATTGACCTGATAACTCTGCCTCAAGTCATTCGCCCTGTTGACGTTACGCAAGTAGCCGAAGGCCTTTCCGCCTTGGACATCCTCGACTGCACTAATGGCAACATTGATGCACTGCGAAGACAAACAAACACACAAAAAATGTTGTGTCTGTTGCGGCTTTTTTTTAATCCTCAGGGAGCTCGCACGCACTTCAAACACTCTCACTCAGCAAAGAATTAAACGGCAAACTCATGCGGCACCGACAGACAGAAGATGAGGCTGCTACACAGCGTGAATCTGGCAGCATCGCACAATACTTTGCAAAATATGTGTAGTATTATGCGTGCATACTTTTTCCTGCACCAGAGCTTTTAGGCAGCGTCATACACGATCTCTAGATGTACCGAGAAAGAAGTTAGCAGAAAAATACCATTTGCTTTAAACTGAGATTGTTACTCCCTCCAAAGCAGAGCAACCACATTGCTGACCCACATTTCTAGACCAAAGAAAAAAAATGTGATTTATCTCGTTTGCCACGACGTAGAACTCGTCTGAAAATGATTCCAGTTCACACACGCACTCACGTAGTTACCGTAAAGCACACACGAGTCCACGGACTTGTTGGAGTTTTTCTCGTTCTTCCTTTCTCCGCTGCACATATGGCTGCAGCATGTGCAGAGTCTCTGTTCAATGGGAGAGCTGCGTGTGTCAACAAGCAGGAGGAGGAAGGAGAACCGTTGCTTGCTCTCTGCCTTCTGCTACACGTCGTCGATCTTCTCCTCCGGACAGGCGGTTGCCGCGGGCTTCGCCGCCAAGTCCGCGCGGACCGCGATCACGTCCATTCAACATTTGCAGACGCCTGGGACCCATGGCCATGTGGCAACCCTGGCTTCTCGACCATTCGATGACATACGAGGCTGGTCTACGTATTCTATGTATGGTCGACTCATTGGAGTCCACTTTAAGTGAAGGGCCTTAAACAGGAAGGAAAGCACCATGTACTTTATACACACAAGTGCAAAGAATAGAACAAGGACGGAGAGAACAGCATTTTTCTCCTCTTTTTTTCTTGTTAGCTTTGTTTCCATTAAGAAATGTTATAGCTTCTGCTACATCATCATTTAGTCTCGCCGAGTCGAGGTGTGCAACTTTGGGAGTCGACTCGGGCTGTTCTTTGGGTCGGGCGACTCGACTCTTCTGAAAAACCGACTCCATAAGTCGAGTCACAGGCCGATAACATAGAGCGTGATTGTTCGTAGCTACTGTGAAGAACTGGCGGTCATTTTCCGCCTGCTCCCGCAGGGAATTTTGGCCGCTTTTTTGGCACGACGTCGGCAAAGTGTTCCTTGTTCAAGCTGGAAAAGGTGGCATTAATGTTGGCCACAGTCTGAAATATCAGACATCCAAGTTTACAAGAAATGCAGTTGAATCTCGACTCCGAAAAGAAATTTGATTCTAGAAAGTTCACATGCAGGAAATTAAAGTCAAGGGAATTTTTTTGCCATTTTTTGTCGGGCCTTTGATGCTTTAGATCATAACATATCAATGCAAACTTTTCCAGCTTCAACACAATGAACATTTTGCCAACGCCATACCAAAAGTCAGCTAAAAATCTCTGCGGGAGCAGGGCGAAAATGGCCTCCAGTCCTTCACAGTAGCTACGAACAGTCACGCTGTGATATCGTCATTGTGTAAACTACTCTTTTATTTCCCCTGTGGAACATTTTTCGGCCGTGGCTTCGTGCCCACCCTGAACAGCGCCTCCTCCGACACCCTGAGAGCATTGGCACACAGACCCTGCTATAAGTAGTAGGGATGTCATCGGACCAATAATTTTCGGGTCCAACTCGAGTCCGGGTCAGCCCAAGCTGGCATGACCGGAGTCTAGTGGTCATCGGTCGAATCGGGTGGGATACTGAGAGCTCCAGGTCGGCTTTAAAAAAACCGTATGGGTTGGGTCAGGCAATAATAGAACAGCAACTTAATGAAACTGCTCATATTTATTTAGCACTGACATTTATTACTGACTTACTCGACATTTCAATGAAAAATCCGACCGAGCTGACAGACTCCTGAGGAAAATGTTAACCCAGATTTATGAAGTCAGGTCAGGGATCAGCCGAGTTGAGTGGTCAGGGTTCGAGTTGGTCACGAGTCAGGCAGAAATGTTGGACCGGTATCAGGTGTGACCCGGTTACATCACTAGTGTATATAGCACCCCACCTGGTACGTGTGAGTGCGCACACATCGTTCATGTTGGCCCTGTCCTCCTAAAGCAGAGTGTCTGACGTGAATTTATTTTTCATGAATCACGCGAAAAACGGTCGTGTCGATGCCACCGGTCCTGTGCCATGCAGCGCAGCCCGTTGCACTGCACTGCAGCGCAGCGGGAGTGCAGCAAAGTAAAATGTGCAGCAATTTCTCCACTTTTCTCACGTACACGTTTAATTAGCGGTGAATTACGGCCATAATTGATGCATACAAGAGAGATGTGACCGTTCTTACACAGCTGCGCTGGAGGAAGAGTCACGCTGTGTTCGCTCCTGCCACTTCTGGACCTTGTAAATGGCCAAGTCAGTGCTGTCTGTGCGCGATTCACGGACAGGACATTATTTACTTGTCATTATGAAACGTTCGGTGTCAGCATCTCCAGCTGCTTGGTTTTTTTTTTGATTCTGAAGAAGTTGTTACAATTTGAAACGACAGAAACGTTCTTAAGTTGCCGAGCAGAGTGCAACAAACGGGGAATGAAAAGTAAACAGAATGAGAGGTAAACAAAACTCAGGTCGCAGCTACATGGCAAACCTTCCTCTAGGGCACAAATATACACTGTATACCAAACAATATGCCAAAAAAGGTCAGACACTTGAAATTTGCTTATGGCTTTGGCAAGACCGCCTTCAATTTCACCAAAGTTCGCATGATTGCACAAGTCAGTTGTTGTCATCTTGGACCTGCTTGGACTCATCCATTGCCCTCATGCAACAGACTTTCCTCTATCCAGTAAAAAATGGTCAGATACTCATCAGATGCGTAAGCTTGTGAGATTATTATTTATTGGGAAGTAATCTTTTTGTTCTCCGGGACTGCCCATCTTCTTCCCACATGGCTGAGAAGACAAGGGCTAAAAAATTAGCAACTAACTAACTACTACCATGTTTAATTGTTATCTAGCTGTCGTTGATCATCATTAGCATGAACGTTTGGCTTCTGAATCTGATCTAGGTTTACCACAGGTAACCACTTTGGGAGAGAAAACGGTCTTCAGAGCAATTGCCCTGTAAATTAGGGGTGTAATTGTCCTAATTATCTTGGTGTGATTATCAAAATGGACTGATCTTTTGGCAAATACTTACTCTGCACAACTGGTGAGTCCTCTTTAGTCCAGCATGACAACTGGTTCGCATAATTACTGCGCAGGCACATTAATTGTGGTGAAATCCAGAGCGCCCCAATTCAAAGTTATAGGCAAATTTCAAATTGTTTGACCTCTTTTGCTCACTCTAGATATCTATACTCATCTCTGGTTTACACCCCAGAGAAAGGTTTGCCAAGTAGCTGCGACCAGAGTTTTGTTTACCTCTCATTCTGTTTACTTTTCATTCCCCAAAGTCTTTAACCAGTGTTGCCAAGTGGCACTTTCTGAGATGAATTGGCTAGGATATCGTGGCTTCTTTAACGTGTGCCTTAGAATACAGAAAATGTGGCATTTTTCAAACTTATCTCGGATTACTCTTCATCTTTGGGACGATAACAGATCTTCTGAATTTGTAAATATACGATTGGGCAGCCACGACCAGCATAAACATACCCAGGCCGTGGCAAGAGTGAGCACCACAGCGAGTGAGGATGGGTGCTTTTTTGCTTTAGGAAACTTAAGCCTTGCTGTCATGCATGAGAACAATGTTAAAGGCAATGCTTTGGCCGAATTGTCATTACTTGAAGAGTTATGACTTCCTATATGAGAACACAACCTGTTTGAAAGTCACCTTTGAGGCCTCTTTTCAGTGTTGCAAAAGTGGCGGTTTCTTTTTACGATTGTGGCACTTTTCTGTGGCCAAAGGTTGGCAACACTACTTCCAATAATATGCGTACTTGTGTGTGGGCCAAGGAAAAGTTTTCGTCTGAATGGGAACGAGTCAAAGTTTTCTATCCCAATTCGGAATTATTTGTTTCTCCTAAAGTTGAAGAGAGGGAGAAGAAAAAAAGATGGAGCAAATTAAGCGTTGCTGGACTTGTGGATCACGCGGAAGAGCAAGAACGGAGCCTCTGGTGGATGAAACGGCCGCTGTCAGACTGGCAACTAGAGATGCTTCCAGCCAGGGCCCGAGCTTGAAAGCTCGCAGCCATTTTCCACCAGCCTGACCCAATCCGAGCTCGACCTTCATTGGCTCGAAGTCCATCAACCCGAACCTGAGCTCGAAACAAACAAATAAACAAGAAAAGGCCAGCCCGACGCATCGCTACTCGCATCACCGACGAATTGCAGGCTTGTCCGCCATTTCAGCCTAATTTGTTCCCAATCGCCCGCAATTAACCTGTCGTATTTCAGCCACAGCAACAGCAACAGCCAAGTCATGGACAGCAGCAACCTGGAGTGGGCCTCGTAAGGGGAAACTTTACTCATCTCATTTCCTGAAATTTGGGCCGCGTACAGAGGTGTCGGCCTCTTCTGCTCTGCTGAGCCAGGCACTTTCTCAAGCGATGAAAACTCATTGAGGAAGCGAGGCAAAATCCTCCAGGGATGTTTCAAGAGCGCTCCAATCTTCTGCAGAAGAAAGAAGTGGTGAGGGGTAAAAAAGGGACGCCAAAGTGAATAATGCGAGTAGACAGAGCAGCCAACAAGAGTCCCTGTTTAGCGGGCTTAAGAATCTCATTTGGTTAGGCACAAAAAGCAAATCGTGTCGCATTACATTAGCCTCTTTGGACGCGGAACAGCCTTGTATTCTTCCTGCCTTTGTCAAATTGAATGAAGTCTCAGCCTCAGAGACTTCGCACACAGTAGACGAATAATAAGAGATCCAGCTCTTCAGACACCAGACTGGTGTCAGCATGAGCAAAGTCAGAGATTGTCTTGAGAGAAGCGGTCAAGAGTTGGTCGCCGGAATGAGACACAGCCTTCCTTGCCTGTGTCAAAGTGTCTCGCACCCACCAGAGAGGCCTTGGGCGCATCTGTTGGCTAAGAAGGTCACCTCAAACTTGACACCAGGTCTGCTTCTTGTCTGGCAACTCTGTCAGACTCACATATGACTGTTTGCAGCCCCCGTGCAATGAGGCGAAACCCACACAGACTTCCTTCTCACCAGAGGCCTTGGGCGCACCTGTTGGTTGAGAATGTCAACTCCAACCTGGCTTCTCGTCTGGCAACCCTGACGTACCTGTCGTGCCTGCCAGATATGAGTCGCCCACTGTAGTATCTAATCTGTTCTGCGAGTTCGCAGACCCTCTTCTCTCGCAGCTCATTATGAAAATGAAGGAAAGTCATGCGCCTGCACAAAAAAGTCCATTTCGTCGGGGGGGAAAAAGAGGAAAAGGTCGACAGAAGAACACGATTATTGAGGAGAGAATCGCAGCATTGAGGACTCTCGACCAAGATGACGTCGTGGCACATTTGTCAGAGCCAAATCACAGTCGCCGGCGGACTTTCATGCCTCAGCAGCCAACGTTGTTGTGCTCAAAGTGGTCCCATTCTGGGCTGCCCACTGAGAGAGAGAGAGAGAGAGAGAAAACTGCATTGGAGAGCTGCGCCAGATGAATAACCTTAAGATGCTCCAGTCCCTGATATCTTTGTCTGGTCCAGCCCGCACTGAGCTGGGAAAGATGTCCCTGAGCCTCTGGAACGCGTCACATTTCCATCCTTGTGGTCTTCTCTCGAGGACTGGACCAAAGATGTCTACAACCTGCAACTGGGACGCGTTGCAATGTTATGTAGGACGTGATCAAATGGCTTAGTTAGTGCAGTCAGAGTTAGCGTTAGACTCTGTTGGAATCGTGGCAACAGAAATGAGAAATTGGTGGCTTCGAGCCAATCATGGAGGGATCACTTTATTTCCCACTAATTTGCAGTGGGAAATCGAACCGGTTGTCTTTTTTTTCTTCCACCTCAGTCACGCATACGCGCAAACAGATCGAAGATTCACATCACACGAAACTCGGACAAGCATTCGAGGTTTACCGAATAAATCACGTAAAGAAAAGAAAAAAATAGACTTTTTTTTTCGGCTGAGAGAGATTCCAACGTGAACACTTGACGCAGGGTTGCCAACGAGCTCTGCTCAGTCGTGATCTTCTCAGTGAACAATAATGTTGACGCCAAGTCCAGACGTTCCATTGACGTCGCACGAACCAGATCGGTTGAAAAGGGCACCCCAGTGGGAGGCCTACATGACGGCCCCCCTGCCCCCCCCCCCCCAACTCCATCGCCCCGGAGGACGTCAGAGCCTCGTCAACCTTGGCATGAGCGTTGTTGATGTTGAATAAAACTCTCTTAAACTTGCAACTGGGTATGTTGACCCTTGTAGTGCGCAGGAACCACGATTGATTAGGCCTATGACGAACAAATTTCTAAAGCAAGTAAATGACGTCACTAAGCAAAGTTTTCGTGGAGGAGACCAGAAAGTCTATGTAATACTTCTTTGTCCAACATCAGAAAATAATGTCTCAATATGAAGCTGATCAGGCCTACGTTCAGGGCTGTCGTAATACCGGGCCTTGGGCCCAGGCTTTGGGCTGGAGGAGGGTGTTTGGGGCTGGGGTAAGTGGAAAATCATTTCTGAGAAATACACCGAGTCTCACTGCATGATTCAGGGCAAAGTTCCACAGTGACACCGCCCAAATGTACACGCGGGGAGGCTGAAGTGCCCTAAAATGATGACGATTTTCTTGTGCCAGCTGTGGACGTCGACAAGGGGGGGGGGGGAATAGAAAATTAACAAAGCAAACATACTTACAGATTGCGGCAAAGAAAAAATTCAAGATCACTGAACTGTCTAATCCACTGTGGGATTCCTAAATTGGGTTGCCACTCTGTACTAAGTTATCATTTCCACTACTGTGTGCAAATGCAGTTGATTTAGCAGTCATCGAGTGCACAGCTCACATCGTGGCAAGCCCCGTGTGAGTGCGCTTCAACTAATTTACATCATTGAATATTAAACAGCGCTTGAGGCGAGCGCTTTTTTTTTCTATTCCTCTTACATACTCAGAGTAATTCCCTCGTGTGAGGCCGGGTTTAACTCGCATTAGCAAGTGGAAACTCCGAATCATCGTGTGGAGAACTTTAGCATGCGTGGAAGACACGTACAACGGTTTGGAAGGGGGGAAAACACAAAAAGCAGCCAAAGTGTTAGGTTCAGGGTTGCCACCGATTACTTCTCGTCATCAATCAGGTGAAGGGACAGAGAGAAAGAACAACGTTTGTGTTTGGTCCGGTCAACGACCACGAACAGTGAATGACCGAAAATAGCTGCCTTCGCACTCAACGGGGCAAAGGCCTGTGGCAACCCTGCGAAAATGCTGCAGTGCAGACGCGCCCTTAAACAAGCAGGCTAATTACGCTGGCTCTTCCGTGTGGAAGCAACAAACAGTAACGCACAGAAGAGTCGCATCCCTTCCCTCTTCTTGACCAGGGTTGCCAATCTGACAGATTCGAGAAATTTGGCTCTTTCTTGACATGATTTGGCGTCGGAAGTTTAATAGCATGCAAAGCACAGCTGTCCGTAAATGAGCCGCAGATCTGGGTGGCGCCTGTTCACCGTTTGGCTTCTTCTGGTGAGCAGTTTGGCTTTACGTGGCAACCCTGTTGTTGATCGATTCTTTGTTCAGTGATTTCTTGTCAAAAGATAGCCTAGGACGAAGAAGCAGAATTCCCTTTGTGGAAGAAGAAAGAAAAGAATCAGTTGTGTCTTCGCTGTTGTTAGCGACTTCAAGGATAGGATAGCAAAAAATATAAATTAGGGCGTGGATACTCATTTCAATCTCGCCGCTTAATGTATGCAACCCCTTTTTTTTCTCTCTCGTACACGTGCATGACTCGATGAGTCTTCTGTAAGAGATTCCAACCTGTTCGTTCATTTCCACTTGATCTTTCTTGCCTTAACTATTCTGGCGCCCTCAAGTGAAGGTCGACAGTTCACTTCTCGTTCCTGCTACTGGAGAAGAGGTGTACGAACAGTCAGACTTCAAAGTATTTCACTGTTATTATTTGGCTACTGTGCAGTCAGACTCCAAAGTATTTCACTATTATTCCTTGACCAGTCATTGCGTGAACAAAGTATTCATTGACCCGTTGAGATTTGCGCTCTTTCAACAATTCTGAGGTAAAAGTTGTAGAAATGACGATTGCGGCCCACACAGGGACACATCAATTCTTCATGTTTAAGTTGTTCTACAGTTTGAAGAGGGTTTGGGTCAGCTGTAGCATTCAGAAAGGCTAGTCATTACAGCATCATTGCTGCATACAACTTTAAATTTGTGTGTGCATACTATGCTGGACTTTTAAGAATGGATGCAGTGTCTGTGTTTGAGCACTTGAGTAGCTGCAATCATTGCTACGATGCCTCCTATCAAAGAATTGTTGAGAAAGTGAGAATCTCAACAGATACCAAATGCCTTTCAGCCTAACTCTTCACACAGCAGTCTAGTAATAATAGTGAAATACTTTTGAGTCTGACTATTTGTGCAGTCGTCAGGTAGTAACGGTGTAATACTTTCAAGTCTGACTGCTCATACAGTAGACCAGTAATACTAGTGAAATACTGTCCAGTCCAACTGTTTGCACAGTAGTCAAGTAACAGTGAAGTACTTTTATCATTGTGACTGCTCTTCAGTAGTGAAACACTTTTAAGCCCGACTGTTTGAAAGTAGTTTAGTAATAACGGTAAAATGAGCTCAAGACTCACGTTCAGCGCAGACTTTTCATGAGGAGGCGCGATTTGCGGTGCTGGAAGACGAAGAAAAAATATCTCGAACACTCTAACCTCAAGTCTTGTGGCAAATCCTTTCAGCGAAAAGGCATTCTGGTCACGCAAAATCTCATACAAACGGCCTCTTGTTGTTGTTGTTTTTTGTCAGTCCGCCTCCTGCACCATATTGTTCGCCCTGGCCGTGGCGGCCGCCTTCGTCCCCCCTTTTGTCGGCCCTCTGGTATGCGCCGGGTTCAATGAATGAGCGCCCGGGCTAATTGATGCGTTCCCCTTCTCTCTCCCTCCACTTGACCTGGTTGACTAGTGAGGTTTGCAGCAGGCCACAGGCAAAGAGGTTAGCTGGAGATGGGAGAGGTTAATGTCTTCGCCGTGATTGAGGATGCATGGAGAATAAGGCAAAAAAAGTCACCATCAACAGACGCTCTGAGAAGAGATCCGGGGACTTGCCAGAAATCCTGACTCACACCAATCCCTCCGCAGGACCGTACAAAATTGAGCCATTAAGGTTACGATCGAAGCACTGGAATGTGTCAAACTGTTGCCCTCCACAAGTTTTTCCATAACGACTTGGGAGTTGCTCCCTCCAATTGCAGCCGTGGGAGGTCTCACCGAGCCTGACATCATGACTGGCATTTGACTGGCTGTAAATAATAGCTGCAATTAGCCTGCTGTTCTCTCAAATGATCTGGCTGGACGTTTTGCTTCTGCGGTGTCACCAGCTGCAGTGTGTGTGTGTGTGTGTACATGTCCGTGGGAGCCCTGAACGACGGCGTCGGCATGGCCCCCTCCGCCAAAGAGATTCATTCCACTCAGTCTAATTGTCCCGCCACGAAGATCATTATGACAGAGGAGAAGATTCCGAGACCACCAAGAGAGTTCCGACGGAGACAACCTGAGCAGCAGCAGCAGGTACACGGGCAGCATCAACGCCCAGACCGACCACACGATGAATCGCCAGTCGTCGTGAATTCAAAGGAACTCGCTCGAAATTCCTCGAAAAATGAGCCGTTTAGGTCGGAATGTTAATGGGCAGGATCATATGAGTCTGCCTGAATTCGCTCGCCCAAACATCAGGGGGGTCGTTACAATCACCTCTGTGATTGAATCCTACAGCGCCAAATTGCTGCCCCGCTATTAAGTGCATACTTAATATTTCACCCCCGGGGGCTGCAGGAGGTGGCGGGCTTGTCAAGCAACAATCCGACATTAATCTAAGGAGGGTCATCAGTCATCTTGATTTGTTACTGCTTGTTCAACCGAGGGAGAAGAATGGAGGAAAAAAAAGCTTAACCCTTTTTTGGGGTCCCTAACTCTTAGGCAGGCGCTGTTACCGTGCACTTTCCTGGCCACCTAATGAGGAACAACTTCCCGGACAGGGTGGTGGATCGGGGGGGGGGGATTTCTCACCGGCGCAGAGGGGAATCCTCCGTCCTTGAACGCAGGGGTGGAGTTGTTGCTACCCCATACACAAGGTCCCTCCGACCCAGCGGTGCTTGAGGGGGCCGCCCATAGAGACGGGGATCATTTGAAGTACATTATCTCCTCTCTCACCTCGCGTGTGAAAGCTCATCAAATCATCATCACTGCAGACGTGAAATTGCTGCCTTTCCGACCGATGCCGCCGCCGTCATCGGGGCCGCCACCGCCTCTCAGGAGAGAGGGAAAAAAAATAATACATTTCGGAGTCAAATTAAGAGAGGCTCTTGAAGGCGCACCAGGCTGGCATTTAACCTGATTTCCCCCACATCAATTCATCCATCGTCCGGGCGATATCACACGCGAAATTGCCATCGAATTAGCCCGGTTTTTATACACGAGGAGCTGCGCTGAAGCTACATTTCATTCCCATCGCTGTGGCCGCAATCAGCGACAGCGCAATTACAGAGGCAGAAGGAAGATACATTTGATTTCTCTGGCTGAAGAAAGAAAGAAATGGAGGCCAAGGAGCTTTCACAACAGAGAGACAAAAGGGAAACTTTTATTTCAGAGTCTCCTCCGAACTGGTCGAAGACTGATACGCAGACAGAGAAAAACCCTACATGATCACCTGGCAGAAGGAGGGGGGAAAAAATTAATTCGCACCTACGTCGGTGTCTACAGGGTGAGTGAAGAGAAACGCCTCCGTCGAGGAACCGACCAGACACTTCGGAGTCACCCCGTACGTGCCGTACTCTCTATGGCCAGGCTGTGGCTGAGATAGAGAACGTACTTTGCATCGCTTCTTCTCCTCGTTTTCACTTGTGCAAATAAGCAGGTTTCTTTTCCTCGATCAAGATCGCGCCAAATGCATGCAAACCTCGAATGCTGACGGTCTGCAGAAATGAGAGCAGAGGCAGGGCCAGCATATGGTGACGATGGTACCGCTTTATTTCTCCGAGCTAAGAAGACACCGCGTGACTTTTTTTTTCTTTCGCCGTCTAAAATGTGTGCAGTAAAAAGTGTCTCCGCATGGTTTGTCTGCCCCGCAGGCTCACACATATTCCAAACAGCTAGAAGATGAAATCACCGTTAAGTCCTCGCTCGCGGTGCACAAGACAAACGCCATCCACACTGCACAAATACTTATATACTTTACTTACCATCTGTATGCACTTAGGGGTGTGTGGATATCCGAATTTCACATCTTATTCGAGGAAGAATTTCCTCATGCACATGTCAGATGATCATCACCTCTGCGTCTCTTGACGCTTGTCATCTCTAAAAAACCTTTACAAGCATACTGGCGGATCTGCGCATGCCATAACTGGTCACCACTGGTCACTGCTGACCACCACTGGTCACACTCGGCCGCTGCTGGCCACTGCAGCTGTGACAGACAAACTTGCATGAGGTGCTACATGAGACGTCAGTACAGAAACCAATACATAAGTGGCGGCGTCAACGGACAGACAGGCAAACAGACAGACGGACGGACAGACGCTACTGCTTCATATATAATATGCAACAGAATTAGGAAAAAAAAACAAGTTTAATATGTCAATTACGAAAGGTTACTCCCTTTTATGCATTCCAATATGGGATGGGTGAAGCTCAGCACATGCATACATGTCAATTACTGCCAAAAATAATCATACCTGCCAAAAAGGGTGATTGGCAGTCCAGGCAGAATTTGGCCGACAGGGCCTGAAAGATTAAAGGTTTCTAATCTTCCTACCGAATCTAACTTTCTGTTATTTATAAATCATCACAGACAAACGTCAATAAAAAGTGTTCTTCACAGCTTGAATATGCACTGTCATCATTTCTTACATGGGGACTTTTTTCCAAATCCGACTCCACTATTTTGACCCTCCCTCCAAAAAAAATCCGAATTCTACAAGTTCGGATTTCAGCACTATTCGCACATTCTTAGTATGACTTAGGTGATGTCAAACTTTCAATTGCAACATCGTGGAGGTGCAGATGGACAAAGAATTGGAAATGGCAGAGAGGCCAAACATGTGGAAGTCCCTGTTCGCCATTTGTCACCCTGTACGGGAGCCTGATCAATCTCTGAGAAAAATTTGTAAGCACTGTTGTAAGGCTGTTATTAATGTTACAGTGGGTGACGAGACTTTTTGGGCAGGTCCGTGACTTCTGTGCTGTACTGACAAAAAATTTGCGGGACTTGAAACACAAATCATGGAATGTGACTTGGCAAGTTTGAGCCTCGTCGAGCTCGTCACTGACCGACTTTGAGGCTGTTCACAAGTGCGTGCGCACACAGACCTTAGTGAAGATGTTAATCTTGCTGACGAATCTTTTGGCTGCCAACTGGGATCGGACTCGAATGGGTGTCGTGCACACGTACCGGATTTTCTCAAGTAGAAACCCTGGGTTGCTATTTCTTCGTCAGCATTTTGCATGGGTTAACACAGGGTCTTGCATAAATTTGCTCATTTGATCAGTCCTGAGACCGTAATTTTGACTGAAATTAAATCGAATTTTGTATGCAGACAAATCTTCAATCTCATGGAATAAAAAGTCTACAAACAAACTTTGTTATACTGAAGCCATCAAGGGATGGGATGAAAATCCCCAAGACGCCTCGTCTGAAACATCTTTTTAAAATTGTTCATGCCAAGGGGGGGAGTGCATTAAAATTCAATCTTGCAGTCGTGTAACTACCGAAATTCGAAGTTTCATAAAATTATCTCATCGTATCGTCAAGTTTTCCGTCAGCAGCCTTCAGTTTTCTCCATCGTGATCTGCACTATAACGGTTTTTTTATTTAAGAAAAATAAAACTTTAGTCAGCAATCTTTGCTCTGGCGGATCTTCTCTATTACGGAGTTTTACTGCATAGTTACGTTTCCAAGCCTGCATCAGACCCTGTTTATCTGCTCTTTGTCATATCGAAATTTTATTTTGATCAGGGTTGCCAATGTGCGACCATTTTCCCGGCCACGCACGCCGCTCAAAGGTATCTTTCTACCTACTCACGTGCCATAAGTTATGTCTACCCTGTACTCATCTTTTCTCCTGTTGGAAAATGAGCTTGTATTTCAAAACGTTGCCCCTATGGCAAACTCCCCCCCAGCCCAGATGGAGACACACGATCTCCTCCAAACATGCTGAAAAGGGGGGGAGGGGAAGGGGGAAGGCGACGGCGCGCGAGTGATTAAACTATACCAAAGACTCGTACTATGTTGTAGTACTGCTCTATCTCATTTCCTCCTCCTCTCTTTTATCGCACATCATCTCACTCATCCCGCCATTTCAGCATTCACTGTTTTGGTTTTTTTTGCTATCTCCTCCCTGCTTCTTCTCTAGTATTTGCATTGATGGCGTTGAATTTTTTTCGCCTCGTCGACATAAATTGTTGCAAAGAGGGGGGGGGGAGGGAGGGGGGAGGGGGGAGGGTGAGGATGGAGGAGGAGGAGGAGAAGGGGGAGGGGACGACAACGACGAAGCCATGTGTTAGCATCCATCGTCAGTTGTTCATGTGTGTAAAGTATATAATGCCACCAAGGTGTCCAAGTGCATAACACGAAGTCATCCAGATCGTCTCCAGTACAAGATAGAGTTGATGCCTGACACACACCTACTGTTAATGTTGTCAGGCCGGCACCATGATGTAACTGTTTCTTCCTTCCTGCCTGTGCAAACACTAGAATACCAAAGAGAAACCGTCATTTGGCCCCTTCATTTTCCGCAGACAATACCTCATTTATCAGCACACACAGGTACGTTCTAAACAGATCAACACCTGCTCCAGAGCTTCCGTGTATCAGTCCGATCTTCCTGCAAGCGAGAGGGTTGTTCAAGCATGTCCTTCTGTCTCGTCACGTCGTCAGGACGGGGGAAACCCCATAAAGATGAGGCTGTCAGATAAGAATGGCGTCTGTTCTGACCGATTTTTGCTGAGGACGTGACTGACCGGAGGCTGCCCAAGCGCGCGTGGCCTCGCACAGCCGGCCTGGGCCTCGTGGACAAGAAGGACTTTTCACTGTCCATGCAGATTTCTGACTTTGGACGCGAAATGAAGACAGGTTTTGTCCAGAGCGGTCAGGAAAAGGACTCCTTGGCGGGAAAAGATCGCCCAAGTGTGACTAAGTCGACAAAATGGCACTTCTTTGATATCCCTTCAAGCTGGCAGTTCATAGGGCCATCGGAGCTAATGCGTGAGCAGCCTTCACATGGGCCCAGGCCTGGTGAGGCCCAGGTGGGCCTGAGGCATGGCGGAAAAAAACCAACCAGCGGATTAAAGGGGAGGCAACAGATCTTTTCTCTCTTTCTTTCCTTCTTTCTCTCTCTCACGACTGCTTGCGGTCACTCTCACTTTCAAAATGATGTGTGAAAAATTGCCGCGGGAAAAAAGATAATCCAGAGAAAAGGCGCTGGTGCGTACGGTTGCGTTGCTGCGAACCCGATGCCAAGTGCCAAGGGCCAAATGCCAACGCTGCCCAGAGAAACACACGCGTGGTTGGACTGACTGTCACGAGGGCTTGCTGAGTCCGCAGAACGAGGCGCAACTGATATTCGCAATCTTCTCGTGTAGTGATGATCTCACTCCTCCTCTGATTGCGCAGTGACTGGACATGAACTGCGTGCACCAGAGGTGTAATTGTACTAATTTGGACCGATTATACCGCTGCCTCGAGGCAAGATTTCTCCCAAAAGCACGTATAAAGAGAAGTGTCTCTCTCTCTTTTTTGTACTACGACGAGAAAGGATTGCACAGCTGCTGCATATAAAACAATCTTGGTGAAAGGACAAAGTGGAGTAATCCTAATTACCTGCCTAAACAACCTGGGCTCCACGGCAGATCAAAGCCTCAATTTCTGATTTCTCCTGCCAATGACTTGCATCCTGGTACGGCAAGTTAGGCACTAACTACCCCTTGGCTGGCACTTCCACAGATAGAATCTGGCATATGCCAAGGACGGACACACCTCTTTGGCCCCACCGAAGTCGTGATTGGCAGCGAACACGCACGCTGACCACATGATGGACTTTTTCTTCCTCTTTGTTACCACCGTTGGAGAGGGTTTTCTTTGCACCCATTTCTGGTGCCGGAACAGAAAAAAAAACCTACTACAGGGAGCCTCAGAATTTAGCGTCAGCCCCGTGGAAAGTACGAGGTCAGCTCTGGACATCCTGGTTTCGTCTTTCAGCAGAGTCCCGGTGACATGCACTTCTCTCTGTGGTGACGCCGATTCTGACGCACCCTGTGCGCTGCAAACTGAGCACATTTTTGCCGCCACAACTGGAAGAGCAACGTTAAATGGCGCCATTCTCTGCCCAAACTCTCTTCGCAGGGAGTGACAGAGATGAGCAGCGCTTTTCCCCTCACGTTTCGCTCCACTTAAGGCATGACGGATGATCGGTGACAAAGTAGAAGCCGACGACGTCGAAGGCAAAGTCCGCAGCATAGTTGGAAGTCCAGGAGCCCGAGAAATGGGCAGTTGTCTCTGACTGGGGCGTCCCTGCCCAAACAGCGCCCGGTTTCGTCAGACCAATTTGTTGGGAAATCACACTGGGTGGAGGAGCCGCTGGCACGCCGAGCCAAGCTTGGACGGCAAAAACGAGACCAAGTTCGAGTTCGCCGCCGCCGCCGCCATGACTGAGGTGTGCCACGATGATCGCATTGCTTCTTTTTCTTCTGGGAGGAAACTTTCGCCAGCAAAGATCGGGAGGCAGAAACAAGGGGGAGATGAAAGAGAAACGTGTGGGAGAGAGATTTTTCTCTTTGGGAACTTTTAACAAGCGATGTGATTTTTGCTCGGCATAAGTCAGCCGAGGGGAACAGAACGGCCGAATACCTCACGACGACGTCTTGGACCACGACGACGTCGATGCCGGAGACTCATTTCATGGTGTTTTGCTGGCATTCCTCGCAGGAAGACAGCGTTGACTTTCTGCCAGTCCACTTACACTTGCAGCGTTCGTTTAATCAAGCTCTATCTCAGGTAAATCGTGAGAAGAAAGGAAAAAGAGTCTGAGGAAATTGATTTTCAAGTTTTTTTTTGTTTTTTTCACTGCAGAAGAAGACTCGCTGAGGAAAAGGGTTGGGCTCTGTTGGAAAGAAGAAAAAACTGCAATTAACAGTGGGTGGCCAGAGCAAGACTGACGAGGCACTGTACACACTGTGGTTAGGGATGTGCGATGTGCCGGAGTCGTCGACATTCGACATGCCGAATATTGTGACATTCGATGCTGGTGTTGGGACCATTGCTCGAACTTCGATAAAGTGGAGATTCTCGACATCGTAAAGATTACCCAACAGTTGCTTCGTATCGTAACAGACAGGGAAAGATGGACTGGACCAAAGTTCTGTACGGAAGTTCGGCTGCACTTCAAAGATGTGCGATATTGGGGCTTTCCCCGATTTATAGGGCCCATCCTGGGGCCCGAGGTGCCTTCAAGGCCCACCCCGGAGCCCACGAGCCACTCGTAGGTTCAGCATGACCATTTTTAGATATTGCAGAGGTGTCGATTTTCGGTGTCGATACCATAGATCGCACAGTCTCGGTCCACCTGACCCTCTGCGTCCGCGCGAGTACTTGCAGAGGTTCAATGACCATTGAAAGTCACTCAAGGAAGGAGGGAAGAAAAGAGTATGAACATGCACACTTTGATTCAAAGTCCAACCACACAACCGGGACGCCTCAGGTGAGCCAGCAACTTATGCGTGGACAACACAGACAAAAAACAAATCCGCCTGTGTAAACACGGCCTCAGCTGAAAGACAGCGTTGTTGTTCTTTACGCGCGTCACGAGCAACCTTGGGCATTTCCAGCAGAGGGAGGGAGAGGAAGTGAAGGACTGTTGCTTTGTTGGTAATCATGAATGCCTCCCCCCATCCCGACGACGACAGCGACAGCGACGACGGCGACGTCAACGCCGTTGGGCGGATCACGACGTTTCCTACACATGATGAAGACCGATGCAAAAAGGATGGCGGAAGAACAAGAAAAAAAAAGGGAAAAGACAATGAGTTCGTCCAAGGGCAAGCTCCAATAATGAACAGGCCAATTTTCCTTTCCTCCCTTCTCTGAGCAGTTGTGGGATGATTGCAGGGATCTCTTTATGCGAGATGCAGTTTCCGAGGCAGTTGTTGTCGACCTTGCTTTTTTCCTCGTCCTCCAGCTTGACCGACACCGAGTCTTCGACCTTGTCCTGTGGCACATGGCAAAACTTCCACTTCTATGACTGCCTCTGTGTGATACCCACTTGTTTTCCTCTGCCCTCCCCCAGCGAATTAGTCCATTGATACGTAGGCGCGTGGCGCAATCAGCTCCCCTCCCCCTACTGTCGTCCATTTAACCCGCGAAGGAAGGGCCTAGAGCGAAAATGAAGAAAATACCGCTCTCTCTATCCAGATGTGCCAAGTCGTATCAGCCAAAACCAGGACTGCATGCACGTGCACATGCACAAGCGACGCACAAGCGAAGCACAAGCTCCAGTTCAACCTTATGCACATGCTCAGGGGCAAGTTCGAGCTGACAGCTTAGTTAGTTTGAGCTAAAGTTCGAGCTGAAGCACAGTTCGAGCTGAAGCACAGTTCGAGCTGAAGCACAGTTCGAGCTGAAGCACAGTTCGAGCTGAAGCACAGTTCGAGCTGAAG
>JAAUXU010084245.1_pt1 | contig 27086 bp, 31 predicted proteins | sample 7278151 | NCBI WGS metagenome assembly JAAUXU01 (sample SAMN14350113, study PRJNA611818) | marine sediment metagenome | isolation source: surface marine sediment (1.8m) | place: French Polynesia: Moorea | collected 2018-08
AAAAGCTAGATTAGAAAAGGAAGCCAAAGAGAAGGCACGACTTGATCGAGAAGCCAAAGAAGAAAAAGTTAGATTGGAAAAGGAAGCCAAAGAAGAAAAAGCTAGATTAGAGAGGGAAGCTAAAGAAGAGAAGGTCCGAAAAGCCAAGGAAGCGAAAGAAGAAAAGGCCAGATTAGACAAAGTAGAAAAGGCTGAAAAGGAAAGGCGAGAGAAAGAAGCCAAAGAAATGGCCCGAAAAGACAAAGAAATCAAAGAGGAAAAGGCCCGAATTGCTCAAGAAGTAAAGGCTCAGAGGGAAAGGAAAGAGAGAGAGGCCAAAGAAGAAAAAATCCGAATAGAAAAAGAACTTAAAGCCCAGAAAGAGAGGATGACCAAGGAAGCCAAAGAAAAGGCCAGGATTTTGAAGGAGGCAAAAGCTGAGGCAGATGCGAAGGAGAGAGAAGGTACGAAGGATGTTGAGACTACGAGCAAGGATAAGAAAATTGATGAGAAAGCCAAACCTTATGAGACCAAAAAAGATGTTTTTGACACTGAAGTAGAGCCTTTACCTGAAATATCTGAAAGGGATGCCGTAACCTCTACTACAAATATCGTGGTTCAGGAGATTGCACGTAAGGATTACGTGGGCCAGCAAGGAACCGCTGTTGCTCCGGATAAAGAAGATTTGATTGAGGTTACTCACTCAGAATCGTGTGACCCTAAAGAAGAAGCTCGAGAAGAGGCTGGTGCTGACTCAGTAGCCAGTGACGTTGGTGATCATGATCATACACATTTTATGGAAGACCGCGAGATAGTTGTCACACGAATAGATCCCGGAGAAAGAGTACAAGAACGTGGTTACTTTGAGCCGGGCATTGAAGAAGAATATCCAAAGGAAACGCAAATGGATGTTCAAGCACCAACTGCTCCTGCACGGGAAGAACAGTCACCGATCGCTAAAGCCAAGGCCAGAGCCAAGAGAGAGGCCAAACAAAAGAAGCAGAAAGAAGCAGAGGTCTACAATAAGGAACGTTCGCATGCTACTGATGCACAGGACGAAGATGACGCCACTGTCGAGGATCTTGCTGCATTTGTCGACAACACGACTATGGATGCCAAAGAGCGGGCAAAGCTCGAAAAACTGGAGAAAGAGCTGAAGCAAAAGGAGCTCAAAGAAAAACACAAGAAGTTGCAAAAAGAGGCCAAGGAGGAGAAGAAGAGGCTGGAGCAAGAGGCCAAGGAGGAGAAGAAGAGGCTGGAGCAAGAGGCCAAGGAGGAGAAGAAGAGGCTGGAGCAAGAGGCCAAGGAGGAGAAGAAGAGGCTGGAGCAAGAGGCCAAAGAAGCGAAGAAGACCAAACAGAAGCTTGAAAAGGAACTCAAGAAAAAGGCCAGGGAAGAGAAGGAGGCAAAGAGATCACGGGAGAGGGGCACGAAAGAAAGTCATGAAGAAAAAGAAGCTCCCGAGATGAAGGACTACGAGGCCACGATCGACAGTGCCAGCCTGACCGAAGGAGCACCTCGGATAGATGACCAAAAAGACCAAAAACTTACTGAGAAGCGTGAAAAGAAGAGGCTCAAGGAAGAGGAGAAAAGGCTCAAAGAGGAAGAAAAGAGGCTGGAAAAAGAGAGAAAGGAGTTGGCCAAGCGTGAGAAAGAGCAACAAAGGCTGGAGAACAAGGAACTAAAGCAGAAGAGCAAGAGTGGCAGCAGGTTCGGCTTCTACGACAAGAGCTCCGATATGGTGAACCCGGAGAGAGCCCTAGGCCAGACTGAGAGGTAAGACATTTGCAGTCCCAAGTGGTGATTGTCAGGTCGTCGTCATCATGTTGTTCTCAGCAGCGTGGCAATCTTCGAGGAAGTCGAGTTTCCGCGGCCAGATGGTCCTAGCGGTGACGTTGTTCTGGGGGTCGACGATGACGCTGTGGTGGCACATCGACCAAAAAGGCAAGCTCAAGTTCAGCTTTCAATGTTAGTGCTACAAAACATTCTAATTCTTGCTCACATATCAGGAGTCTGACAGGTAAGATGAAGCCAATTTGCAAAGTGGCGAAACTTTTTCAAGGTCAGTCAAGAAGGCATCGAACACAGTCGAGGCGAGATTGAGCACTCAGAAATCCTTCGTTTAGTATAAGACTGACGACTCGGTATAAATCTTGCCCGGGTCGTACACGGTCGGTGTCGATGCGTGAACCGTTGCGGAAACATTTTTGCCCTCTGGAGAGGACAAAGATGTTGCTCCACATTCTTCAAATCTTGGACTTTGTCCAGAGCTTTTGCAAAGACAGGGGTAGAAAGTCTCGAGAAGAAAGTCTCTCGTCCTCCCAAGCTGATTTGTAATGTAACCAGCTGAAGCAGCGCAGCATCTGTGCATTCCTTGATGGATACTAATCCATCAAGAACGTAATGCTTTGCGTAAGCATCTTTGTGTCGTGCTACTTTATGTAGGTGTAAGAACATAGCGTCTATCCTTTACGAGTTGTCTACCACATACACCTCCACACATGTCTTTACAACAGTCACAAACCTTCGGGATAGGAAGTTTGCAAGCTGTCGACGTCATATTCAATATTTCTGCCACCACAACTCCAGTATCACTATCAAGTTAAAGACATCTCATCAATCTGGGACTCCTCCCAATTGATCTTTTTCATTCGTCAGCAATTTCTATTTCAGCCCAACTTCAACTTGACACATGAGTTCGAGTTATATTAATTTTACACTCTTTAACAAAGCAGCTAAGTCGGCAGTTAAAACGGAGATGCTGACAAATGCAGCTTCATATACAGGCCCCATTAGCGGGTGAGCAACATATGCATTCACAGTGTGTCGTGCACCTATGGACATACTATGCTGCCCGTCGTACCCTACACTGGACTTCGTCACAGGCAGAAAATCTAGTTTTTTTGCGAGCCAGAATTTCCTGTGCTGAAAAGCCTGCGGGATTTCGAGGTTAGAGGAGGGGGTCTGTTCTTCACGGTCACGTCCAGTATTTGTATTTCTGGCACGTTAAAGTTGTCATCTTTTTTCCTCTTCCTACTGAGCAAGCTCCACGTATTTGAGGACGTCGTCCTGCTTCGGTAAGGGCGATCCATATGTCTGGTGCTGCGGCATTAGCACAAGTGCTTGCAGGCCAAGTGCTACTGCAGGATGACGCGCCATGAGATTCTAATGCGCAGGCACAAATTACCGCGTGACAGTTATACGTAAAGAAGCTTGCAGTGACGGTTGCTTGGTCCCTATATGAGCTTGCTCATTTTGTACGACTTTCCAGGCACAGTATGCATCTTGATGCAGTTGTTAAATTTCATGGTGTGAAGTGTGATGGAGAGAGACGAAGGAAGCAGGAGAAGAAGACTGATTCCCTAAGCTCTTATGTAGCAACATCCTAGTACAGTTGGAAAGTTGGCAAGACCTGGGCCAACATCAATATTCCCTCCCCTCCACACCCGGCTCAAAGTTTTCTACCTCGGAGAAGTTGAAAGCGCACGCTAGTTTGTTGTGGGTGTCCTTAGTATCTCCTTAGTAGCCAGGACACGGAGCACGCGTGTGAGTGAGTCTGCCGAGTATGACGTGGGTGTCCTTGCGAATGTGTGAGGGATTCGGAATGTGTGATCTCTCGTTGATCAGTGTGTGCACCAGTTGATGGCCAGACAATTGTCGTTCAGCGCTGTCGAGACGAATCTCACGGCCAGCGTGGTGAACGTGACGAGGACCAAGTCGGAGGAACAGCAGGGCCTCCAGGCCGACGTAGGCAAGGGCAGATTTGGGACCATCAGGTCTAGGTAAACCCGCCTTCAGGAAATTCTTGTCCCTTTCTCTTGAGGACGCGCGCGCGCCCGCTGATGTCGAATACTTCCTCTCGCACCATCCTTTCACAGCCAGGATCTGACTGCAGTTATACATGTACTACGTACATATACCTATGCAGTATGAACTACAGTAGGTGGCTATTTTAAGGGGCTTGAAGAAAGAAAGGACATGAAAGCTCGCGGCCGCGACTTCTGCCCGTATGTTGCTGACCACATGAACTACAAGAGACATTTGACTGGCAATGTTCCAGGCAGCAAAAAAAAAACACTTTAGAGCTCCAAGTTACAGTATATCGCACCCTGAGGTACTCGACACGACACTGGCAAGAGCAATGGGTGGTGGGAGTGCTTGATGTAATCATGACCGTCTTGCAGTGAGCACATCTACGAACCGGTGGCCCAGGCCGTGGGGGATCCGCCGGTGGCCACGAGATCTCTTAAGGATCTTGTCGATATCAAGGAAGAAGAGTCTTCGCCCCCACCCGCAGAGGTCGTCCTTCCTGGTGACGGCAAAGTCTGGAACGAAGACGCTAAAAGCCCAGGAGAGGCTGCAATCGCGCTCAAACCACTACCCGAGGCTATAGCTCCAGAGGTCGTCAGAGAGAAAGAAGAGGTCAAGCCAGAGAAAGCAGTCATGGCTGCTGCAGCTTCGTAAGATAAGATAACCTCACGTTGGTCGACCATAGCTAATTGTGATTCGTTCATTCATCTCCGTAGGCCTTCTCGATTTGCCGGATTCGATCATGAGGAGATTGATTTTACGCCCCAGAATGGCTATGACGAAGACATGGACGAGGAAAATGAAGAGGACCAGAGTGGGGAGCAAGAACGGTGAGAGTAAATAGGCACATTTTGCTTGCCTGTACGTAAACTTGGAAGTAATTTAGCGGGCGCTCGCGAAAGAGGAGGTTCGTCATGCCTAAGATGCGACTGCCCTCACCCGCGGCCATCAGAGATGGATATCTCAACTCTGACTTCCACCGACTCAACTTTACCCAGCCTCTGGTTGCGCGAGCACGCACTGAGGACCAGGAAATCCAGAAGCAGCGCCAGAAGCTGGTGGAGACGCATACTCCGTCGGAGCTGGCGGCTCTGGCGCATCCATTCGACATCCCACTCCCAAAGCTAAAGAGCAAAAACAGGAGCAAAAGCAGAGACGCCAAGAAAGACAAGCAAGAAGTGGATGAAGGGTAAGAGCTTCATTGCTGTCATGTAAGTACATAGGTGTCAGTTGTTATCGTCAAGTTGTTGTTACAGGGACGAACCCCCGCCGAATAAGTTCTACGGTACATTGCCCAAGTCGTTCACAACGAAAAATGTGGTAACGGCGGTAAAGGAAAATGAGGACCCCGAAGTGCTGGAGAAACGCAAAGAGATGGTTCAGGAGTTTTCGCCAGCGGAACTGGCGCAGTTCAGTTCAATCGCTGACTTCCCCGTGCCCTCGAGAATCGCCAACATCTTCACGGGGGAAAGAAAGAAGAAGCAGGCAGCCAGAAGGAGGTGAGGAAGTGTGCGTGGAACACTTTCTAATACAGAATAACCATGCTGCCTCCACATAGCCATAGTGAAACGAGCGTCGATCGCGCCAGCAGCTGGTCTAGAACACTGCCTCGTACTTGGCGCGAAACCAAGCTGGTCACAAAAGTGAAGGAGGGAGATGGAGACGACGCAGTCTTGAGAGAGAGACAGCAGCTGGTGGCGACGGTGAGGCCCGCCGAGTTGGCGGCAATCAGGGGCATCTCGGACTTTCCAGTACCGACTCTTTTTAAGCGCCGAGCAAGATCCTCCTCGGAAAGCAAAGACAAGGCGACGAAGAGAAAGTAAGATAGGGTTAGATTGTCTTGATAACGCTGGATGGCAAGAGTGTTCTCCCTAGGGATAGTCAAAGTGAGAGCCTTCCGCGGAGCTTGAGCGGCACACTGCCCAAGAAGTTTGGTGAGACCCGTCTCTTGACCAAGGTGAAAGTTGCCGAGGACGACGAGGAGCTGGCGAAAAGGCGCAAGCTCATCGTGGAGTATTCACCAGCACAATTGGCGCAGATGTCGTCAGTGGCTGATTTGCCCCTCCCCAGGCCGTTGGAACACTTCCTCAAGTCCGACAAGAAAGCCAAGGAGGGAGAGAAGGAAGAAGGAACAAAAAGGTAACGTCATCCTCATGAAGCGTACGTAGTTGCATGCTTCGTCCTATCGTCCTAAGTATATTAACTTCAGCCCGAGTCGGATCAACTTGGAGGAGATGTACAGCAACCTCCCTCGATCACTGAAAACCGAGTGCCTGGTACGGACCAAGGTAGAAGAAGACGAGGAAGTTCTTAAAGAGAGACAGAAGGTGGTCGAGAGCTTGAAACCAGCTGACTTGTCCCAGTTTCATTCCATCAGTGACTTTCCTGTACCCAGCGCATTAGAAAACATCTTCAGAAAACCTACAGCGCCTCCAAGAAAGTCCAAAGATGCTGACAAAAGAGAGTAAGTTCCTTTCAACAGTCATAGTACTGAGAGGGCAGTAAGGTCACTAGTACAAGTGATTCTAGGAGAAACAAATCTGCCGGTGCTATCTTGAGCTATGAGGGACTCCCGAGCAGCCTCAAGACTGAGTGTCTGGTGCGATCTAAAGTCGATGAGGACGATGAAGAGCTGAAGGCCCGTCAAGAATTGGTCCGCAGCACCACACCTTCTCAGCTAGCGCAGATACACGGATTAAGCGACTTTCCGCTGCCCAAGATGATTGACACCATAATGCGTCCCAGTAAACGAAATCTCAAGTCCACCAAGGCCAAAGAGATGAAGAAACGCAGGTGAGCAAGTTGGGCAGTAACAAGTAACTTTCTCCAGCACGATCGTTTCGCGTACGTGCAGGTCATTCTTAGGTACCGTAGTTGTCGAACACATTGATAGCTGAAAGTGAAAAGACTGCTTTGGGAATAAGTCCTAGTCCAACTTGTGAATAGCACCACGACATGACTAGAAAAGGAGAAGAGTTGAGTGGAGAGAGACATCTAAGCAAACCTTGTGTCTTCGCAAGCGCTCAGTCGACATTAGTGATGATTGTACGTAACGTAATCAACTAATCTCATGCACTGTTGACCTTCCAGCAAAAGCTGGTCCAGCTTGCCTGAAGACTCTTCCAAGATGCTCACGCTGCCCAAATCGCTGCAGAAGGAGTGTCTAGTGCGCACGCGTGAGGAAGATCCGGACATACTGAAGGAGAGACAGGCAGTGGTGAAAGAGAAAACTGTGGCTGACTTGTCCCAGATCTCATCACTGTCAGACCTGCCCATCCCCACCACCATTGAGAGGATCGTGAGTCCATCCAAGAGAAAGATAAGAAGCAGGCAGAGCAAGAGCAGGAGCAGGTGAGCCGTGTATTCTAGCAGGCAGGAAGTCCTATAGTAAGTGCGTGTTGCACAAAGGAGACGTTGTCGTTGCTGCCAAAGTAGTTCTGCTCCGGCAACGTTGCACCTGCTGTAAGAATAATGACATTGCATTCTCCTCAGGAGTCAGAGTCCAACGAAGAAGCAAAATCTGAAAGAATCGCTTAATGCATCACTGCCACAATCACTCAAGGCCGAGTGCCTGGTTCGTGTCAAGGACGAGGAGCCCGAGAAACAGAAGCAAAGGAAGGAAATTGTAGATTCGCAATCACCAGCAGATCTGGCGAAATTTTCCTCCATTACGGATTTCCCCGTCCCTTCGCCTATCGAGCACCTTTTGGGTAAACGCAGGTGAGCGAGTTAGTTAAAATTCATGGGATTTTGGTAATTGACTTGGCTCCGTATTCATCTTGCAGCAGCGCTGGCAGTCCAGTAGCTCCTCCAAGAAAGAAAGACACCACCAAGAGCAAGGAGAATCTCTACGAGAAGCTCCCTGACAGTCTCAAGACTGAAGTGTTAGTGAGAAGCAAAGTCGTTGAGGATGACGATGTCCTCAGAGATAGGCAAGAATTGACGAGATCACGGACGCCTCGACAATTGGGAGAGATTCACGGCCTCTCCGACTTTCCAATCCCGACTTTGCGGAAGAAGAAGATCGAGCCGGCAAAAGATGAGGGTGATGAAGAAGGAACCAAGGAGAAAGAGAGCCTCTACGACAAGTTGCCTGCCAGCCTCAAGACGGAGGTCTTGGTGAGGTCAAAAGTAGAAGAGGATGCTGAGACTCTTAAGCAACGACAGGAGTTGACCAGAGCTATGTCTCCAGCCAGATTGGCTGAAATACGAGGTCTGTCTGATTTGCCCTTCCCGTCGTTAAAAAAGAGGCACAAGTCTGGAGAGAGGGCAAAGTCACCCGAGTCCAACAAAAGTGAAAATGTTTATGACCGTATTCCCTCCAGCTTAAAGACCGAGATGCTGGTACGATCTAAGATAGAAGACCAGGAGGTGCTGAAGCAGAGACAGGAAATGACAAGGTCGATGTCCCCCCACCAGCTGGCGGAAATCAGAGGACTGTCCGACCTGCCTTTTCCGAGTCTGCGAAAGCGACACAAGTCGGGAGAAAAGCTGAAGTCCAGAGAGTCGTCTAAGAGCAAAGAGAATATCAGTGACAAGATCCCTGATAGCTTGAAAGTCCAGTGTCTGGTGCGAACCAAGATAGAAGAAGACGAGGAAGTCTTAAAGCAGCGGCAAGAACTGACACGGGCAATGTCTCCGGCGGAGCTGAGTAAGATTCATGGACTATCGGACTTTCCCATCCCAAGCCTGAGGAAGAAGAAGAAAAAGGACGAGGAGGAAGATCTGGATGAGACAACTAAGAGTAAAGAGAACCTGTACGAGAGGCTGCCCAGCAGTCTGAAGCAAGAGTGCCTCGTGAGAACCAAAGTGGAGTCCGACGAGAAGGTGCTGAAAGAGAGGCAGGAATTGACGAGGGCCATGTCACCAGCTGAGCTTGGCAGAATTCACGGCTTTTCAGACTTTCCCATTCCCAGTTTCGGCAAGAAGAAGAAGGAGGACGAAAAGGAGGTCGGCGATGACAAAGAATCGACAACAAAGAGCAAAGAGAATCTCTACGAGAGACTCCCTCAAAGTCTGAAGCAAGAATGCTTGGTCAGGACAAAGGTGGAGGCGGATGAAAAAGTTCTGCAGCAGAGGCAGGAGATGACAAGGGCCATGTCGCCAGCAGAACTGAGCAGGATCCACGGATTCTCTGACTTCCCTGTGCCGTCTTTTTTCAAGAAGAAGCCTGAAGATGAGACCAAAGTCGAAGAGGACAACGAGGAGAAGAAGAAGGAGAATCTCTATGAGAGATTGCCCGATAGCTGGAAGACTGAAGTTCTGGTCAGGTCCAAAGTTGAGGAGGATGAGAAGGTATTAAAAGAGAGACAAGAGCTTGCACGGTCAAAGTCACCAGCTGAACTTGGACGCATACGAGGACTTTCGGATATCCCATTCCCTTCCTTCAGGAAGAAGCAGGAACCTGAGAGGAAAAGGTGAGGATCCACGTAATCATTGGCGTTCTCGTGCTTCATGCTTAAAAAGTTAGGGCACCTTAACCATCATTCATGGAGATTAGATGAGAATTCTGCATAATCATACTTGTTTCCGACTTACAGTAGTGTTGAACCAGACGAGCAGGAGGAGAAGTCGTCCCGACTACCGAAAGCTCTCACTCAAGAGTGTTTGGTTCGTTCCAAGATGGAGGACCCCGAGGTGCAGCGCGAGCGAGCTGAAGCCGTACGATCCAAAAGCGTTCACGAGCTAGCCCAGATATCCTCTCTCTCAGATCTACCCTTGCCAACGTTCATCACCAGAGCGGCCAGACCTGTGGAGAGAAAAAAGAGGTTCAGAGAGAAGTACGTACAATGCATGCATGATTCGAGGAAGTATCGTTTATTGGTGAACAATTTGTTTTACTTAGGCAACGCAGTCAGTCTGCTAAGAACCTCCACGAACAGTTGTACGGGAGCCTGCCGCGCTCCATGAAGTCCGAAGTCTTGGTGAAGACAAAAATGGAGAATCCGGACATTTTGCTCCAACGTCGTCATTTGGCCCAGAGCAAGAGCGTTGGAGAGTTATCCCAGATCCACTCACTATCCGACTTTCCGCTTCCTTCAGGCATCAAGAGAGTTCTATCTAGAAACAGCAACCGTGAGGGTGGATTAGGAATCGATTCCAAGGGGTGAGTATTTTTTGAGTACCCTATCGACCATGCTCATAAGTCTTTGTACGCTTGTAGGACAAGTATGAGCAATATCTCCATGAAGGACAGCGTATATTCAACCCTTCCTAAGTCCTTGACAACTCAAGAAGTCTTGGTGCGCAGCAGAACGGAAGATCCCGAGGTGCTCAAAGAGCGACGAGCACTTGCGCAGGCCAAGAGCGTCTCTGAGTTGGCGCAGATCCACTCGTTGTCGGACTTCCCCATTCCAGGCAGGATTGAGCGCTTACTCAGGAAGCGAAGCAAGAGCAGAGAGACTTCTAGGTAACTTGTGAGTGGTGTGATACACTATATGTATTAGGCTAGGTCGAAAATTGGGATTCCCAATGGGATATCCAAAATTTGTCACTGCATATCATATGAAGACTTTGTAGTCACATGAAATTGAAAAAAAAAAGTTTTATCTATGCCCAAATGCATTTGTAGTCACATAATACTGTAAAATAAGTTGTAATTTTTTTTTCTTCAGGACTTGCTGTAAAATATTTTTCTGACCAACTCGAGCAGGTCAGCATTTTGGTCAGTGATTTTCACCCACTTTGGCAGTTTCTGACAGCCACCACAGCTGAAATTTACTTTCAAAGCAAATTTACTACAGTAGCTTACGACATAAATTTCAAATCAAGTTGGGCATAGGTAAACACAATTTTTTTTCCAAAGTATTTGACTATATCTTCATCTTTTGACCCCATGTAACAAACCCCAGATGCCATCAGTGAATTTCCAAAACTGACCCCTTTTTGACCTAGCTTAATTTGTATATGTTCGAACAGTAACAACATCTTTTCATTTTATTCATGAGCAGTCCCTTCATAAGTGTAAACCGACGAAATTTCAGGGCTACGAGTCCGGACTCGGTGACGAAGCCTTCTGGCCTGAAAGAAAGCATGTACGCATCCTTGCCGCGCACCATGAAGTCCGAGGTGTTGGTCAAAACTAAGGTGGAAGATCCAGAGGTAATGGAACAGCGGCGACAGCTTGCGCAAAGCAAAAGCGTAGGAGAACTGGCCAAGGTGTCTGGACTGTCCGACTTCCCGGTGCCGTCACCTATAGAAAACTTGCTTCACGGCAAAGTCAAGAAGGAGGAGCCTAAAGAGAGGTGAATTGGGGATGGCTTAAAAGTTAAAGATTTCCTTCACGTATATTCAATATCTCTCTAGCGAGAACTCGCGTCCGAGCTCTCCCCGCAGCGAGGGCATCTACGCCACGATACCGCAGTCCCTAAAGAAAGAGTGCCTGGTGCGCTCCAAGGTGTCGGAGGACGAGGAGTCAGCGAGGCAACGCATGGAAATCGTCAGGGAAAAGTCCCCAGTAGAACTCGCTCAGATTCACTCCTTCGCAGAAATCCCGGTGCCCAGGATGATCGAGAACTGGCTGCACAGCGACGAGGGCAAGAAGTAAGAGAAGGGACTTCATGTAAGTTTCTTTCTTTGATTTCACTGATATTTCCTGCCTGCAGGCTGGCGGCTCCCGAGAGGCCTTCACGATCCTCCCATGAGCTGCGCAACATGTACGACAGCCTTCCCAAGTCACTGAAGGAGCCGGCGCTAGTGAGGTCCAAAGTGGAAGATCCGGAGCTCCAGAGGGAAAGGGCAGAACTGACTAGGAGCAAATCACCGTCGGAGCTGGCGCAGTTCCACGGGGTCAAAGATATACCCATTCCGGGGAGATCCGAGGCTAAGAAGAGAAGGTGAGTTGTACTCTGAGCAGAAGCTCTTCTGTCTGAAACGGTCACATCATTGAACACGAAGTGTTTATCTTCACTTCAGTTTGGAGAACGAGGACGTGGGTGATGTAAAGGAGAAGCAAGAAGCTACAGACACCATGTTCAACACCTTACCCAGCGTCCTCATTCGACCTTGTGTTGTTAGGAGCAAAGTAAGTGTGTACCGTAGAGTAAACTCGCATTGGTGAAACACTTCTATCTAATTCTATCCAACTACGAGACTTTTAGCACTAGCGTACCTTTATATCTGCGTACATTGCGTTAATGGTGCATGACTACAAGCGTTACTCGCAAAGTCCAGTACAATGACCTTTCTTTCTTTGTATGACTTATTCTTTCATCGTCGATTCCCTGTATTCTCTTTATATCCACATATAAAGATGGAAGATCCCGAGGTTCTTCGACAGCGCCAACAAGTTCAACAGAGCAAGTCCATTCACGAGCTGGCCAAGATTGGCAACGTGAACCAGTTCCCGCTGCCCTTCAAGTTGCCGTTACCCGACATTCCTTTGCCCAAACCTTCAAGGCTGTTCAGACGCAACAAGAAGAAACAGAAAAAGAAACAAGTGGAACCTTCACCACTTCCTCCAATAGAGAGCACGTCATTGTCTTCGCCGTCTCCGGTCTCTCCAGACCGCACCGATGACGAGATGCTTCGGTACGAGGCCAGCGACGAGGAGACCGGAGAGGAGCGCGAACAGGACTTCGGCTACGAGATCATCGAGCAGCAGATGATGGTGGGAAACGGAGAGCAACAACAAGTGGATGAGCATCTTGAAGAGGAGACTGCTGGGTGAGGAGGAACAACACCAAAGTTCTCTCACTTGTTCGTTCATTCAAGTACTTTGCTTATTCAGCGAGCCGCAACATCTGCGCCAAATCCCTGAGGTTTTCCACCGTGACATCATGAAGGCTCGCCTTGAACTCCAGGAGGATGCACTAGAGCGTGATGACGAGTCCGACAAGGAAGAGGAACCTGGGCTCATCGACCAATACAGAGGAACTCCGGAGAGAAAAATTCCATCTAGAGGACGACGGCGGGCTGGTGGACGACACAGCCAAGAGCCTCAAGAAGTAATGATGTTGAGGAGTTGTCCACAAACGTCTTACTGAATCGGAGCTTGTTCTTTTTCAGGATTCTACTCCGCCACCACCTCTTCCACCAAAATCCCCCGGTGGTCGAAAAGAAGAAATCATAGATTATGAAGAAGATGAAGAGGAAATGGAGCCAGTTCCTGTCAAGGTGACAGTGGTGACTTGACTCCATGAATCTATGCCAGTTCCATTGTTCTAATCTCCAGGGTATCTTGACGCTAGAGGCGACCAACGGTAACGTCCATGTCGTAAAGAACGAGTATAAAGTGAGTACGTCTGTTGGATTGTCAGGATCTTCTCTACCCTGTGCCTAACTTGTCTAGGACTTCGACTAATTCACTGCCTGTTGTCTTTGGTACACTGTGGCTTGGGTTCTTTGCATGTGCGCGTATCTTGTCACATCTTCATTTCCTGTTAGCGCTCAACGCCTGGAGGGGGCGAAAGAAGAGGTCCTTTCCTTACCGAGATTGGCTACGAAGATTCGCTGTCCCCGACGCCGCCCCTCTTGCCGCAGAAGGGTATCGCCAAGCCGCCACAAGTTGTGCAGGTGCTCAGTGAGATCTGGAGTATTCGACATCGATGACGTGCTTAATTACACCGTACCGCTAATCTGTAGTGCAGCGTAGCACAGCACTCACTGTAACATGTAGACCCTACTGTAGAAGCAGTCCTTCCTGTACCGAATGCCCATAGACATAGTTGCTCTTAATGGCCGGTGTCCATGAGGATACGAATTCCCGGTGCTCGTCTGGATTTTTGAAGATCACCGATCATGTTTATTGTATTTACTCCAGTCACATGTAGACTCACGAATAGGGCAAGTTTGGTTGTGGGTGAGGTTAGCAGTGATTGGAAGAAAAGGCAAAGAAAGGCACTGTACCTGCAAAAGGTGTCCAAGAGGGCCTTGGAGGCCTTGGAAGTAGACTTGCAAATGAGTGCAAGGGAGTTACAAGTCACTTTTGTCTTGTTCCTGCCCCGTTGTGTCCGGACTACAGGTGGAAAGTTTGGAATGCATTCCAGCTTTTTTTCTGATTCTTCTTCTGGATGGTCGGATTAGCCTTCTCTCCATATATACTCAACCTTCTAGAACCTGCATCCAGATTTTGTACGTCATGTTACCCGGCCTTAAGGAGTGCATTCAGTCCCTTGTGCCACGGATGTATTCGTGTTTTCAAAAGAAATTCTCTCAAGTTACTAATACATAAGCCCTATGCGCATTCCTTTTCAGCAGACCACCAAATCTTTCGAAGATGCTTCCACCATTCAATCTCGTCCTCTGCCAGCGCCGCCGGCGCCGAAACGCACAAAGCGTGCGACGCCGTCACCTTTGAGTGGAGGTGGCGGATTGGTGCCGTCCTTGATGCCGCTTCAGCCGCCGTCGCCTTCCCGTTCGCCTACTAGTCGACCCACCTCTTCGACCAGCGGTGAGTACGTCTCCGCCGCCTCGGCTGCTACCTCGAGCCGCACTCTCCTGGCGGACTCCCAAGAGCATCGGCGCAGGCGGGCTGGCAGGCCGGTGATGTCCGAAGACGAAGAGACGCTTGCCGATTCGGTCGTCGACTCCATGCACAGCTGCTCCGACACCCTCGTGGGGTCCGAGGAGGATCTGACCCTTCATGAGGACGACGAGAGAATGGGGTCGGCCCTCGATGATCTGGAAATCGGGGGCGTGGTGACGCACCCGCCCGAAGACTGGGTCGCCACACCCACCAACCAGGAAGAAGGTGATTGTAAGTGCAAGATCCAGACAGTACTCGCACAGGACACGCTACTCTGTCGTGATGTCTAGTGCAACACATGAGTGAAGTACGAGTCGCATACACAAACAGTATGTGGATGGCAGGAGGTCGGTTGAGTCTCTTAGTCTACCCAAGCATTTGTATAAGCGCTTCTCTGTATAACTTTTCCTGTTAACATAGCTGTAAAGCTTCTCTTCTCCCCTTTTCTCCCCTTCCTCTAGTTGCTCCCGCCGCCGCCGAGACTCAAGATCTGAGTCGTGAGCTTCTGGCGCACGTAGAGAGTTTGCGAAACACACTCGACTCGATGTCCAGTAGGTTAGGAGCGTCTTCACTGCCGCCCAAGTGAGGTAATGAGGGGAACGCGTTCGCGGCCGCCGAGCTGTGTACCAAAGACACGATCTTAGCTAATTTGCTTCAGGTTCTATTTAACGCTGTCAGGGTCCTCGTTTCTTTCGCTTCTGCGTAGTGCATGTCAGTACAGATGAGAACGACCTCACCCACCCACCCAGGGTCTAACCTACCTACAGTAGGTTGTAATCCCATCATAGCGGGAACTGCGGTTGCTGCACTGCACAGCAGTGTCCTAAGCAACGATTCAAGTCTGATGTACGCACGTACATGAAAGAGTTCTTTTCTTTTAGGCTCCTGAATGATGGACCGTCATATACTACTCGAGAAGTAAATGAGAATTGCTTCTTGTACGGCTTCCGACATCAACATTTGTCCATTTCCTCGCTTCCGCCATGCTTGAAGAAAGTGCGTATATATAGTGTAAGCTCTAAAGAATTACGTATAATAAACCAGTACCGTTACATAGATGTTGCTCCGTCTACTCCCTGCTCGAGCTTACATACTTCATCAGCCTTCTTATCTGTTATATCATGCTTCGGTACGCAGGAAAGCTCAGATGTGATCACGTTTCTGTGGTAGCAGTAGGTAGGATAAGCGCTCTGTACACTGAGGTCTCGAGTGGCCACTCTGAATACGTGGCTGAAAGGTAAGAACGATTTTGTGAATAATATCTTTAAACATTGTAACGCTCAATGGTGTCATCGCAAATGTCGGTGCATGTCGGTCCTCGTGACCACGCACTGGTGTTTGACATTTTAGAACGTCTTTTCACCTAGTGCGGGTGATTCATTTTTCCATGCATGTCAATAAAAGATCACGTGGCATGCCCAGTCCACCTTTTATTTTTCACAAGAGCAGTTGCACAGACATGCACGGATCAATCGCTATCCACTTGATTTTCTGTTTAAATTGCTTCTATTTTGGGACAAGGTGATTCAATTGAAAAGATAGGAGGGACAGGAAGAGAAGAGATCTGGAGAGACAGATGTCGACCTAACGGTGAGTTTCATTCAAAGCAACCCCTATTTTGATCCGAAACTATCCCAAGTAACAAATGACTTTGACTAGAAACAAATGCACAAGCGACACGTGAACGCTGCGTCAATTTTGCACCACTGTGCCTCAATGGGCCCGCTTGCAGGCAACATCAACTGTGATTGATCAGCTCAAGCCTGTGTAATGGAGTACAAGCAAGTCGATGCCTTGACGTTTATTTAAAATACTTTTGGTCGTAGACGTTTCGTCCCCTTTCATACAACATGTTTATACTCGGGGAAAATAACCTTCTCCAACACTACTGTTGGGCTATATACAGTATTTACAAGGAGTGTCAGCGCCCCGCACAACAACAGACAGTCCCGGTGAAGGTCGCAGGCGGGGTCGCAGATAGGAGTGCCAGATCACTTGTGGGAGTCACAATGCCCTGTCAACAGTCAGAAACAATGAATATTTTCTCGGCTAATGCAGGGGCCATGACGAAAATTGGCTTATCTTGCAATTTAGCTCAGTATGCAGCACCAGCAAGGGCGAGCGTGCCACAGTAAACACGTGCGGTACAGATACGTTGTGACATTTTGGTGATTTCCCGTAAAATTTGGTGATTTAGCTGGTGGTCACAGCCCAGTCACTAGGGATACTGAGCTCTCTCGTCCGATAACCAAAGATTCATTCATTTTTTTTCCGTACGCGCTGCACATCCACACTTGACGTATGCGCTCAGATACCTGAAACTGATGGTACCTGGGACCAGCTACTGATGGTACCTTGTGAAAGGAAAGGCAACTTGAGCCAGAAAGCCGAAAAAACATGTCAAATGTTGCGAATTCTAATGCATGCAGGCCCAGTGCGATCGGTATCAGAAGTATCACATAAACTGTGCTACATACAAAACTACGCCGACTATGCGCACAAGGGCGTTTTGCATTGTTGACTCCTACTGTCGGAGTTGTTTGGACAAGGATTTGTCCCTACTGACTTTCTGATGCTCCCATCAGAGATCGTCCTGGACGGTCATTTTTCAAACAATGGTACACGCCAGACATTGTCAAGCCAAAGTGCCAGCTGTGACGTTGTCACGACTTGATATTACCTTTATATATAATGAATTAGGTGATGATTGGGTGGACACTATCCAGTCCCACTGGAGAGAGTTGGTGTTGTCTTTGACTCAGCTCTGAGTCCGTTGAGGGATGACTCGACAGAGGGTTTCTTCCTTCTCACAAGTCCTATATGAGTCGGAAGTCATGTTTTAGTGGGTCAATGCAACTCTAAACAGAGTTACCAGTATAGTAGAACTGTGCCCAAACACCTGGGATGTATGATCGACGGCCAAAAGAGTAGGGACACACTTTGAATGCACGACATTTGGTACACAATCGTTCGAAGTTAGGACAACATCCCGACAGAGCCAATACCTCCAGTGTTTTCGGCAAAGCCAGCAAAGTTTTGATACCTTGTAGCAATCCAACGTAATGCCAATCAAAGGGCTAAAGTAAAGCAGCTTAGGTCTTCGGAGGAAGTGTACCTTTCATACCAGGCAATGTCAAATTTTCCTGACGCTGCTTTCAGAGTAAGATTGACATAGAAGGATTAATCTTTACCACAAATAATTCATACGCGACCTTGTTACGGACTCACCGTGAGCTCATTGGTGGTGACGAAGGATCTCTACCATTTCTCCCAATGAATTGGTCTGGAACAGAAGAAGTGTCTGCTCAGGTCTATCTTTAGAGCAAGATGCCGCCAGGAACTTTGTTCACTTCGCAATAGCGTCAATCCGAGTTTAGCCCAAATCAATCTACTGCGTGTGTGCCGTCAAACGTCAATGAGACAGCGACAACAGACACTCTTTTTGGTCTGTCAATGATCGACGTGAGATCCAGAGCTGCACTCTGGCGTCTATCCAGCAGACCCAAAATGTGTGGCTCGTTTGGCGATGCCTTCTGTGTTTGGCTTGGCATTGTCTCGCCGGCCTCAACTGTACCCAAGCAACATTTGCCACGGCACCCGCTTGCGGTGACCTTGGCAAAACAATTACGGCCTTCAAGGCTTTTGCGGTCTTCACCGTACTTCACTTTCCTATGTTGTCATCACTTTTCTACTCGGCTCGCTACGCCTGCAATAATGGCAACGATTACATGCTAACGATTCACACTGCAGGCCAGACTCACATTGCTAGTCGATACGATAGGATAGACATAACTGTGTGTGCGTGTGCGCATGCACTACGATTGTACAATATGAGCCGCTAATTATAGTCCTTCCCATTAGTGTGCAAAGCCTGACGGGTGCACGACGAACTCCAGCTGGCACCAGAGCAGCCAGGACCAAGCAAATAAAACGTGAAGGAGAAGAGACAGCATTTCTAGACAGGTTTCTTTCTACTTGAGTGTGCATGTGTTGCACGCACAGTGCACGATAAACGTGTCGTCCATACTATGTACGGTACACACACACACACACACACACACACGTATACATATGCCGTATATGTATATTTGTATACACACACTAGCATAAATGTGTATAAAAAAGCGATGGTTCCAGCATTTTGACATCCTCCACTATCCTGTCCCTGTAGTCCATCTCCTGCCTGCCAACTACTTCCTGTGCTCGAGTGGAATCTTTCCCATGGGACATCTTTTTTGGCTCAGAGCGTTTGCAGTAAAGCAAAGGATGAGATACGTGTGCAGAGGGACGGAAGAGAGAAAATGAAAGCGACGCAGCCAGCACACGCGGGGTCCACTTGAGTGTTACGACAGGTACTGACGATCTATGTACAGCACAGTAGAAGGAGACCATTTCTCTCTCGCTCTCTCTACACAGTTTCTACCTTGACTCCGCCGCCACCTCCCATCTACGAGAAGAGAACAGATTTTCTGTCATTCTGAGAAAGCACCTTGATCCGGCGCAGTCTGAGTGAGGACTCCTTCAACTTGGTTTTCCGTTAAGAGGGTTTCAATTCGGACCAAGACATTTCCAAGGTAACCGGAAAGTTATTCTGGCAGTCAACACTCTGCTCAACACACTGGGCTAAAAGCTGCCGTTTCATCACAAAACGACAAAGATAGATGCGGTGATGGTTCGTCCGCAGAACGACCTACCTGCAATACAATACCTGGTATTGTGCTAAGCAGTCACAGGCACTCAGTCATGTACGTAGATACAGGACAGTCAATTTGTTAGAATTGCTTCTGAGAGAGACTTCTAGGAGAATGAGGGAGGTAAAATCTGTCGCATAAAACAAGCATTGGTTGGCAATTTTCTCGTGCACAATTTTGGGGGGCTGCACAGGACAATGGGAAATCGGGAAATGTCGTTTTACTTCCACTCAAAAACTTTGGATTAAGGGGGACTTTGCGAGAAAAGGGTCGCCAACTACTGTCAGGAGGAGCCTCATCAAGAAAGTCAACAATTCCAGACGCAAGTGGAAGATGCTCAAACTACGGCAGTTTACAGCAACTCCCAATGGGGAATACTATTCCTTCTGCTTCTCAGCATTTACACAGGGGGAAGAGTGTGAAGGAGCAAGGGCGACATTTTCAACAACTGCTGTGAGCAATATTGAAAAATTTTTTTGCTATTTTTCTAACTCGAACTCAGCAGAAATCGTCATCCGACGAATAAAATCGTTTAAAGCAACGATTGAAATCCATTCACCAAAAAGTCCCTCTTAGAAAGTGATTTTTAATGTGCAAAAACTATGTAACGTAGTGACAAAGATACTGTAAGGGCTGCACGCGAGGGCAAAACCTTGTGTCCCCGACTCCGTCGCCACTCTGCGATGCCCTCACCCATCAGTAGTCGCCCCAGTCAAGAGTCGCGTATTTTTCTGGCTCACCCTGTACTGTACTCCACACGCACTTGACACATCAAAACGGAAAGTTCTTCGAAGAAAAAGTGCACATTACTGAGGACTGCTTTTATGCGCCCATAGAACAAGACCGGTGTCATCAGAGTGGACTTTTGATCAACGCATCAGCACCAGAAGTAATGGCGATGATGCAAACTTCATAGATCACTGGTAAGCAACATCAAGACATTAGGTTGTCACACAAGACGAGTGTTTCGTCTCAGTCTAGAGTGCGAAGAACGCACGAGGCTTTAACCAGGTTGAACAACTTTTTAGCTTCTTCCAGAAGCGAAGAAGTGACGTTTCTCGAAGAATTTCACGTCTTGGATGATGGCCCAGAATCCCTGTGCTCCAAAGGGCCCGTTTCTGCCTCACTGAGTCGTGGCTATCATTTTGAGCACTAACTGAAGTGCCTGTGAATGTGAAATGAGGCTGCGCTGTGCAAAAGTCACTCTTTTGACTTTAGACTGTGTTAGTTCTTGGCCGATTTACATTTTGTTTGGAAGTGAAATTTTGCATCTGCTCTTTCAAGCGATCGCCAATGCGCATTTGCACTCGACCGAGTGCGCAAAGAATTCGCTTTCTGGTGTGTGGCTCCACTGTTTGGGGATCATAGGCAGCGATGTTGGCACCAATGGAAAGCTAACTCGAGTTCGATCAATGTCTGTGATTCAATTTGGAGTAAAAAAAATAATCGCTTAGTACAGTCAGCAAAAAAAGTTCACAATCGCTGCACAGGTGCAAGGGTTGTGAGAGTTAAAGGTTGGAAGATAAAAAGATGAATCGGTTGCTCTACACAAGACTTTTGTACTGGTCAACTTCAAGGCTTAGGCAGCTCTCGAATGAGAGCTCCCAAAATGAAGCTGTTGCACTGAAACTTCAAGTAGTATTTCAGGCAATACTTTTTAAGTAAATCACTTAAAATCTTCCTCGAAGATCGTAGTAAGCGGTCTGCTTTGTAAGACTGCACTGTGGAATCTCCACTTCACGCTGATTTTGCTTGACTTGGCCTTTCATGCCTGTGCTAACTGCAAAAAGAACTTGGAAACCCCCTCCAAGTCAGCTTCAGCCACTGTTTTTTTTTCCTTCAAAAAAGTACTCAAAAATGACATGCTTTGAAATTGAAACTTCCTTAACTAATTCAGTTAAGAGTGTATGAGGCCTCTTCTTGTTGCTCAAATTAATCCTGCTGCCGTAGTAGACATCTTATCAGTCTAGGAGCAGTTGAAGTAGCACAAGTCGATAGCAAGCCAATTCTTGTTCACCCGATGCATACACATCTCACACAGGGCGAGCAATAAGCCTCCACTTGCTACCTGTTAGTCCACCCTGTAGTTTCCAAGTGTTAAAGAAACTTGGAGGCGGAACAATAACACCGGATGCGGAAGACTTTGAATGTAAGGACTGGAGATGACGACACCCTAAGACTATTGTCATCGCTTGCACGACCTTCTTCACTCTCCTGCTCCTCACACGGGGTAAATTAGTGCCGACAGTGAATGTGCACCTTTTTACAGGCGACAAAACTCGTGTGCGTACATAGTAACCATGCATAATTGCAATATCGATGGATCCTCCAATGCATAATATGGCCATTGTACGTATACAAATCAGCCGCGCACAGATTTGACGACACCTGTCAGTTCATCTCAGGCTTGTGCGACACAGACAAGCAACTCCCTCTCCCTCCACACGCTGCCTTGCATCTAGTAGGGGGTCGATCCCACGTGTCTGTGCACTCTCCCCATAACGCTTGAGGTTTTTTCAACAGCGTCATGGTCGATCCGGAATTGCAGCTCGAGGAGGTGACGGTGATGCTCCCGGAGGACAAGATACAGGAGTACCGAGAGATCTTCTCCTTCTTCGACCGCGACGGCGGCGGGACCATCACCAGCGTCGAGCTCGGCCAAGTGATGCGGACCTTTGGCTGGAATCCGACTGAGGGGGACTTGCAGGCAAGTGCATGAATAAAACATCAAAGAGGCACGGAAGAAGCAATGGGACGGGCAGTGCAAGAGGTTGTACAGACTCCCATTTCCTTTTGCAGATCAGAGGGCTCTGTTGCACTTTTCATGCCACACACGTTTGCACGTACGGCGTATACTAAAAAGAATATGCGACAAATGGACAAAGGAAATTTGGGGAATTGCTGTGTATAAAAAATTCATGCAACCTGACACTGACAAAATTGGAGGCTGGAGCGTTCAAGACTCCCAACGGCTATAATGGTCAACATGAAGGACCCAAGACGACCCAAACGGAATCTGGGCCCTTTCATGCTCTTCGCTCTGGACGTGTTCCCAAAGGTGCTGCAGGTGAATCCTCGCTTGAGGGTTCCGAAATTGGCTCAAGTGGCTGGTCGACTATGGCGGGAGATTCCTTTGCCAGAGAAGAGAAGATACCTGGAAAAGGCGGCTGAGGGAAAGAGGCGGTACTTGAAGCAGATGAAGAACTATGTGAAGCCATCTCCAGAGGAGCTGCATGCCCTCTACGGCTTCAAACCCAAGCAAGTCGTCTCTGCTTACTGCTACTTCGTCAAGGCTAACTTTAGCAAAGTCCTGAGGAGGAATCCAGAGTATGACTTCGCTCGAGTGGTTCGGCGTTTGGCCAGGGTGTGGCACACCCTCAGTCCGGAGCAGAGACTTCCTTACGTCCACCGATCCAACATTGACAGGATTCGTTGGAAGGGGGAAATGCATCTCTACAAAGGTGGATACTTTCGCCACGGAGTGAGCAGGAAAAATCACTGTGGATGTTGTCAAACGACTGGAAAAGCAGTGACAAGAGACCCTGGAAATGCATTTTTTTGAAGTCCGAAGACCTCGAAGAAGAAGAAAAGGAAGATTGCGGCGTTGCTGTTCTTGTCTCTGAATCACTAGTAGAAGTATTCTAATGGTGACTATACAAAACAAGCTCCTGGTGGATTATAATTTGCGAACTGCAACTCTGCGTAGTTCTACTATTCGGTGCCCTCCAGCTGGTCCAGCGTAATGTCCTCTAGCGGGGAATACTTACTGAACCATTTCTTGCAGGAAATGATCAACGAGATCGATCAAGACGGCAACGGTTGCATCAGCTTCAACGAGTTCGTTTACCTGATGACCAAGAACGTGCACGAGGACGGCGACATTGAAGAGGAGATCCGAGAGGCATTTAGAGTCTTCGATCGCGAGGGGCATGGATTCATCACTGTACCAGATCTGTGTCAGGTAGATAGCTTAGCTTCACTGGCGTCGGCATGCTCACCAAGTTCTCCCACGGGCAGGTGTTGACCACGCTGGGTGACAAGTTGACAGAAGACGAGAGCGAGGAGCTCATTAGCGAGGCCGACATCGACGGCGACGGCAATGTCAACTACGAGGAATTCGTCACTATGCTTCTGCACAAGAAACCCGGACAGGCTTCCGGTCCGGGAGCTCCGGGTGGGCAAGGAAAAAGCGGACCCGGCTCTCTAGGACCCAGCTCCCATAAATAGGCGTGTGGTCCTGAACACTGACGGAATCATTTGAATCGAGTGATCGGACCCTGGCCCTTTCAATCCTGTATGTTCTGTTGTCCTGGAGGAACATGTGCAGTTGTGCACAGCTCCTTCGTGATAGCTACCTAGATGACGCTATTCTTGTTCCCGAGACAAGTCGAACTAACCACGCTGCACTGAGGTTGTTCCTCTGATGTCTTTTGCACACCGGACTTGCCGACGTGCACGTACAACAGTTTACTTCTGGGTTGCGTGAATTTATCCTTTGAAACTTCCTTGAAGTTAAAGAGCTTGGCCAAGTATAAATAAAGAAAAACTAAGGGAAGAGAAAGCTCCAGCAACTGTCTCGAGCTGGAGAAGTGTTGTTTTCCGGACCATCATGTCGGGCTCCATCATCTCACCGCTTCGCTTTCACAGTTGGCGGCTTTTCGGGCAGTCCTCGACCATCGCCGCGGCGGTGGGCAGCAGCAGAAAATACTCGTACGGCTCCCCAAAGGCGGCAGAGATCCCCATAGCCAAGTACTCACCAGTCACATCGTCTTGAATGTCTTCGGATATTCCGACGTGTTGCTTTTGTCGTCACCAGATATGGCGGCCGCCACACTGTCACGATGATGCCAGGTGACGGTATCGGCCCGGAGATGATGGCCCACGTCAAGGAAGTATTCCGGGTGGCTGGCGCTCCCGTCGACTTCGAGACGGTCACCTTAGATCCCTCGACAGACAACTACGACGACCTGTTCAATGTTTGATCAATTTCTGCAACAAGTGCTGCAGTTTACATCCATTCTCTTTTTGTCAGGCCATCTCCTCAGTGAAGCGTAACGGTTGCGGTATCAAGGGCAACATCGAGACCAAGATAAACCGCCCAGACATCAAGTCGCGCAATGTCGAGATGAGGAATGCACTCGATCTCTACGTCAACGTGATTCGTTGTAAGTCTCAGTCAGGAATTAAGACTCGGCACGACGATATCGATATCGTTGCCATCAGGCAGAATACGGAGGGTAAGGCAGACAGAAGCGGAGGAGAAATGACGAACTACTGAGGTTCTTTAACCCCCCAGGGGAGTACGCTATGCTAGAACACGAGAATGTCAAAGGGGTGGTTGAGAGTCTGAAGGTCGTGACTGAACCGAGCACAGAGAGGTTGTGTCGCTTCGCATTTGAGTACGCCAAGGCCAACGGGCGGAAGAAGGTCACCCTCGTGCACAAGGCGGTAAGTTGTAGTTGCCACTGACGTAAGTCGTAACTAAAGATCCAGGCATTTAGAAATCACACGAACTTTACAGAACATCATGAAGATCACGGACGGGCTCTTTTTGAATGTGTCGAAGCAAGTAGCCAAGGACTACCCGGAGATTGAGCACAATGACATGATCATCGACAACTGGTAACCACAAGACACTTTCTTTTGTGGCACGAATTTCATTAGTGTTCGTATCTTCATCATAGCTGCATGCAACTTGTGTCCAATCCATGGCAATTCGACGTGATGGTGCTGACAAACTTGTACGGTGCCATCATCAGCAACATTGTCTGCGGGCTGATCGGCGGTCCGGGAATACTCTCTGGAGCTAACTATGGTCCCAAATACGCGATGTTTGAGCCGGCGACGCGCAATACGGGGACCAACCTGACTGGTACCAACACAGCCAACCCGTTAGCCATGCTCAGTGCGTCCGCCGACTTACTGGACCATCTCGGACTGCACAAGCACGCTAACCTCGTGCAAAACGCCATAAATGAGACGATCAACGTAGACAAGGTCTTTACTGCTGATCTCGGCGGTCAGGCCACGTCTGTAGAAGTTATGCAAAACGTGGTGGCTCACATCAAGCAAAATAGGAGCTAGGAGAGTGCTTGATCATTCGTATGATGAATTATGCTGTGTTGACTCTTGACAGTCTTGACAAATGCACGGTACTATAAGTTCATAACAAATGTATATTCGATATTAGTGAGTGAACACGTTGACAAATACTTGTTTCCAAATTATCACCGAGTCAACTTGGGCGCAATAAGGTTCCTCATCATGTCGAAGCTGTTACCATCCGGGTGGACTGTGTGCCTCACCCCCATCTCGTCCTGTACGATGAGGTAGCCGAAGTCATCAATGCCCATCACGACAGCACTGACTTCTTCATCGCAACCAGCCGTGCGCAACTTAACTTGCTGCCCACTGTGTAACCAATATCTGAGATAGCGTTCCGTAAGGGATTCTTGGCCCCCCGGTTGCTGAAACTCTTCTATTGCAGCTTCTAAGTGGTTCAACACCTCAGCCAAGTACTCTTCTCTGGACAAAGCAGAATCGCCACTGGCGGTGATGGTGCCATTTAGAGAAATAGTGGGGTAAGCGTTGTCCAGATTCAGTCCGGCACCAACGGAAATGACAACCGAGTCGGCTGTGTTGCTGCTTTTGAGCAACACCCCTCCAATCTTGGTATCCTTCCCCAGATAGATGTCATTTGGCCACTTAATTTTGGGTACGGCTTTCGAAGATATCGTCAATGTCTCAATAGCCTGCACTATGGCCAGTGGCACCAGCTGGTTCATAAAGCACGAGCGCCTGCCCAGAGGGGTATCCGGGTGGACCACGAGCTGCAGGGAGAACATGGCACAGCCTATGGGACTCAGCCAATTGTTACCTCCCCGTCCTCGTCCCTTTAGTTGCCTGTCAGCTACCACAGCCAGTCCGGGGTGTAACACATTAGGCATGACGGCGTCAAGGGCGTCGAAAGTCGACCCCACGACGGGAACATAGATCAGCATTCGACCGAGAGAGCGACTGCGCAACTTGGTGAAGTAAAGCATAATGTCCCAGGAAGGGGAGACCTTTCCACTCGCTAGAGGAAGATGCTTCGCACTGGCGGCCTCCTTCCTGTCGTCAAAAGTCAATGTTATGGAAGGGTCCTTCTTCATGCTGAAGAGTAAGTTTGCTCTTTCGATGAACGCTCTCTTTTTGCCCTCGTCTTCACACAGAAGGAAACCGGAAGTATAGCTCTGTTCGGTCGCCGACTCCTCATCCACGTTGGCGTTTGTTCGTACTGCTAGTCCAAATGACTTTTCCAAGACCTCTCTGAGTACCGACGGATTCGAATTGTCCGGTGAAAAGGAGTGGGAGACGATGGATGCGTTGACTAACGCGGACGGGGACGTTGATTCGGTGGCCTCCAAAAATAGGTCTCTATTCAAGATCGGATGTTCTGGACTCCAGTGCAAGAAGTTTCTGTTGTCTCCCTCTGGCCTATTGGTCCAAAATTCGGCAAGTTTGGCAGCAACCATTCGGGACTTCGGGAGAGCGGCGACGATGAGGACCGCGGTATTCTCTGCCCAAGGCGCTGAAGAAACGGACTCGTTGCTAAGTTGGTAGATCAGGTACCTATCTGGCAGCAGGAGCGAGTTCAACAAGGCTCGACACTTGTTGAAAAGAGGCTCTTGGTCGTTGACGAAGATTAATATGTTGGGTGGCTTCTGCTGGCTTGACAGAGGCGCTGTGACTCCGGACGCAGAAGACGGCCGCGGATCTGTCCTCCAGGGCACCTGCTTCAAGGGCCCGTAGGGTACCTGCTGACGTATTCGGACAACGCGGCAAAATGAAGGGAACATGGCAGTCCTTGGAGGTTCGACCGTGCCCTTTTGTCCTGATCAGGATGGCACCAGCGAGCATCTGCCTCCCCGTTGTGAGTGCTCGATGACGAACAACGCATGCACGATACCAGTTACAGAGTAACTATAGGTATAGTTACTCTGTGCAGAGACTATACCCAATGGCAAAGCAGTCGACAACTTTGCTCAATGATACGGGTACGTGGAACTTAAGTCAACGAGAGATAGTGGTGGGACAGCTCATGGGCCGAAGGGCCGAAAGGGCCGCTCTTTTCAAAATATTTGGCTCACTCGGTCCTGTTT
>JAAUXU010049943.1_pt1 | contig 27083 bp, 30 predicted proteins | sample 7278151 | NCBI WGS metagenome assembly JAAUXU01 (sample SAMN14350113, study PRJNA611818) | marine sediment metagenome | isolation source: surface marine sediment (1.8m) | place: French Polynesia: Moorea | collected 2018-08
CTCACCCGAGTAGCCTCACCCGAGTAGCCTCACCCGAGTAGCCTCACCCGAGTAGCCTCACCCGAGTAGCCTCACCCGAGTAGCCTCACCCGAGTAGCCTCACCCGAGTAGTCTAACCTAAACCTAAGACACCTGGGCCGAGCAGGTCCAGCACCTCCCCTCAGTCACGTCACAGCCAAGAGAACTGACGCTCTCGAGTTACATTTTGTTTTCTTAAAGCACCATTCAAGTCCTTCCAGGACGCCATTGGCGGTGGCAGCGGCGGCAGACGTGATGTTCCACGCATCCGGACATCCTTCTATGGACACCGGTCTCGTGTCGTAAACAACTTGGCCGCTAAGCCGAGAAAAGTTGCCTCCGATTGATACCTGGGGAAAAAAGATAAGTCGTATCAAAGGTGCTCGTTTGACGTGTGAAAGCAAGACTTTGCGGTCCACTGACATCGACTTCGGGGAAATTGTAATGATTGACTTCGCACACAAGATGTGACACATTTTTCTGTGCTCGCTGTTTCACATCTCGAATCGGAGATGCTGTCTTTGTAATTGGGAATGTCATTTTACCATGTCGAACGAGCTAGGAAATGTATAATTTCTACGTGGGTTTTCTTAAAAAATAGTCAAGATACAAAAAATGGCTAAGGAGTGAAAACAGCTGCTTTTATGTTTAACTGGGTGATCTTTCTTATACAGACAGGCTTCGGAAAGGCACATCGGGAGGTTAAAAACCAATAATTTTGTACATGTACAAAATGAATTTTGCCAAACTTACACGAACTGGGGCTTTAACATAAAATTACAGTCATCTCTTGATTAATCACACTCCTTCGGAAAGCTAACTTAGCTAAGAGAGTGTGGTTAATCAAACGGAGAGCTGCAGTACTGCTTGGGCATGGGGAACGTTCATTTTTTGAAGTGCTCCGCAGTGGCTGACAATCATTTTACTTCTGCACTGTTCTTGATACAGTTTCTTTCTAGATCTGACAGTGTACAATGGCTTTTGTCATACTTTAGCTTTTGAACAACCTATCTTGATTACTAACCATCCACAGCCAATACCGATGCGCTGCAGTGCACGGGGCGCTGACTGAGACAAACTCAGAGATCTGTGCGGTTAATCAAGAGCTCAATACCATTGTGACAATACTGTGGGAAATGGGAACACTGCTTTTATGCCTACAGATAAGAGAATGCGGTTAAGCAAGAGGAGACTGTACGTGAAGTCTTGCTTTTTTGGCCGTGCAACACACCACTCAGCTATTTAAAGCCATTGGGAGGGACAAGGTCAATGTGATGCTTAAGACCTTGCAAGGGTGCCGAGATCAAGGCCAAGCTGGAGTCAGTCAGGAAACAAAGTATCACAATACAGAAATCAGACCAGGTTGAGACCGAAAGCAACAAACACTTGCGACGTTATGTAGTTGAAGGTTTTAACTGCCAATTTGATGTTGACACACAGTATGTCTAATGATGAAAAAATTCATAACCTACTATATAGATTCATAAAAGTAAGTTCATTTGAATAATCGCATTGCTTAGGTTGAAAGTGACGTCATTGGTTCCAGTTTGGAAGGTCTCACCCAGAGCATGAAAACAAGTGAAGTGATTCCACCAGTGAGGGCGCCAGCGGAGTTCGCCCTGGGCATGAACATGCCCAACGTGAAGAGGCCCAAGACAGGCCCTCCTAAGATGCCAAATATCCCCAGCCAGGCCTGCACCAATCCAGGAATGTTCTTCACCAAGAAGATGACAAGATAACTAAAGACTCCTGAGCAACAGATACGATTATTAAGGCAGGAGTCTTGTCTGGAGGACAAGTTCCTACCGTAACAGACGGCCAGCATCTTGGACAGGTCGGTCGCCTTGCGATCCGACAGCCCTGCACCATCTTTGTAGATAAAGACCTTGACGAAGTCTTCCAGGGTCACCGCCGCCAAAGAGTTCAGGCCTCCCGACACAGTGGAGAGAGCGCCGGAGAAGACACCGGCCACGAAGAATCCTACAAAGCAAAGAAAGTGCTGGGAAGAATCCGAGGCACTCAGAGGATGATTTACCAGGGAATCCTGTTCCTAAATAGTCAGAGGACGTCAAGTCCATGACAAAGAGAGGCAAAAGTTGATCCTTCGTGGACACGAGATCGCTCGAGATCGGGTCGCAGTCCTGGTACCGAGTGAAAATGATCAGACCTGTCAGACAGAGCACGAGCGTGCAAAGAAAATTTGACATGTTTTTTGATTGAAGGATGTTCTACTAGCCAGCGTAAGCGACGACGGAGAGGATGACTGTGATGGCCACGCCGCTCAGCCAAATAGCCTTCTTGGCGATCCTGATCTTGGGCACGGCCAGATACCTGCACAAAGGAATTCAGGAATTAGCACGTTGGAAGACACAGGTTGACCTAGGACATCGCGCACCTTTGGATCATGGTCTGGTTGACGCCGTAAATTGTCATCCACGTGAAGTAGCCTCCTACCGCTTGCGACCAGAAGCTGTGCCTATGAGATCATTGAAATCGAGGAAGGGTAGGAATCATCAAGAGTTTGACGCCCACCTGGTCAGAATGGAGGGATCAAAGTTGAAAACCTCGATGCGGTCGCTCTCGAAGTTCGATTTGAACACTTGAGCGGAGCCGCCGACCGACTTTTGTCCGACGATGACAACGATCAGGCAGGAGAACAACATGCAGAAGGCCTGCAAGGAAGAGGAGGTCTACAACTGTCACTGCCAGCCCATCTCTTCCCAGTGTGGACCTTGGTACCTGGAATACGTTGGTCCAGATCACCGCCTTAAGTCCTCCCATCGTCGTGTAGCAGATGCACACGACGAAGGTGACGGCGATGCTGAGGTCCACCTGCAACCCAGTCACCTGTGACAGCGCCAGCGAGGGCGCGTACACCACTATGGCCAGGTACAAGCACGTCAGCATGATGTAGCACACTAAGATTGGAACCCAACTAGTCAGTCCTGGTATTCATGCATCACCCAAGTCACCCGCACACCTGCAGCAAACGTCCTGACTGCCCTGTTGAACCTCAACTCCAGGTACTGGTGCGCCGATCGGTGCTGCAGCCCGTAAAACACGGGCATGTAGATGTGGGCCGTGGCGGCCAGCACGAACGGGTACGCCAGTCCGATGAGCCAGTACTGAGTGCCGAACACGTACATCTCGGAGGGGGTGCCCAGGATAGTGATTGCCGAAATGAAGCTTAGAAATGTCAACTCACATGTGTGCAGGACGTTAGTCTCTTCATCGTCAGTTACCTGCACGCCAAGGACATTGTGACGGAGAACAACCCCATCTCCTTAGAAGCCGACAGGTACTCATTGGTTGAGTTCTGTCCCTTCCACGCGAAGAAAGCGCCGATGAGGACGGAGGCCAGCAACGTGGAGGCCAGCACCAGGTATTCCTGCCACCCGAACAGGTTGTGCAGGTCCTCCAGGCTCGAGAAGGTCCAGATTGCGTCAACAGTCATGACAGACTGGGATATGTATGGAAATCACTCGTGACCTCACAAGTCAATAGTGGAAATCAGACGCTTTATATACGTGGACTGTCTACTTACTGCACTCTATATTTGCACAGGAAAAACAAGCCACTCACAGTCTACGAAGTTTACAAAGAACGTTACAAAGAACGTCTGCCAGTGACAGCGTACTAAGGTCGAGACATTTCAGGTGAGGCGTTGTAGCCTCACCTGAGTAGCCTGCGTACATTTGATGGGACAGGTATGTAAATTATCGCAGTCCCGCACTGCAGAGGAAGCCTTGGGCAGCAGTTGGCGTCGCCCCCCCCTCCCCTTGCGGTGACCGCAGCGACTGCACGAACGAGTGAAAAGTGCTCAGGTGCACGAACGAGTGCATGATGCGAAAGTACAGCGAGTCTCACATTTAGCTTCAGGCAGTCTTTGGGAGCCCAGTCAAGTGGATCCAGAATCCCTCGTGAAAAGACAGCTGGAGTCATCGCGACCGCGAAGAGACCGCGAAGAGAGTCTACGTTTTACTACCAAGGTCGTGTCCATCCTCATCAGGACTCCCAAGGTCAAAGTCCAGGACATTTTTGACCTAGCCGACATGCAAAAAAGGCTGGAAAGTCTGACATGTCCGACTACGTCAGGTCCACTCAAGGGAGTTGCCAGATCTCTCCCAAACATTTTGTACTGTCCTCCCTCCCTTCCTCCATCCGTCCCTGGGGTCCCTCTCGTGCGCGTCGCACATCAAAGCAGGTGTATCAAATTTTGCAATCTCCTCTCTCGCACAGGACTGCGCTTCCAGCTTGTTCATGGTCGCGATGATTGCTGAAGAGCGAAAAGCCTTTTCTCCCCATGAGTTCGAGTGCAGCTCGTCGAGTTCCTCCCTTGGCCTCCAGCGCCTTTTGGTTTCCCCCAGATTCATCTAGCGGGCAAGGAGCCAACAAATCTCTCGATAGCACAAAACAACTTTCAGCCTGCAAACTTCTTTTAAAAAGATCTCTCTTTCTCATGTAGCAAAAAAAAAGGAGGTCGCCATCGCTGGAAGAACCGATCAAAGTTGGAAATGGAACGGGGGATTTGGGAGCCAAACAGCCCACACCAGCAGCAAGCAAGTCTTTTGCAAGCCTCTATCTACATTGATGGACGTATGTAGTGGTACTTAGAGTGAGTCGGACTCCCACACTTCCAGAGAAAGCATTTTTCTGCCAGTTCATTGTTCTTTGCTCTGCTTCAGTCGGAGATCTGATCTTGTCTTTCACTCACTAAATTAACTGTCCATCTTTTTCAGAGAGGTCTTTTTCTCCACTATTTTTAGCTTCTTTCTTCTCTCCCTCGAGTTTCTCAGTGGTGTCAAACAAAGCTACACAGAAGAGCTGGCGGAAAAGAGGAGAGGGTTGGGTTGAATCCTTTTCTCTAACCCTTTTCCTCGCGCATTCAATGACATTCTTCTTACTGCTCTGACTGGTCCCACCTGCCCAGGCAGGCAGGCGGGCAGACGGGCTGGTAGGCCGACTGGGCACTCACGTGTCTTCATGTGACCAAAGCTGCTACCCCTTTGTCGGACGTGAGAGTCGAAGAGGGAAAAGAACCCTCTTTTATCTCTCTCTCCTGGGCTTGAGGATCCTTCTGCAATGTACGGATGTCTCCGGATGTCCTAGGAGAGAAAGATCCTTTTTGCCACGTCACCTTTCTAAGCTCTTCACACGAATATGTAACATATTCTTTTTTTCCTTTTTGTACCAGCGTTTTGGAACTAGACATTAATCCGAGCGCCAGCAAAGCTTTTAGTATCGATTGTTGGCGCTGAGGGGGGGGGACAAATTGGTAGGTGCGTCCTTTGTCTTCTGGCGTTGGTGAATGTGTGTAGTAACTAGGACGCAAGTGTGGCAGTTGCAAACAATACGTAAATATGAGTTTCCTCCTCTCTTCTACTTCACAAGGGAGGGTGAGAGGAAGCCAATCAATCTGTCACCACACGGCTGCTTTCGTACTAAATGGGGAAAAAGACTTCTCCTGAGCAGAAAGTAGTGCTGCCGAACAGACTCGAGTCGTTTGACTCGAGTTGCAAAAAAATGCGAAAATCGAGCAACACAATCTGTAAAAAGTTAGACCTCTTTACAGACGAGTATAAAGTGTGAAGGGAAAATTCGCGTGGGTCTGAATTGAATAGGGGAATTTCGTCACGTGTCGGACAGGAGTTACTCAGAAGTCTCGCAATAACGATGCACGTCCGACAGCTCCCTTCCCATTACTATTCCGAGAGTTCCCACTGTTCCGAAACTTTCCATGTACCAAGAACAAATTTTGGTCACCACCGTTATTGTGAAATATATCGCTATAATTCGCTACTGAAGGATTCGACTGTGTGTGACTTCGATTCGTATTCGAACCACACAGCTACAGGGTGAGACAAATTGCCTGATGGTGCTTTAGAGGCAGGCAAGGAGTAGGTCGAAAGAACCAAACCTATCTGACCTGAGCCTAATCTAAGCCCAACAACTGACCGAAACCTCACCTCACCAGCACTTTTGCTGCAAAGCACCACCCAAGCAAAAAACTGATGTGCGTACAGACTCGACGGCGGCGTCGTCGTTCACGTCGCAGTCAAGCTGTCGTGTGCTATCGAGACAAGAGGAAGAATCGCATCCCCGACAAGACCTGAGGCATTGTGGGCTGTGCACTGGACTCCGTACTTGGCACAAATGCACGCAATCACGGGTGGAAAAGGCCAATTTGTTTTCTGTTCTCCTTGATCCTGACTTTCTCCTATCTATCGATGTACGCGTATCAGTTGTCTGCTTGCTCACTGCGGACCCGCTCGGCCTTGGTCGAGTTCGTTGTCTAACGAAGCAATCAAAGGCTTCCTGTTGAGCCTCGGATGGGCAGCCCATTAGCCGCATGCTGTTGGCTTTCCCCATGTGGGCAGTGAAAACGAAGGTCACGATGAAAAAAATGGGTGTCTGTGATCTGAGTCTTTGTTAATATTGCCACATTGTGGATACATCTTTGTCATGTGCTCAGGGGCTTCCTGCCCAGAGAGCTGATCTTCTCGTAGATGTGGGGGAACGCCTTGTCCCCGTTGGGCAAGCGACGCCTCAAATTCTCGTAGTTTCTCAGGGGAAACTCCAGCATCTCGTCGAAGTCTTCCCTGCAAAGGAGAGACGACAGTTGGCAGGTGACGATCAAGGTCACGGAGGCATACCTGGTCAGCTGAGTCTCGGCGTAGAGGGCGACGTAGGCGCCGCGGTCGATGACGAAGCGCTCGAGACGACGCTGGGAGGCGACGCGATCAAAGTCCGGCCTCTCCGAGAACCTGGTGAAGACAAGATAAAACAAAAAAGGGTGCTAGACAATTGCTCAGATACTGAATGGGCAGGTTACCCATAAACGCCGACGTCGATGTGAAGTTCCTCACGCTTGAAAAACGCTAAGTGGTCCAAGCCTTCAGGGATGAGGTGTCTGGTTGGACAGAGCCAAAGTGGATAGACGCTGGTCTCTTTGTCCACCTCCTCCATCATGGGTCTGAGATCCTCGATCCTGATCCCGAAGTCCTGGCAGACGAAGTTGGCCAGGACGTCTTGGGGCACCACGGTCTCTTTCAGCAGTTTGATCATGGCATGCTTAGGTGGAAGGGACCAACCAAAGAGCCACCTTCAACGAGGAAAAGACCCTGAGCGTCCATCTTACAGGGTGCTGCACTTTTTGCTACAGGCTTTTTGGGGGGTCACGCATTGGTCAAACGGACGCCCAATATACACTGCAGGCTGACTGGAATCTATGCATTAACAGAAAGTTGTCAACTTTTTGCTACCAAGCCCATGCTTATTTGTATGGAGACTCCTGAGGTCATACCCATGGTACATACCGCACACACAGCGTTCGACCCAGCCAAGGGCATAAAAAGTAGCTTTAACATGTCCAACATTGGCTGGTCCACTAAGGGGACTTGCCACAGTTCTCACAACTTGTACGTACTGACTTTTCTCCAGTGGGTCTCTTTTGTCAAGGCGAATCGATCGCTGTGCGTTGTCAGCACACCACTTACCTGAATATCACGTTGTTTCCGAATGGCAAGATATAGTCCAGGATCCAGAAGCAGGAGCGGTTGTGGCGATGGAAGAAGTGCCGAGTGGGAATGACCTGGATGGAGGTGACATGCATGCAGTTGCATACGCTACGAGTCGTGAGGACTGGAAATCACTTACTTCCTGGTGAGACGCCTTCTTGCCCAAGAAAGATGCCACGTGCCTGTGGAACCAGACCTTGTGCCACCTGCCGATCTTGTTCACCTGAGCCCCTACTGGGATCTTGTCCACAAAGTTGCCGCTCATTATGACTCCCCTGTTCAAGTCGTACATGATGCCCTCGACTGAGTCAGCCTTTGCGGACCATGAGGAGGGGGAAAATGCAATGTGCGACGTGGATGATCGTTGGTCATAATATCCACCTGAGAAAAGGTTTCCCGCTTAAACACCTCCACAGCCTCCTCCAACGATTCCACAGGAAAATAGGTTAGATCGATGTATGGTCTGAAACGGCAGCAGGCGTCGCATAGCCTTCAATGTATGTGCGCACATTAAAATAACAGCACAGCATATCACTCACTTGTATGTGATAATGTCCAGCTCGACCGCTGTGAGGAAACCCAGCGTCCCGTAGGAAAACGGCACGGCGGAGAACAGCTCGGGGTTCTCCGTGGCCGAGCAGGTGACGCGACTGCCATCGCCAAGGATCATCTCGTAACTGTAACAACTTATTCGTTACTAGTACCATTAATGACAATTAGCCTGGGTCTTTAGACGTGTGTGCACTACTCAACGAGGAAGACTGAACTTGCGCCAGTGAGCTGACCTCTTGCAAATGTACTGGAAGAGTCCGTGCTTGTGGGATGTGGACTCGATACCGCCGCCCATGACGAGGCCCCCGACAGTGAGGTCGTCAAGCTCTGGGACCACAGGGAGCGTCCACCCTTGAGAGATGAGGTAGTCGTTCAGCTGGCCCACGGTCACCGAAGGCTCTACAGCCACCACCCGACGATTTTCGTCCACGGACAGGATGTCGGGCAGATCCACCTCGATCGGATACAGGCGCTTCTTGTACGTCAGCGTCTGCAGGGTGATGGACTTGTAATCTGCAACAAATGACACACACACACACGCACACAATTAGGCATAGCAAGGAACGGGGCATTTTCTGTCTGTCTCAGTGACTCACTTGGTCTGGCGGTGCACATGGGCACCTTTGCCCCATCCTTGATCCACAACCTGACCTGCTCCTGCACCCTTCGCACTCTCTCCTCGTGCGTGGTCCTGGTCGAGCAGAAGTGGTAGTTGAATCTGAGTCTGATGAAACAGAAGAGGTCGTAGACGACGCACAGAGGGACCAAGAACAGCACGGGCAACCAGGGGCACTTGGCAACAAGCCACGGGACGCTGAACTTCTTCGACATCTTGGCTTAGGTGTTCGCTAATGATAATAACAAGTGTTGCTTTCGTGTCACAGCATCTGGTACAGTTGTTTTGCCTCTGGGCTCTCCTCCTGTCATAGGAGATGCTCTGCCTCACCGTGGTTGGCCGGGACATGCACAGGGTGTCTCATTTTAGCTGCAACTTCTATTCGATCGAATACGTTTGTACTTCACATCTGCACTTGTTTCTTTAAATAAATAACTTTGAATGAAGTTAAGTGGAAGATTCGAACATGGTAACCCTATCTGCAATGTCGTCAATATTGCCTGAAGTTGGCGACCCGGTTGAATTTCCCTGATCCATGGAGATGTTGCTGCCCAACTTCTGTGTGCGTGCGTAAGAAATGACGCCTCTCACACTGACATGAAATAGATGAGATACTTGGGCCAAATTTCTAGTGTTTCCGAAATGACTGAGTAAGAGCAACTAAGAAATGGCTTAACTGCGATGCCCCGTGCAGTGCTGCACTGCATAGGGCATTGATAAGGGGGTGAACGCGATATTTTATTTTGGCCTGGATATGTCGTGTTTTATCCCAAATCTACCCCATGCAATACACTTACTGAGTCTCTCTTCAGTTAACTGAGGCAACCTGTAGCTGCACATACCTGCGGAGGAAAACAGGTGAAACTTCAGGTATACACTGGCAGTCCCCAGTTCCTCTATTCGGCCTGCCAGCCTGCCTTCTTCGCCGCCTCCCCCTCCCTCCCCGTGGTCGTTGCTTCTGGCGCCTCTTTTGACTGTCACAACCACTACGGATTATACCCCTGATCATATCCCCCCCCCCTTGTTCTTAATCTTCAGGGTTAAGTATGCTGATGCTGCTCGCACTCAAAGATGCTCATCCTTTACTACTCCTACGGCGACGGCCACGACCACGAGCGGCAGTGACAAAATGGAGCCACTCTGGTTCAGGCGCAAATTTGTCCCTTATTTTGGGTCTCTGCCAAACGCATTCCCAGAAACAAATGGTTTCAATTAGTCGCGAGAGTCGTGCTGGTCTTTTGCGCACATTGTCAACATGTCTTCGAATGAAGTAAGAAGGATTCTTCGCGATTAATCTGCAACGATGGCAATACTTCCTTCTCTCCGCGGGTGTCCTTCGGAGGACATTGTGTGGGAAACCTGGACGTGGGTGCATCTGAGACAGATCGATTGCTCCATCTTTTTCTCTCTCAAGGCCAATTTAGCAGGCAGATGCTGGCATAAAATTTTGAAGAAGCCTCGCTTTTTTTCTCATCTTCCTTATCCTCCCGCTCGGCCGGACCAGGAAGAGACTTCGAGCACTGACTCGCTGCCGCCGCCTGCTTCAGAGCTGGTGGTTCAGCTCCCGCAGACCTTTTGTCTGGCGGAGTCCGCATCAAATTCAAGACCCCAGACAGATACACACAGCTCTGATGGTGACAAATCCTTCCGAGGGCCGAGAGAGTTCAAGCCCAGGGAGCTTAAGGACCTCTTCTACCCCCCCCCTCCCCAAAGTAGGAGGTGTTTACCCGTCACTCCAGATTGATGCGACGGCGATAAAACGGGGTGTGCTGGCCATCTGGATAGCTCTGCGTGTGAATGTGCGTGAGTGAGAGAGAGAGAGAGCACAGCCTTTGTGTGCAAGGGGGGATGGAGCCAAAATCCCTGAAAAAGACGAGGCAAAAACGTTTGTTTTGGGCAAAACACAGTCCCCCAATCTCTTCTTCCTTCCATGATGTGGCAGAAACACTCCCTCGACCCACAATTTCGCGTTCACAAGTTCATTTTTCTCTCTGGCAGAAAAGTCGCATCTTTCCAAGATGTTACTACCAGACTCATCCTGACTACTCAAGTCACGGAATCAGTGTTTGCTGCACAGCACAGGGTGCGTCACAATCGATGCCATCTCGCTGAAATAGGTCCCTGCAGACGTCAGCACGGAACCCGACTAATGGGTATTAATGTCGAGAGATGTCTGTTAGTGTAACTTTGCTCTAGTCAAAGTTGCATAAATCTTTATTTCAGCACGAGAGTGTGGTTGTTCCTGTGAAATGACCAAAGATAAGTTGTCGACGTAACATTTCGTGTCCCTATAATAAAATCTGTCACGTGATGTCTGTTTATTTAAGTGGTTCCGACACACCCTACTGTGATGAGTCTAGACTTCGGAATTTTATGTCAAGCCCAAAAATAAGAAAAAAAAATATTTTGAGAATGGAAAGAAACCTAGGTCATATCGAAGAGGTGAAATTCGAGAGAAACCAGCAACAGGTTGCGAGGCTTTGGACCAAACGGTACTAATAACGCGGCAAGCAAGAAAAAATTGCCACAGAATCTTCACCCAAAGTTCCAAGTTGAAGTAATCACAATAATAATGCCCGCAATGTGTGTTACTAAGCAAAAGCCACCCACCCACCCAGTGTACACGCCGGCTGACAGGCTTTTTTTCCAAAGAAAAAGCCCAATCTGCTCGTCTCCTCCTCAATATCCAACCGACATCACGACAAAGTCCCCCCCCCCAAAAAAAGCCAAAGGCGAGCACGCTTCAATTTGCTAATGCTGATATTATGGCCCTGGTATTTTTTTTCCCGGGAATTTGCTCTTCTCCCACTTGCGGAAGCCCCCGAGGAGTGTAGAAGAGTCGGGGGATGACGGTAAGGGAGGGGGAAAAATAGCGTTTTCAGTCGGGGAATAATTTCTCCCCAGGGCGATTTCAAACTGAAGGGGAAAATCTGGCAATTGTCCGAAACGCCAGAGAGAAAGAGGGAGCGCTAGAATAGCTCTAGAATAAAAGAGGAACTCTGGTTGCCTGCCAAATTAAGAAATGTACCCAGGCAAAAGCAGCGAAAGCCATGGGAGTTCCCTCTTATGCGCATTTCTTGGCGCTAAAATGGCGAAATGCGGGGCCTGTTTGTGTGCCAACTTGCACAGGGTGACCACATACAGGGTGGAGGGGGGGGGGGCAAGACGACTGCCCGACTGACTGACAGCGTTGGTGTACCAAGTGGAACCTTTGCCTGGGCATGAGATTGATCATTTTTTGCACCCACCCTGTGTGCGGTTCAGGGTTGCCAGGATCTGGCCGGGAAACTGTGCCAAACTGGTCTCGACAACATGCCTGAATGTTACTGAACGCGCAGCTCTGAAAAAAATCCGCGCTCAATGAAGACCGAGCAGAGCACAGACTTTCAAAAAATGCCCGATGGCAACACTGCCCCAGTTGAGGGCGGTCGGTCGGAAGTTTGCATACACCTGGGCTAGGGGAGGAAGGTCCTGGCCTTCAGCAGTCTCGTAGCGTACGTGTGGACTCCCCACAAGCGAGCGCATTCATCGTCACTACCAACTCGGCCCTGATCCTCCTCGAGAGGTTCCCCTGTACCAAATTGGCCACATATAACGCACTTATAGCTTCATTTGTCCACCTTTCAATGGGTGATCAAACATTGGGAGTGCGCGCTTTTACTGTCAATCGACACCCACGCCAAGTCACTGTGACTGGCGTGAAAAATATGTCCCACCCTGTAGTCCCAGCAGGTGCGTCTGCCTAATGAAGTAGTCACACGTGCGCGTCTCAATGTTCCGTGCAGTTATAACCGGAGTGCTTTGGACTTAATGGCCGAGGCCGAGCATTACATATAATTATATAGTATATTGCAGACCAGGACTCGGCGTAATCATGATGAGTGTTACTGCACCACTGCTGCGTATATAATGCAGGGAAATGCACAATATCAGGGGCTCCCTCCAACCCCACCCCAAGCCCTCTGACAAATGTTCGATGACACCTCAGCTCTCTTTCCCCACTTTTTTTCCTTAAACCCACCCCAACCCATTGAAGAAGCGTCCGAACGTAACATAATTCCTGTGCGGAAAAAGCAATGAAGCGACAAGGGAGGGGGTGAGGGAAAGTGGCGTCCGACCCACCTCGCTCGCTCCACCAGACAAACGTCGTCACTGCTCGAGCGGATTCGTCCGGGCAAAGCTTTCGTCACACCTCGACGGTGCGGTGTGCATGCAGTGACTTTGTCGTTCTTTCGACCAGCCCGAGTGCGCAAATTCGCCAGGTGGAGTGAAATGTGTAACTTAAAGGCTTTCTAACGGAGTAACTAAAAGTTACTCCGTTACTCTAAAAGTATTATTAAGCGACACTGTATTGTATCTGTGGTCGTGGTTCCATTGCACATGCGGTACGCGACTGGGCCTTCGTGTCTGGCGGAGTCGGTGTCTCCTTTCTTCCGCGTGGCAATTTGTAATCAAAAAGCTCCATCTTTATTTCCCCTAATTTCTGGCCATTACTCGCAGTCCCAAAATATAATGATTGTTTCAGTTTTTCTTCTCTTCCTTCTAATGCGTCAGGCTTTGACGAAAACTGTGTATTTCCAGACTTACTTACAAACATAGTCTTAGGAATATAATGATGGTCATGACAGGCGCTCTTTTATGTGTGAATGTTCTAAATACAAATACATCATTGCCACGAAAGTGGATTTTTTCATGAATCGTTCGTTGGTCAATCATTGATAAGTCAAGGGGGAGCGAATTGACTTTCAAGCATAGTTATGAAATGACTGGCAAAAGTCACTTCAGATTGGCTGGGTAAAAACCTCCTAAGCACTCTCAAAATGTGTAGAACTTCTTTCTCCAGTAGAGAACGACGAGTCAGTAGCGCAAACGATTCAACCAAAGAGTCAAGCAATGATCTTTTTTTTTTGGCTCTCATAACTTCTTCGGAGGGGCCTACCAAGCTATGACGTGCAGGCCTACAACAATGCAGGCCCCAAGAGCGGTTGAAGCTCTCCTATGACCTTCAAGGGATGGGGGGATTTTCCCCCACTAACGATGGCCCCCCAGTCCTTCAAGACTTTATTTTCAATACACAAACAAATCCTTCTTGCATCCTGTTCATTCTTCACGGAATGGGGGACGTCATTCTTTCCTCGTGTGACGATGCTGAGATGCAATCGTGTATAGACAATGATAAAGAGCCAAAGTGATGATGACATAAATGTTAAAGCACTGCTGAATTTTGTGGACTCTGCCCATTGTTGACGGCAGGAAGGGAGAGGGAGGGGGGCGGCACTCCCTCCTGTAGGAGTCTCATTCAACTTAGAGTTGGTCTTCAGCGAATGAACCAAAGAGTAACTCTCTTACCACATGTTTAATTTTGCAAGCGCAAATTCTGAGGTCCTCTCATTCTTCACAGCAGGAGGTGTGAGTGTGCTTTGATCCCCTCCCCTCGTTTCAATAGATCCAGCTGCTGCCGTGCAGTGCACAATGTTCCGACGGCCTCCCCCACCCCCATTGTGGATTTGTCCCCTCCCCCCAAGTTCGTCCAGACTGACACACAAACAGCCCTTTTGTTTACACCAAAGGTTTGCCCCCTTAATAAGCGCTTCCGCGCATGCGCAGAGGACACTTTCCCACCATTCATTTATCCTTTTTTGCGCCTCGTACACGAAGGCCCTCTCACTTGGGCCTTTTTTTGTACGGCCTTTTCTTTCTGCTCTCTCACTCCCACTACTACTTTTTATCATCGGACTCTTTTCAAGGAGACGTGGAAAACTCGTTTAGTGACAAATTGGGGAATGGTCTGCTCGTTTTTATTGGGGGCAGCAAGTGCGCTCTCGACGACGAGGACTGCGACTGCGACGGCGAGTGCGACGGCGAGTGCGACGGCGACGGCGACGGCGACGGCGACGAGGACGAGGACGACTCTAAAGGACCCTTAACATAAGTGGAGAAGATGATACGCTATTAGTTTGGTCGTAAGCAGACAGTTTCCCGGAAGAAAAACATCAACGCTCGTCGATGGCAAATAAAGTCATGGCTTTGACGTACAACTTTCTGCAGGAGCTTTCCGAACTTTCCACCGTCAAGCAGAAGAAATTCTCTTGCGTAATGACTTCTGGGCACACACGAGGAAATTATTATTACTGCGTCGTTTCCATGCGAGGGCGCGCGCACGTGCAAGTTGTGAAGGCGCGCATATAAAAGTCTGCCTCTTTTTTTTCTTGCTCTTCTTGCGACTTCCCTCTTAAATTCTCCTTCGTCTGTTGTACGGGAAAGAAGAGGACGAAAAAAAGCCTCGCGTACACGTTCGTACACACGCAGAGAGATGTTGAGCCATCCAATGAACAACAGGGGGTAAATTGCGCGTAAAGACCCTTCTCCTCTATTCTTTTCTTCTGTTTTTTTCCCGGAAAAAAGTGTTTCCTCATGGAAAAATGAAAAGTTTTTCCTCGGACAGAGATTGAAAAGCATCGGGCTCAATGCTCGTCTCAATCCATATTTCATATTGTTGTTCTTATTTTGTTACTGAGGGGGGAAGAATATGTGTATAAATATACGTGCAGGCAGAGGTCGTTTCTGCTACGACGGAGTCGGCGGCCACTAGAGGTTTATTCCCCCTAGAGGACTTGACAATGTAATCATGTTTCCCCTTTTTGTGTGTGTCTGCTTCAGTTACTCTTGTCTGCGCTTCAAAAAAAGGGGTAAGTGAGGGGGTAAAAAAGGAAAGTAGCGCCTCCACATACTTGTCTGGTCGAGTCGACGAAGCCTACCCATTCAGTCTGACTCAAAGATTGCGTCATGGACAAGATTGGGCCTGGAAGCCGCATGTGTTTATATATACGTGTATATATATATATATATATATATATATATATATATAAACACGAACTTCCAGCCCTTTGGCTTTCTCCTACTTTCTTTCTTTTTTGGCCTGCGCTCGTCTTTGGTTTTTCGTCATCATTAATCTTGGTTGTCTTCCTTTTCGTCTCTTCGTTCAAAGTGTGGCGAAATTTGACTGGTGGAGAAGCTATAAACACACACGCACACACACATACACATATATATATATAAATAATATATATATGGCGTTGCTACCCCTGAAGCACTAATGTGCTGCCATGATTTTTTGGACAGGCTTGATAAACAAGTCTATAAACAACTCGACTAATTGAAATCTGAGTCAATAAGGGAAGGGGGGAAAAGTTGTCAAAACAAAGGAACTTTCACAACTTTCTTAGCTTATATTTCTGGCGTGTGAGGAGTCCTGCCACTGTAGGAGTTCAGATACATCTTGAGCAATGGTCTGGGACAGGAGTGTGCAAAAACTGCTGGGGCAGGTGGGCGGGAACGTGGGGGGAGGGGGAGTGGGAGGGGGAGGGAGAAGGGGAGGAGTGTGCAGAGGTTTGTGGAGCAAACACTACGGACATTCAACATCCTGTCACATACTGCATGGTCGTTTACGTACATTTTTTGGGCTCAGACATCTTTGAAGCTTCTTGACAGTCACGTGTGAGTGGTTCTCTCTCTCTCTCTCTCTCTCTCTCATTGACACACATACGCACATTTTTTTGCATTTCTTCTGCTCGTTCTCTTCTTATCCTCCTCACGTACACGTTCCTTGTTGGCGCAATGCAAATTCCTCTGGCGGCGCCAGCAAAAGGTTTTGGGGGACGTCCACACTAGCAAAAAGGTGGGGGAGGGGGGGAAAGCAGCCTCAACACTTCTCTCCTCCGCCTTAAAAAAAAAGTGTAGACAGAAAACACTCGCGCATCCCGGACTCCTTTTGCCAGTGCAACCGCCCCTTCAGCTGCTCCCAGCCGGCCCGGCCGCCGGCCCGGCCGCCGGCCCGGTGAGTTCGGGGCCCCGGAGAAATTGTTTTACAAAATGTCCCCTTTTTCCTTCCACGTAAAAGAGCGCGCGCACAGAATGGTTGTGTTGGCGAAGATGTCTTCTCTCTCTCTCTCTCTTTTTCTGTCTACCCCTTTCTTCCCCAAAGGCCCAGTTTCTGGCAAATTACACGCGTGCGCCTGTTTTCTTATGACCACTTAGACAAAGGAAGAAATGGGGAAATTCGCCTGGGAGGACGGGGAAGAAGGGGAGGGGGGAGAGGAAGTCTTTTATTCTTCTTCTCTATTTCTTTTTCAGCCAGTCCTTTTTTCCCCACATTTTTTGGCATAAACTGCACATTCTCTTCTTCTCCTCCTTGTCTGTGAACGAGAATAACAGCCTGGCAAAAAAAAAGTCTGTCAAATGTCTTCTTCTTCTTCATCTTGCCGTCGTCTTGTTTTGAGGACGAAAATTAGAATCTCTTATTTCTTCCTATTCACAGCGTCTCGTCTGGTGTGAACTCCCCTCCTCCGGCCTCGGCGGCCTCGGCGGCCTCAGCGAAGAAAAGCCGTGAAATACGACGATGAGGAGGACGACGACGACAACGAGATGATGGCCGCGGCGATAGCGACGACGTCGGCGGACTTGCTGGTGGCCGCGCTCTTCCACTCCAGGTCACGGATGGCTGGAGCTGAAAGATAGCCAGAGTGATGGAAAGAGAAGCTACACATTTTCCATTTAGCTGGTAATTGTTGCAATAATAACAAATATAGTTCCTTCTCTCCTTTCTCCCTCTGCCAGGCAGTTTTGGGCACTCAAATTCGCATTATAACTTGCACGTGAGCAAAGTTTAAAAAACTGCCGAGGAAAAAAAAACCCGACACTTCATTTTTCTCCAGCGCAAACTTTGCTTAAGGAGGAGGGAAATATAGGAGACGAAAAGTTTTCTTCCTGCCGCTTATTTAGCGTTATTTCTGTGGCGTCAGCGATAAAGGTATCCTCAAAACGAGCCAAAGTTTCACGTTCAAGGTGTCCAAATAAATGTACACACGTGAGTATGCGAAAATTCCCTAATCTTTTCTCTCTCTGCGGCTTAAGACTCCGCATCGTTGGCAGTAAATATTTCTCACACGCCCTTAATAGGCTAGGCCCGTAGGCCTCTGAGACTAAGTGCTGCCACATTCCTTTGAAGGAGAGAGACTCCACAAAGCCTATTCGTGACTTCTCCCTTTTATTCTCCTCCAACTCCCTTTTTTTCTTTCCCCTCAAGATTGCAGTGAAAACTCGGCCAGACAAGTTGAGTGACAAAGCTTCTTTTCTTTCACTTTTTGTCCAGTCAAATCTGCATCTTTGTGTGCGCAGAATACAAGTTTCTATTCAGAGGAATATGAGAACAGGTTGGGTTCCATCTCTGTGCTTTGCTCTACTTCACACACGTATACACCAATCTCTTTTTTTTCGCACAAAGAATGGCGAAAAAAAGAAAAACTAGGGGAGTTCATAACGTTTTTCCCCAGGAGCCGGTGAAAAGGATGGCAGGCCAACCCAGGATACATTCAGAAGCTCGAATGAAGTGGCTGATTTTTTCCTCTTCCTCCTCACCTCCTCTACTTTACATAGGCATCCCTGATTCTGACAGGCAAAACCCAAAGCTGCGCATATTTTGCGCACGCACTAAAAATGGGGCGGCTCATTCGAAACCCACACCCCATTTTCTGCTCGCCAAGTCTTCGAAAATTGCGTGCAGCAGAAGCTCACACGAATCTGAGAAATATGGCTTGTTGCCTTCTAGGGCTGCTCTTTTGCAGACACAGAGAGAAAGTGGGGGAAAATTCACTGTATGTGAGAAGATAGAAGCGAATTGGTGGCCTCCACTCAAGAAAAGGTAGCAGGATGGGGATGCGAATGGAGAAAGAGGAATATGCAAAAAGAGCCAAGTGGAGGAGACCTCGAACACTGCCAAAGGCATGCAGGAGAAGAAAGAGGGGAAGCTTTTTCAAAGCAAAGCAATTTGCAGCTACAGCATACATCTTCCGCGGTGCCAACCACACGACGGACACACTGGTGGCAGGCAGCTCGCACGTGTGCAGGGTGTGCATGCTGTGCACCATTGTTTGTGGACTGTGCAGGATGAAGTCGCATTTCAACAGGGAAATAGATGCTCATGGAGGAGGAGGAGCACGCGCCACCTCATCAAGAACGACGCGGGCAAGGGGCGCACTCGCCACATTATCATGATGACCTCGATCAGGATGCTGCTGACACTAGTCTGTCCCCCAGCACCTTGCTAGATTTGGCGTGGACGGAGCTGAGATGGATGATCTTGACGCTGTTCTACTGGTTCCACTACCGTCTTTATGCAAATTTGACTATTCACGCCTGTTTTAGAGGACTGAGTCTAGGCCCTAAATGTCTCTATGGGCGGGAATCTTAAACACACTTAGAAGGACTCTAGATTGTGCCACCACTGTGCACCAATCTCTACTGTAGGTAGTCTAGTACAGTGAGGTACTCATTTAGCCCATCCAAGTTTGCGCGTAGTTGCACTCAATAAAGTCCAAACCAGAATAGCCCGCGCAGCCCTGTAGTACAGGGTGTACAGAGTAGAGTACACACTGCACGCGCAGTCCACGTTCGATCGAGTCTCACTACGGAAAGACAACCTCAGGTTGCCTACGTTGTAGACGTGTCTGCTTCTCAGCACTTCTACTGTGCTTCAGATTGTCCAGAACAGTCATTCCCGCAGTCAAAGCGACTCATTTGAAGAAAAATCTGCACCTACAGAGTGTTGTTGCATCAGACAATGTTCAGGGTGGTCAAGGCCAGATGCAAAGTCCGACCCCAAAGCACAAGTTGTTCGTTAAAATGTGCTTCAACATGTACTTGACCAAGTCAACTGTCGACTGTGCTGAAGTTTAATTGCATAGGCTGGATGCTGTCTCAGCCCCGTGATCCTTTGCTGACAGAGCGAAATTGTACAAAAAAATCAGATTCTTTTCTTAAAAAATATAACCCTTCTCTCTAAATGAGGCTCGTTAGTTACTAGAATAACTTTCCATGAAGAAATGCCAGACAGGTTGTGATGTAAGTAATTTGCCTGGATGGAAAGCCAGGGAAAACTTCCTGTGGCAGTTCCTGAAACTTACCTGCAGGGGCGGGAGTGGAGGGGGGTAAGAAAGGGGACCGATTACCTCCACATACGCTTAATTCCCAGAAAAGATGAGCCGACGTAATCCTCGGGCGGAGGGAGGGAGGGGGGATAAAAGAAATAAAAAGAGGGACTCGCAGAAGAAAAATAGGGGCCTGCGGAGTTTCATCCACGCAGCAACTGAATTAATGCGGGAAATAAACTGGGATCCGTAGGACGTCTTTACGGCCTAACTTGCAGGACAGAGAGAATTTTTCTACTGTGCGCACGCGCAGTGCTTAGATTTGTGCGTGTGTAGCTACATGTATTTACCGAGAGGTAGCAGCAGCTTTGCCATATTGTCTCTTTCAAGGGTTTTTTTTTGGGGGGGGGCGCTCAAAATTTCCTCCATTTGCGCCCTTTCCATTAGCCCCGCGGTGGTGGCGGAAAGTTTCTCGCTTTCCACTACAAGTTGGAAAGCGTGGGCTCGTACACGTGTATGGCAAGATAAAAGCAACAGCAAGAATACCAATGATGCAAGCAATGTTTAACCTACTTAGCATTTCCGAGAGTGCTTTCTCTTTCTCTCTCTCTCGTGCCCCCCCCCCCAAAGGGGGGAGAAGGGTTAAAAAAGGGTTAAAAATAGTAGGCTCTCCGCGGGGCTTAAGTGTGAGCTCTCGATGATGTGAGAATGAGACACTCCTCACCTCTCTTTCCAGTGAAGAAGTGGAATATCCTGCTGGCCTCGCTCCACCCGAACATGTTCCTGGCCTGCACGAGGCACTCGTACTCGGCGTCCTGTCTCAGTCCGCTGATCTCGTAGGACTGGCGCTGGTTGAAGTCTTGGGAGCCGACGCCGGACGACCTGGGGGGGCTGCCCGGGATGATCACGTTGGTCCAGTCGCCACCGCCTTGGAGCAAGACGTCGTCACTGATCTGCAGAAACAACGAGAGGTTAAGAGCAAGTGTCCGCCAGGTCCAAGGCAATCCAGTACAAGATGAGATTTGGGGCTATTCGTTTTCTTTTTTGTCTCTATTTGGCAACGCTTTCTGATTAACTGATCTGCGTGCCAATGTGAATAGTGGGCTCAACGGGCTACGGGGTGGGCGCAAAACAAGAAGGCAATTTATGGCTCGGTGACAACGTGGCAATCCTGACAATTTTCTATTTCTTCAATGGCGGTAAATTTCCTCTACCAAGCAGTTTTAGGTGGTATCGGCCTCTTTGTTCTTGGATAAGGGGTGTCCCAAAAGTCGTTTCAACTTTGAAAGTCATACTTTAAAATATGAGAATGGTGTTTGTCTGAAAATGACGTCACCTTTCTCCATCTCTTGTGCGCACTTACTGAGCACCCATAGATAAATGAGATTTTCCTATTGACCTTTTAGGGACGCCCTGAACAGTGCTGACGGATGATTTTTCAGACGTCCTTCCCGTATAGGCCTGGGGGGGGGGCACCCTGTTGTCCTGAACTCATTACTCAGTCAGTGCCGCCGCCATTGTTTGGTCACCCCGCACTGATGACCCCTTTTCGCACCGCGTACAGCACCGGCGACTTATCCGGACACCCTGAACAGCACTTTGCTGTCCTGCAAGGGCTTCTGCTTGCTGTGCGTCGTGGTACGTGGATGTACAGGGTGCGGCGGAATCCGATGGACACTTTCTCGACGAAAAAGAGTAAGTGAAAGTGTAGAAGGAAGTTGACCTCACCCTTCCGTACAGTAGCTATGGTACTGACTGGACCTTCAGTGCTGACTGGACCTTCAGTGCTGACTGCACCTTCAGTACTGACTGCACCTTCAGTGCTGACTGCACCTTCAGTGCTGACTGCACCTTCAGTACTGACTGAACATTACAGTACTGACTGCACCTTCAGTGCTGACTGAACATTACAGTGCTGACTGAACATTACAGTGCTGACTGAACATTACAGTGCTGACTGAACATTACAGTACTGACTGCACCTTCAGTTCTGACTGAACATTACAGTACTGACTGTATTTACAGTCGAAGATGCTCCACGCTGACGAGTAAGACTTGCCACAAAGCTGTTATAGGCCGGAGCCAACTGCTTGCCCCTGATCTCCCTGAGTCACGCCAACCAACTGAGCAGTAGCTGCTATCGTGTCAATTCCCAGCGACTTTTTAGGAAAAGATTTATCATCTTGGTCGCCAGCAGAAGCACCAAAGAATTATTCATCCTGTTGTCGAGGTCAAAAACAAAGGTCGTCCAGCCAAGGATATCAATCCATAACTCACGGAAGAAAGTGGAGACAAGAAAAACTATCTAGACGACGTGATGGATGCGTGAGGGAAATGCAAAAGCCCGCACTCACTTCACGTACGACGATCCAATCCAATCTGCCAAAAAGTGCATTTTTTTGTTCCCTTGGATCCATCCTTGTGTGACCTTTGCTGGATGCTCGTGCAAGTGGTTAAGGAAGGCTGCACCTCCGACTTCTCTTTGGCGCAGGAGGACATGGACGAGTGCAAACGCGGCCTAACCATTTTTGCACACACCCAAACCGCCTGTGCGATTTTTTGCACTCCAACTCACTCGTCCCCCCTCCCCCCTTGAGGAAAGTCACTAACCTAATGCAAACCTTATCAATTTCGCTATCTTTCCCACCTTTTTCGGTCCTGTTTTGGCACCTCGACTCTTTCCTGTCAGTAGAGATTAGAAAAGTATCTTTTCCCCCCTTTTTAGCACCAAAGGGCAGCCCTGCTATTATTTCCGGTGTCTGTCTGAGCGCTTTGGCCGGTGAAGAAGAGCCTCACCTCTGACTGGACGATGAAGCATTTCTCTAGACATGACAACGGTGCAGGGAGGGGGAGAGACAAAAAGTTGTGCTTTGCATACAACTAAAAAGAGGTCGGGACAAATATTTGCAAGGTTATTTCTAGACCCGGGAATGTGAGGGAAAACAGCAACTAAGACCTGAAATGCCTGAGCAGATTGAAAAATCAGGCGAAAAAGAAGAAAATCTGAGTAATCTTGGCAATAAAGTCAAGAAGAACGATGTGACGTTCCTTTTTTGAAGAATTTTTAACCAACTAGATGTTTCGAAGAAGCTTCCCCTTTTTTGGTTATGAGTGACCACCCAAAAAAAGCCCAGCTCCCTTCGTGTATCCAGTAATATTTGTCTGGTGTGATTCTCCCCTAAGAACTGAGCAAAAACGTTGCAGAGAAGCTCAGTTAACGATCCTGAGCTGGAATTTGCGTGAAGCCAGAGCAAAATAAGGGAAAGCATAAAAGATAATGACCGCCGAGTAATGAGGGATGATCAAGCGAGGGGGAGAAGTACAAGTCCAGGGGTGGCTTTTTTGCCTCCCTCATCACGTTCCAAGCAGAACAAGCTGGAGAGAGAGAGAATGAAGACATGCAAAGTTGGATCAATGATGGTATCGACTCCAGGGATTAATTTCTCCACAGCCCAGCGTGAAGAGGCCGTAATGAGGCCGATTTTCGAGGCTGAGGTGGAGGCCAGGAGGGGTGGTGGTGGTAACAACACAGTCGAGTTTCAGGTGGCACAAACTGAGCAGAGCAGTGGACTGATTTGCTACACAGCAACGATGCGTCTCTCTCTCCACTGTACGGGGTGTTGCAAAACATCTGAGTCACTCTCCACCTCTCGGGCAGAGAAATAGTTATGCAGAGTCGCCGTTGTAGTCGACTGTGCAATGATACTTGAGAAAATGTGCCAATACTGACGTGCATCAACTATGAGGCATTGTCTGTCTGTATTTGAGGCGATTCGACGTGTCCCGCGACACCGCGCACAAGGCCGAGGACGGGGCAAAACCTGAGTCAAAAAGGAGGAAAGCCTCATGCACATCACGGCCATGCAAATTGTAATTAAACGCGAAATTCATTTCACAAGTTTTGTAGTGCTATGAGAAATATGCTGCAGCTCTCGCTCCTGTGTTCGCTCTCGCTATGTAGTCAAGTTTCTGGGCTATCTTATAATAGGGATACATTGTAACACAACATGTATGTTCTATGCTACAAAATATAGTTCTGGATGATATAATAAAATGCCTCTCAGTGTTGAACAGTCGAAAAGACGGGGAGAAAAATCAAGTGTCTTTCTGGAATCTGGCGTTGACTAATAACGTGTCATGTTCTGCGTCTTGAGTACACATTGCGTAGTTACAGTGACACTCCTAAAGAGGGAGGCATTGAATAATTTGTGTTAAAGTTACATCCGGCGGCATAAGTAATGTTCCAACCTTGCACACGAACTAGCTCCAGACGAAGTTTTCATGAAAACCTATAGCGTCCGTCGACCGTACTATATGGACTGGGGTTGGGGTGGGTCAAATATTCAACTGTACGGTGTAATAAGTGCTTTAATTATTGGCATGGCACTATGAGGAAAATGCCCCGATTAATAAGAAATGTATAACGACGAGAAATAAGGCTTTCGTCGTGAAAAAATTGAGAAAGTAACGGTAATTATTAATTGCTGGCTGTTACTTTACTTATAATTAAGGCAAAGAAAGTAAGAGAAATTATTAATTACTGTTACTTTCTTAACTTTTTCACTCGAAAGCTCCTTCCCTATTTGCTATTACGGCCGAGGAAGCAACTGAGCTGTCTTCAGCACTTCTTGTCTTGGGGAAAGTCCTGCTTCGTCTGCAACACCCTGTAGTGAGCCAAGCTGATGTACAGTCAACATTGGGCACTGAGAGATGTCTTTTTTTTCTTTTCGTTCCTCCTCTTCAGTGCCTACGAAGCTTTTAAAGCTGCCCTGGTTTTCTCTTCGTCTTCTTTGGGGTTTTTTGCTCGTTAATTGATCTCGTTCCCGAATCCGCAGTGAAAACTGTGTTGTTCAACGTGTGCAGGATCAAGAAGGGGATGGATGATTCTCTCTCTCTTCCTGTTGTTACGTGATGGCAAAAAAATGGGGGAAGCGATGCAGATCCCGACGGGGTTGGCCCTTCTCCATGCGAGACATATCGGAAAGCGTCGGTGAGCGGAAAAAAGAGGGACGGGCAGTACTTTCAGGGAGGAAAGTCATTCATACCCGTTCATTAGGCGGTAATTTCTCGTAAATGCTCTCAGTCTAAGTGAGGACTTTCTGCCCGGCCCAGCTTGAGGAGGTAATTAGGCAACATCCCCGTCCTGATCTCTCCAGGGAAAGTCAGCCTTTCTCTTCTTTTGCTCCCACTGATGAAAGTCACGTCCTGAGAGTCAAAGAAAGAACTGCTGCGTGGAGAACAAGAAGATGGGCTCCGTCGATCTGGTGATCACGTTGGAGGAGGAAGATGAGAGAATTACGACCATTGCCCATTGGACCGACCCGTTCAGAGCTGCTCAAGCTGGGACAAAGCTGCTCCCCGGACAACTGCTTGGCCACCCTGTCCGCACTACTTTACATGAAGGGGAGGCAGAGAGAAAGAAGCCTCACCAAGGTTGGCTCAGTCCTAAAGCTCCTTGCGTCGGGAGAAACGCACTGCAACAAAACTTTGACAAGGTGCTTTTGATGAAAGAAGCTCTTTCTGGGCTACCTAATGCGTTCGTGCCACCGACTCATAAGTCCAGGGAGGCCTTCCTTCATATTTCTGCTTCCCCTCCTTCTTTGCTTACTCTTGCAGTGATATCTTTTCCCGAGTGTACATTATTAGCTCTCTCTCTCTTAGTCTGGTGCAAGGAAACCCTCCCAGTGTATTAATAGACTCATGCACGCAAATCCTCTGTCTTTCCTTACATCACGTTAAATTTTTCCTGTTTTCTGCTCGCTGGTACTCTTATCAAAGAGACCATTTGTTCAGGCTTGCCCACCTAATCCCTAGTGGTTGAGCAGTCCATCTCGACGAGCTGCACGGCATTTGGGGCCCGAGAAGAAGAATCTCTGTGTGAGCCAATCTTGTCTGGTCATTGAGTGAATCACGGAATGACCGAGTTCCACCTTATTAGCAGCAAGGTTAAGTTGAGCAAGGATTTATTAAGAGATCTACGTGGCCGACTCAACCCTAATAGTCAGGCTATCATTACAGGACTCCGGGAAGAAAGAGGAAAATTTTCGGAATTTTTTTTTCTTCAGGTGGAAAACTTGGCTGGAATCGGTGATGGCAAAGGCAAAAAAATAGGCCATTTGTCTGGTCGACTTAATAAGGAGGTTGTGGACGTGGAAAGCAAAGCATTTTTTTAGGCAATCGAACTTCGATATTGTGACGATTCTGGAGAAAAAAGACTGTGTCTTTCTTGGTTGTGCCTTAGACAGTCTACTACCACATTCATTGCTGTTAGGAGCATCCAAAATGAGACAAGGAAAGGCAAAATTTTCGACTGGAATCTCTGCAGTGTTTTTTTCTGCTGGTGTGGGCAAAAAAAGTGTTCTGTGCAATAAAGTGGTATTTTTAATTCTGTCCCAGTAGATAGCAAAGAGCAGGAAAGAAGAATCCGTGTGACGAGAAAAGATTTCACGGCTTTGTAAGTTTTTGCTTCATAGAACAAAGCCACTCCTGGTACAGTAAAGACCTCCACAGCGTGAACTACGAGCAGCTGCTGCAATAAAGCGTCGCCATATAAAATTTCGACTGCGCTGACTTCATCCGGGAAAAGCAGGCTTTTTAGATGATATTTCGGAAAAGTGTCATCATAGGTCTGTTCTTCAGCAAGAATGGCATTTTAGATGAACGAAGGATTTTTTTTCACTATCCACTATGGAATGAGCAAAGTTAATACAAGAGCAGGTAAAGAAAAGCACCATCTAGCGACGACTTTTATCGCTTCATCCCCCAAAGAAGTGAGTCAAGGCGACAAAGTTGAAAGATTTCCTTGCTCAGCAGAGAAGACTTTTCTCGCTCAAAAAGTATTTTGGGCTGGTTCGGACAATAAAGGGCGATTTTTTGCCGATACCTAAAGGCTCTAGTTATTACCAGACATAGCCCAAGAGCTGGACTTGGGTAACTGAATTATGGTACTTCTTGTTCCCTCCTCCCCTTGCCAAAAAAACTTACACATTCCTGCGATTGTGTAAGCAACTTTTTTTTACACTGCCCACTTCGAAGTTGTGTTCGCACTCTTCTCCTCCTTCCTCTTCGTGAGGCCTTGATAGACCGAGCCTGAAAGTATCTCTCTTTGAGCCCAGCCGACCAGGCATAAAAGTGGCTTCCTCTGCTCTTCCTCGCTCTCCATTTGTCGCTGCATGCATGAATGAAGCGCACGCACACAGATGAGCAGAGGGAGCAGCAGGAGAGATGGATAGATAGGGCGGAATATTCACACAGCAGCCGTTTTCACGAATACCAAAGGAGGAGGCAGGGGACGAGCCTCATTTGCGCTGCACTGCCTGCTGCACTGCCTGCTGCACTGCCTGCTGCACTGCAGCGCACTGCAACGCACTGCAACGCACTGCAACGCACTGCAACGCACTGCAACGCACTGCAACGCACTGCAACGCACTGCAACGCACTGCAACGCACTGCAAC
>JAAUXU010170529.1_pt1 | contig 27036 bp, 20 predicted proteins | sample 7278151 | NCBI WGS metagenome assembly JAAUXU01 (sample SAMN14350113, study PRJNA611818) | marine sediment metagenome | isolation source: surface marine sediment (1.8m) | place: French Polynesia: Moorea | collected 2018-08
AGCGGATAGACGGAGTAGGGGAGTGGGGGGGGAAGAATGACAGAATTTGTCACAGCGTCCTGCTGATTGCGTGCTCCCAATGCGTCACTCCGGCCCCAAGACAACAATGAATACGCATCGGAGTGTGACCCGTTCGTCTCTCTCTCCAGTACTTTCGGGGTCTTTTCACCAAACTCTATGGCTCTGATGAAAGAAAAAAAGGCAGTCAGCGACTGAAACTTAGCAGCCGGTCTTTTTCCCAGCATTATTTAAGAGGTCCTGGACCCCATGGATCCCATGATGGCGTCACAAGGTTGGCCCTCACCGTATGTAGTGAGCCAGCCTGAGTTGTGCAGCACCTTGCAAGGCCCTTCAGCGGTAAACATGCACAGATGTCAGAAAAAGTTCACTCATGCGTGCTCACGTATGTACGGCAACAGCCAGAAGATCATTAAAGCTGTTCACGTGCTGTTCAGTACAATTCGGTCTATGGTGTGAGAGCAGCAATTGCCAGTGCATTGATCTTTTTCTTCTTCTGCCTAACTGCCCATCTTTTAGTACACATTAACGTACCATGGCATGATTCTCAACACCATTACTGAGAGGAGAAAGGACGTCGGTCGTACTGTTCGCACTGCCCAGCAGCAAGCACTGTCTGCGGACTGGACACGCATGCATGCCACTACGTGCATGTGCGACCAGGCGCTCGGCCGCCATACGCCCGCACGTGGGCCGACGCTTGGCACAGTAACTGGTGCTTCGTGACCGTGTCCACGGTGACCCGTGCACAGTTTGGCGAAGAAAAAAAGGGATCCTGCCGTCCTTGATGACGGCTCCCAGCTTGGCCGTATAAGAAATGTTCATGTTGCTACGCTCAGAAGGGTCAAACTTTGCTTTCTTTTGTACTCACACAATACCATACGTGCAGTGTACCATCTTGGTGGTGGCATTTTTATGCAATGAGGCTGCTTCTCTTGCTCCTGCCCATCCCACCTCCACCGCACACACACACACACACACACACACACACACACACACTTATTTGCTGACTGCACGCAATTACAGCCTCTGGCAGGTCAACGACGCGTCCATGTGGAACACCGCCCCCATTTGCAACGGCAGGCACGTCAACCCCGAGCAGTTCATGGGTGGTGAGGGGCCCGGAGCGTCACTCCACAGCGAAAGGCCTCGTTGCCACCACAAGTACGAGTAACTCGAGTGCTACGCTACGCTTGTCACGGGACGCATGAAAAAAAGAGGGTTCGGATATGTACGTTCGTACGTACATTGGTACGTAGGCATTGGGGTCGCTGACGCCGCCTGGTTTTACCTTTCTTTTTCCTAGTCTGGTGCCTCGTGGGCGACGGCGCCGCCGCAGCCTTCCTCTTCCTCATTGCCTCGTCACGTTGGTGGCGTTGATCATGGTAGTGGCGACGATGGCGATGCTGGTGGAGCCAGCTGCAAAAACCCGGCGGGTGTCATGGAAATGCACACCGCTACATTTTCTCTCTCTCTCTCTTCAGTCGCTGGCTCTCTTGGAATTAATGCCTCTCTCTGGCCTCCACATGCAGCTCTCTCAACCCTACCTTCCGCGGGAGGCGCTAGAGGAGGAAGAGAAGGAACGGACGGAAGGAAGCAAGGTGGCCTAAGTTGGCGGTGTCTGCGACAGTGTGACTTAGCATCCGAACCAAGGCCTTTCTCCTCCTTTATTCGAAAGCCGGTGGGACCTGCGCCCGCTGCTCCTGCAGCAAGAGCCAAAAAAGTTCAAGAGAAACACGGGACGACGACTACGAACGGACGGGAGGAGATAGAGGGAAAAGTCGGCCTCTCCGCGAGCGAGCACATGAAAACTTTCGACACTATGCTCGTGAGCTTCTCCCTTTTTCCTCTAGAATTTAATAAAGTGGATGGATGTTCCGTTCTAACCTAAGAGAAGAAAAATGACATTTCTCATCAGCCTTTGACGAGATTCTCGGGATGAGTCCGGAACTCTGGAAATGGTTTTGGCAATCACCACAGCTTGAACAGTACGGATCGAGTGTGTGTGGATGAAAGAGAGAAGTTAACCCGATATCTACACGTTACGTCCTGTACGCACAGCCATGAAAAATCGTTCCACTCTCGCGTGTCATACTCCTGATTGGTGGCGAGCACGAAAGCCACTACGTACATGTCGGCCGGCGTGGGCGGCGGCGGCGGCGGCGGCGGAGACGACGGAGACGGCGCCCTTGATATGTCGTGAGAAACCAATCGTCACGCGGCGCCGATATCTTCACTGACAGCTTGACATGCATATTGCATGCCACGTATTTATCTAATAACTCACTGAGAGGAATCATCGACTGCGATCGACTCGTGCGACCTCGTCGACAGTCTTCGTATGAATGACTCCGCATGACTGAGAGGGGAATCGCGATTACACCATCACACGTTACTCACGAAGCAATGTCTTTCTTCTCTCTATATGGGGTCGGATAACGTAACATTGGGATACATACTTGGGGGTGGTCTTTTTCTTTCTTTCTTTCTTTGTGCTGGGGATACGCATGAACTGACAACGATGATGTGGGCCAATGACGATTGCACTGTGCTGTACTGCACGCGCGGGTACAGGTTGGTTGACGCGAAGCTTTCAGATCTCTCCTACTTCTCCTCTGAGCGACCCTGACCCGTTGAGGAGCAGGCAATGAGACTGGGCCAGAGCTGGCACCGGACACTCGCCCACCTTCAGCCGATAAAGGGACATGAGCGAGATGCCGTGGTAGTGCACGAACGCGCCTGCGATCACGAAACAGTGGAAGATCTGGTGGCTGTGGAACTGCAACCAAAAGACCATGTTACGCACCACCAAAGATTGCTTCATTTTCTGTCTTTCTCATACCCAGATGTCTAGCTTCCCTGGGAAGAACCTCTCGGGCACTCTGACGGCGTAGAGCACGGCCCCGGTGATGTAGAGCAGTCCCATTAGCGAGAGCCATCCCAGGGCAGCCTCGTCAATGGATTTTTGCCAGCCGTGGACGACCATGTAATGAGTGGCGGGCGCTATGCCGCTCAAGCCGAAGAAGACGAACACGCCTGAGGACAAAAAGAGACCTTAAGAAGCAAAATCGTAAAAAAGGCAGATGGAGAACAACCCCGTGAAGCGAAAGACTCATTATCGTCTCAGTCTGACGATAGCATTCGAGAAGGTCGGCCTCACCTATCCCCGCGGTGGCCTTTTTGTTATCGCCAGTACAAAGTCGTGCAGAATCCAAGTACATACGCACGCGCGCACGCACGCACGCATGCATGCACGTACGTGTCCTGGGCGGCTTCGCGCTGGCACCATGTGTGAGAGATGTCCGAACAAAAAAAAATCGCCCACGTTATCGCACACTGTTATGTGCCTACACATGCGAAGGGGAACATGGTACACAAGCACGTGTGCTGTGTGCCCTCACGTGGATACTGCTCAAGAGCAGGAGGAACTGTTATTGCTCGTATATGGCACACGCGTCCCACTCCCTATGGACAATACTTGTTCCAGAGATCGAACTTTTCCACCGGACGATACCGTCGGAATGCCACGCACATCCGACCACCTCGTCAGTGGTGAACTTGACACGACGCACGCCCGGGACCGCCTCTTGTGTGCCATTGTGTCCTCCAGATAACTCATCCTATGCTCTGTGGCATCAAAGGGAAGATGGGATTGCCCTACTGCTACTAAATGGGACGTTGGCTCACGGCGAGCCATTCGGAGGTAATTTCTGTAAAATGATCGCTGTAATCTCCAAGGGGTAGAAGGAACAGGAAAGTAATGTAGGACTACATGAGTGCGTACACACGTGCCTCTCTTTAACACGGAAGAAAGCCTCGGCGGAGGGGAAGACGGCCATGGCGCACATACAAGAGAGAAAAAAAAGAGAAGAAGAAAAGCAATCCAACCAACAGCTTCTCCGTTTCTACTAGGGTCTTTTTTCCACGCCTTGAGCTGTCGGAGTGGAAAAATGATGTATCGTCATGAAGAGACTACTGCTACACCTACGCCTCCTTTCCTAATTTTACTCGCCATGATTGAAGAGCTGAGCAAAAATGGAGGGGCGCATCCGGTCTCACCTGCGCGCAACGGCCTGAACTTGGGTCCCGCGAAGAAATCGAAGGTGGAGACGACCACGGCCCCGATGCCCAAGCTAATGACGACGGACAAATAGATGACTTGGGGCTTCCAGTCACAATAGAAGCTGTAGTACAGCCAGGGGACAAAAGATCCCACGGTCAGGAAGGCGATCCCGCAGTAGTCGAACCTAGACGAAGAGAACGTGGATTAGTCGCTCTGTCCACTGACAAGTACTGCAGCAAATGCCCTGCTAAGAGCATGCAACGTTCTCAATCTGCTCCACCAAGAATTTCCTGAACTCAATTATCTGAGAAAACACTTCTCTACGTCGTGCAAAACTGCGTGTTCGAGTTCATGGGCATCGTACAACGTTTCCTACCACACAGCACTTATGAAGTACAGCATGGAACAAGAACAATGCCCAGGCAGGATGCCTCCTCACCCTTGGGAGATTAACATTTCAAGCATATACGAACCTTAAAGTACTTCGCGCCTAGTGAAAAAAGTTAGCTTGGCACTAAAGTTTGTTCTTTAGCAAGCACAGACACGCGCCAAGGGACCGCCAAAGCCGAACTACACGTTCAAGCAATCTGCATATGATAAAGACATCGCATAAAAAGTGATCACATGTTAGAAAGCGGTAAAGTAAAGGGGGTTGCATTTGCGTAGTCCTACACGAACACAGGATGGGAGTGAACAAGTTCGGCGAGGCAAGAGTCTGGAATCGGTTCAGCGTGTATCTGTCCCAATTCACCACAAGGGAAACAGTTGCAACATCCTCAAGGCGGGTTAAGAGAGCCACCAAATGCTATACTCACTTCGCAAAGAGCTTTCCCACAGCTTTGTTCTTGTGACAGCAGAGGGTATGATAGAGAAATGACAGTCCCAGACAAACGATCGCCCCCACAAAGAAGCATGAGAAGACCAACTTCTCCTGAGACTGTATCTCAGTAAGAGGTCTCGACAGAAAGAATGCTGCGAGGCCGAAGAAAGCGATTACTCCTGCAAAATAAGATTACACAGCATTTAGTGCCATGCGTAGTGCTACGCATGCTACGCAGCATCCATGAGCTGTATCTTACAGTACTTAGTAGAAGTTTAGGGTCGAGTGAAACAAGGTTGCATTGGCTACCTACCTAGGAGATGCGTCCAGATGTTTCCAGTCTCTGTGTGTATGCGTATGATGGATTTGAAGCACTCCGAGGTGGGAAGCGGAGGGCGGTGTCCAAAGTGAAGGAAGTCATTGTCCTGCAGCCACTGAGGCAGACTAGTGAAGTGAATGACCTTCCAGGACTGCAGCTTGTGCCACATGGCGATGGCGAACTCCTCCGCCTGCTCCGCGGCATTATGCATCCGTCCGCGAAGATACGGTCCCCAGTTGTCGTCATCCGTCGCCTCGATTTGGTTGATTGTAACGCCGTCCACGGTGTCATCGTCGCCACCTCTGGCAGCCGCCTGTAGCTTGAGCTGCTCTTGTTCCTCCTCTGTGAGAGGCGTCGACGGCAGGACGTCGTTCTCGTCCAGAAGCGAGTTGGTCTCGGCCAGGTATCCCGCCGGGTCCAGCAGCGGAGGCAGCGGCTCCAGCGGGGGGGCCGTTAGAACCTCTGATTGCGCGTCCTCGAAGTGGTCCGAGTGTTGCGAAGGCGACGACGAACGATGGCGGACCACGGCGGAGGCCATCGCCGAGGACGCTCCGAGGTCACCGTTAAACCTGTCCGTACAAGTCACTAGGCCTACTTTGCCAGCTTCGCCAGCCCCTAGGCCCTCGCCAGCGTCGCCAGCGTCGCCAGCGTCTCCCGCTGCTTTGTCCTTTGCTCCTTTGGGCCTTATCAAGTCTGGCTTGACACCATTGACGCAGCAGCTACGAGAGGCAGCGCTCTTCTCGCTTTCAGCTCGACCAAGACCAAGTGACATTTCACAGCACACAGCGGCCCAGTTTTCCAGAGTTGCCTCTCAGCTGCACCAGTAAATTGGAGTAACAGGAGACTCGACTTTTCCCAGATTTTTCGTGATTCAAGTTTTTAAACGATTTCTTTTCAGTGCTGTAAGACAATGGCTAGTGAGAGTGTTGAGCACTGCGTTAAGATGTTTTCGTCGACACTGAGATGTTGGCTAGGAACTCCTCCGCCGAGTTTGCCTTGGCCGGCTTCGAGGCCCCTGCCCGAGTCCGCCTCAATCCAAGACTCAGGCTGGGCAGCACTACCTAATCCCCGACAGCAGCACCACAGCAGTCGCGAACGTAGCGAAGCACAACAGCAAGTGTGTCGCAAAACGTCGCGTCTCCATTAGAGCCGACATGGCCTTGGTCCCGTCGTTGTCGAGGGGCGTCATCGCCTCGCACCTGAACCGCGGCCTCCTGCCTCCCGAGGAGCGGTCTGTGTTCAAAGTCTTGGCCATTAGGCCGCTTAAGCCGGACCGCAAGTACAGAGTAGCAGTCACCGACGGAATCGATCGGTTCACCGCCGGCCTCATCGTCATAGAACCAGATCAGAATGACGCGGTCCTTCTTCCCGAGAGAGGTGACATCGTCGACTTCCGCTCGGGCAACGGAGACCCTCCAAATATCATTCACCAAATCAACGGGAAAAACATCTGGCTGATTCACCAGTTCAGAACTCAGAGCTCATGCTTCACCAATGTAACATCAACAGTAGATTGTGACTCAGCAACTGTTCCCCCGACTCCGACCACTCCTTCTACATCAAGCGCTCCCTCAGATGTTTCTATGGCTTCCGCACCACCTGACCCCCCTTCCAAAAGACAGTACGACGAGGCGAGGATCTCGCAGATTGCCACGGCGAAGAGGTCGCTCTTTTATGAAGCAGAGTCCAAGCAACCTGGCAAACCCACCCATAGGATCAAAGACCTCAATCCGTACCAGAACAAGTACACCATCCTGGCGAGGTGCGAGGAAAAGGGACAATTGAGGGATTGCAGCAGCTCGCGCTGGCAAGGCAAAGTGTTCAACGTGACGCTACGCGATGACAGCGGCGACATCAGGGCCACCGGATTCAGTGAATTCGCAGAGAAATTCTACGGAATCTTCGAGGAGGGCAAGACCTTTCTCATCAGCCACGCGCAAGTGAAGCCCATTCAAAACCGAAGCTTCAATCACACTTCGCACAACTATGAGCTCATCCTCAACTACAACACCGTGGTGCATCCCTGTTCAAGCAGCACCGCCATGATGAGGCCGCGCACGTCCTACACTTTCGTCCGAGTATGCGACATCGCCTCCAAGGCAGAAATGGAGAAGGTGGACGTCCTGGGTGTATGCACACGACAGGCAGACGTGACCGAGGTGACGGCTCGCAGCTCTGGCAGGCAAGTGAAGAAAAGAGACATTACTCTGACAGACGACTCGAGCGGCGGGTCGGACGTAACCCTAACTCTTTGGAGTGAGAAGGCTGAGAAGTTTGACGCGTTGAACAAGGTGGTAGCATTCAAGATGGCCCAAGTGAGAGAATTTAATGGAAAGTCTCTTTCTCTCACATTTGGAGGCACTCTAGAGATTGAACCTGACCTGCCGGAAGCTCACGCGTTGAAAGATTGGTATGAAAGTGGGGAGAGGAAACATCTCCAGAAGAACATTTCCAGTAACAGCATAAGCGAGGGTATAGAAGAATCTAGTCTTGGAGACATCAAGCTAGAAATGAGAACCAGCACATTGGGAGGGACGCAGTTCTACAACATAGACGCCTTCCTCACCAAGGTGGAGTGGGACAAGATCGCTTATAAAGCCTGTCCAAGCGATACCTGTAACAAGAAGCTGGAGGAGAGGGGCGAGGATGACTACTTCTGTCCCCGCTGCCAGCGAAGGGGCATCAACTTCGCCTACCGCTACATGCTGCGCGGCACAATCGCCGACTGCACCGACTACACCTGGATGACGGCATTCGACGAGGCCGCCACGGAGATCCTCGGCAGGCGAGCGGATGAAATGATGCTTCTACAGGCCGATGATCTGGCGGAATTCAACAGAGTATTGAAACAAGTCCAATTTCAGAGGTACCACTTGCGCGTGGGAGTTAGGAAGGAGACTTACAATGACAGACAGAGCCTGAAGTTCACCATCAACAGCGTCAAGAAGATCACCCCTAGTGCTTCGTACAGGAGAAGGTTGAAGGCTCTGACTGAGAAATGATTTTTTTATGATAGGGGAGAGCGTATTTCTTGTGTAGCATTATTTATTCTAATACCTAAAGGGAGTTGTATGTCACCAATGTGATATTTTTGTTTTACAATGGTTGCGAATTCCACTTGCAGTGAGACCCAACTACTGCATGAGGCTTCCTCTAGCGCGGGACTGAAATATACATATAGTATATTTTACAGGATGACCAAGAAAGAGATGTGGTGCAAAAAATTTGCACCACTTTGCACACTGCACTGAGTTGAAGTTTTGGCCGTTCAGTTAAAAGCTGTGGGGTGCTGCAGGAGATGGAATGTGTTTCAGTTGACTTTTGGACGTCCAAGTCAAACTAATCTGCTTGATGCGCGCCAACCACAACCAGAGCTCTCTCTCGCTCAACGAGTATGCATTCAAAGGGTGCGGTACGTACTGTCCAGACGGAATCACATTTACCTCCGCTTCCTCCAGGACTTTGTCCCAATTGGGGTTGGTCTCGATGTGATGGATCGTTTTGATGACGAGCTTCTTGGCTCTGTTCACGTTTTCTCTCAAGACTGCCAAGATACTGGCGACGTTGGCGACCTCAGAAGGCGTCTTCCAGGAGTCGTAGTCCGTCACCATGGCGATAGACACGTAAGGAATCCCGGCCTCTGCCGCTAGAACCACCTGATGCGAATGATGCCAACTGTTATCGGGATTCAGTGCACAAGTAGCCAATGTCACGACACCTCCGGGACTGTGGTCATGTTAACGATGTCACACGCCCACGACCTGAACAAGAGGCTCTCCGCTCTAGATGAAAACCTGGGTCCCTCTATGGTGACTATGGTGCCGCCATCGCGTATCCCGGCTCCGCCAGTGTCCAGATCTCTGGCTGCTTGTAACACTGCCTTTCTCGTGAAAGAGCAGAACGCAGGTTCCATGGGGATGTGGCACACCTGCCCGGGCTCGTCGTAGAAGCTCTGCTTGCGCTTAGTGGTCCTTCAAGAACAATGCCTTCGTCATTTTGTGTCGGCTATAGAAAGTTGTACCGTTCCTGCCTGTCGACAAAGGAGTCAACGAGGACAAAGTCCCCAGGTCTAAGGTCCTCCCTTAAGGAGCCGCAAGCGGTGGCTGCCAGAATGTGAGTGACCCCGGCTTCCTTTAGGGCCCAGATGTTTGCCCGGTAATTTACTTGAGTGGGGCCATAGACGTGACCTTTCCCATGCCTGCACACAGTAATACAGGATTTGCTGGAGACGTAGTCATGACGTCTTTGTACCAGAATTTCACCTTGCCAGCACCACCACTTCTGTTGAGCCAATCCTTCCCGACACCAGAGGTCCTGACGGCTCTCCGAACTTGCCAGAAGTGACGATCTCCTTCTTGTCCTCCAGCTCCTCCAGCTCGTAGAAGCCGGAGCCACCAATGACGGCCACCTATGGCGGGGGAGGGGGGGGGGGGAGAGTGGTTCGAATGTCTACTTTCTCAAACAGCACAACATCGTAATGCGATGTTACTTACCTTAATAGGTCTCTTATTCATTTTGCTCCTCTGTACGTCTGCGGCGTCCAAACCTACGGCAACGACCCAGCAACTTGAGCTTTTTGACTCCCAGCCCGAAGGCGAATAACAGGTCTTGGGGCATCTCTATGGACTCCAGAGTACACTAGCATCCTGGGAGCGGGGGAGGAATACGTGTAAATTGATCAGCTGCACGACATTTATTCCAAGGGTTGCCACCACTGAACTACCAGGTTCAGGAACAGATGGTGGTGCCATTGAGACATAACCTTTTAGGACGACTGGACCTAACTTAACCTAACCCTTCTTGCCTTTAGGACGACTGGACCTAACTTCACCAAACCGGACAAACTTCTACCTTAGGCTTGCAAGCTTTAAAAACCGTAGCATTACAACTGCTCACAACTGAATATAATATGAATGTGATATTGTAAAGCCACTGTAGCCAACTCGACCCAATCGACTTGGAGAAGAAGAAAATGCTCGTATGTGAATTTGCATGCCTTCAGTTTTGCACTAAATGATGTTCTGAGCTTTTCAAAGAGTTTCACTTCAATTGATGGGGAATTTGGAATCCTTTATCGGCTTAGGCCGTTTTCAAAGTGGCCCGAAAAAACTCACAAGCCGGCCCGCGCTCGCAAAAAGTCCGGTTCGATGCATCCGTATTCGATACAACGCCCAATCTGACCCAATGTTTAATGATGCATCGAGCTCAGTAAAACCTGAGCTCGAGCCGCGCCGAGCTCTAAGCTTTCCTAACAATGATCCTAATTTTGGGGGATTTGCTTGAAATGGTTTGATAATGACACGCCAGTGAACACATTGATCATATTCATTGGAACTTGGAAGTAATTTGGCAGGACAGCAAAGTCATTTCAGAGACAAATGAGCATTCGGGCATTGTCATCGCCGAGACGGCTTCTTTTCTTCTCGATGACATCACCCGCGGGAGAGAACGCCCGTTCGCTCGGTGCCGACGGGTGCGTAAGGGTCGACTTGGAGAGCACCGGGAACTTCTATAGTCCATGCATCACTGGACACGGTCTGGACTTCGGTGCTGATAGGTGAGGTCTCAAAACATCGATTTTAAAATCTTGAACTCAAAAATTGTTGTCTTCGAGCTTCAAACTCGAGGCCACAGCTCGACACACCACTAATGATGGTGACATCGCACCGCGATGTGCACCAAGTAAGCGCATGCATGCAAAGTTTAGGCCTCAGTAACAGAGTATGTTGCTTGTAACGTTGCTCGACTGACGGGAGCAGAAAGAACGTCATGATGTCGGTCATGCGCGGGCTCGGCGGGTTCGTGCGGCTGACGCACATCTCGCTGTCAGTGCCAGAAAAGCCTGGTGTCTTCACGTCATGGCTAGACATGGAGTTGAAAATGGAGCTCTCGGCGGTCAAGAGCATAACTAGCAGAATAATATGCATTGTGTGAAATTGGAGCACTGCATTCTTGTCCTCGTTGTTGGCTGACACCAACACCCTTTATGACGTCGTGAGTGTACTTTAAGTCAGGGATATGAAGGAATTCCGCAAGAGTGGAGTGGCTGCCTCAGAAAAAGCAATAGCAAAAGAGAAGGCCAGAATTTATGACGACTTGCCCAGGATGGAGCGATGGATTACCTTGACAGTGGCTTCCTATTGGTGGGCCGTCCTCATTGCTGAGTGGTTCTGGATGTCAAGCGGTAAAGTGTGGTAACTGTTGGTGCTTATGGAGCTCAGGACGCCCGTGCACAGATCCTGCGACTCTCTCCTGGCTAAGTCCTCACCTGGAACGAGTTCCAGTCCCTCTGTTGGGAAAAACCTTCCTGCTCCACCGAGACCAATCCAACTACCTGTGGGACCTCTCAGCCAAGTACCTGTGGAACACGTGGCCCTGGCTACTTGGCCACATCATCGTAACCAGGGTAGTCAAGAAGAAGGCAGGGGCGGTGAGAGCTGCCATCAATCATAGCAAGCTGAAAAAGTTATAGAAATCGTCTTAAAGGCATCATCGCTCTTCTTCACACTTGAGCTCGCTGCTTATGTGTTCTACTCGGCGGGGTGGAGGGGCCTGTTGTACGTGTTCATGCTTCCCGTGACCAGCTATGTGACCACGCTGATCACTGGCACCGTCCTACCCACGTGGTTGCTGGCAGTGGGATATATGTTTGACCGGATGCTGCCAAGGCCTCGGCCAAGCAGCCTGCATAACTACTTCCTTGGTGAGGATAACGAACCACGTCTAGCTACATCCACAGCTGAGCGCTGATCGTCAACTTTGCAAATCCCTTGGCCAAGGATGACAAAGTTCTTCAAGTTGCAAAGTTTCTGACAATTTTCCTCCAGAGCCAACTGGGCTTTACTGCAAGCCACAATCTGGTTGGGTAGAAACTGAGCAAATGTTGATCGAGTGGGACCCTCAAAAACTCCAGCTATGTCCGTGATCAAACCTTCACTATTTACCAGGAGGACTTGACTTTGAGACGAAGCTCATCCTGATGCAGATCGTCGCCTGGGGAGCCCTGAAGTGTGTCAGTTTCTCCTCTGCTATGGTCACTGACATGACAAATAAGGTGGAGGGCGACCAGGACGAGAACAATCGCAGGAAAGGGTATGAAGGCGCTCGTGATGGAAACGCCGCATCATTGACGAAGATACTGGGGTTCTACTCATACATGCCTTCATCCTATCTGGGTCCCCTGACGACCTTTGAAGCTTATGACAATGGGGTAAAAAGTGATGGATTATAGGCATTTGCAACGCCACTGAACTGCCTTAATTCTTCTCAGGTGACGATGGCCCCGTGCGAGTTCACAGCCGGCATCGTCTTGGACTTTGTTCGCTTTGTTCTCCTCCTCTTGGCACACGAGGTCATGCAGCATTTTTCTTATGCTCACATCCTCACCTTGACTCCCGGCTATCTAAAGGGTCTCGGGCCTTTGCGTACACTCAGTCTGGGCGTATACGCGATCCTGAACTTCAGCTGCATGTACGTGGCCACCTACGGCACCTCACAGGCCATCGCACAGCTTGATGGCTTTCAACCTGTTCCTTACCCCGCGTGTTTAGCTCACGTCTATCTTTACTCTGAATGCTGGAGACTTTTTGACGTTGGCTTTTACACTTATGTCAGAAAGTGAGTTTCGCCATTGTGTAACCATTACATCAGCTGAGCATAATGATGGTGCTTCTAATTTCTGTCTATCAGCTACATCTACTTTCCACTGATGGGTCACACTTATTCCATGCTCCGCCAGCTGCTGGCCTTGACCGTGGTGTACATCTTTGTGTTCGCGTACCATGGCGCAGACAAGGCACTGTTTTGGTGGACAATATACAACTTCGCTCAGGTTCTTGTAGAACTGCTGGCAGCTAGAAAGGCCAAGACCAATCACACCTACCGGAAGTTTGAAGTATGTCAGGACTTATATCGTGCGTTCGAGAACCAAAATATCTGCCATTCTCTAGGCCGTGCTTTCTTCCGCAAATGTCCGTCGGCTGCACGCGTTCTTGGCCGTGCCCAGCTGGTTCTTTGGCGGCCTCACTTTACAGTACTTTTTCTCCAGGGACATTAAAGTGGGCGACCTCTTTGTGGAGAAGTATTAGAAGTCATTGAACGGCAGTTGTAAAGGAAAGAGTAACTTTTCTGCTCTCACTGCTCCAGTCTCCTTCACCAAACGAGCTGGTTCCAGCTTCTGGCAATGTGGCTAATCGGCTACACTGGAGTCCAACTCTCAATGGAGGTACCGCATAGTCGACAACTACAGGAGCAATGCCTAAGTATATGAACTTGCAGGTGAACAACATCTGTGCCAGGAAGAAAATAAGAAAGATTCAACAAGAAGGTGCTAGATGTGGAGAGTGAACAGGACCGAGAGGTGAAGCAACCCTTTCCGTCTAGATTGTATATTATCGATTTATAGTGTAACATAAAGAAATGAATTGATGAAAATGCACTTAGATGATGACTGCCAACTTAGATGATGACTGCCAACTTAGATGATGACTGCCAACTTAGATGATGACTGCCAACTTAGATGATGACTGCCAACTTAGAAGTGCCTGCGACACTTTTAGACATGTCCATCGGCCTTTACTCGTCTGGAACCTTGATAACCATCTGTGCCATCTTTGCTCTGTACAGCTCAGCTTTGCAGATCACAGGAACTGACCAGAGAAAGAGGGAGGTTGCAGCATTGTTGCGCTCTAGAGTGAATCCATGCAACTGCACCAAAGCAGTCCTGGAACAACCATTGATGACAGAACACGCCAGATCCACTGATCTCAAAGTAAGCACCTTTAGCAAAAGAGATGCTGTTCAGATCAAAACTTATTGTGCTCATTTCTGGTCGTATAACTTGTTCTGAGGCTCAAGCACTTCTTTCGCCCACCACTCCGACTCCCACCACAGCACAGGACAGTGCATATCAAAAACGAACGGGGTAGACAGGGTCATCTAGATTCTAGACAGTCTAGATGATCATAAGAGAAGCCTCGGTGAAGGAAAGTTCAGAACGTCTCACCTAAGCAATCATGAATATCTAAAAGTATCACACCTGCCCCAATAAAAGTGAAAGCTCTACAAATACTTTCCATACACTATACTGACTCACAAGACCAAGATAAAGCAACAAGGTTTTAGGAATGGTGTTCACACACCAGTGCGAAAGCTTTGGATCATGCGATTTCAGCTCTACATTAGTGCAGGACGAAGTGCGCGCGCAATCACGGACTCGCGCAATGACGTTAGAAACATCATTGCCGGTAGCACGAGGACGTCCTGCAGCCCTCGCGAGGCCCTTTCTCCTCAACGAGGATTGGAGGATCCCTTGGTCGACGGCCTTGATCTGGCACGTGACGCCCGATCGATGTTTCTGCTTCCCCCTCCGCCTCCGCGACCGTCACACACTTGAGCGCGCGTGCCCTCCGTCACACACGTCTCCTGACGTGGAACTCTCTGAGCTGCACGCTCACGCCGGCGCAGGAGGAGGCAATAATGTTCTGTTCGTACGTTTGGGCTGTCCTCCTCTATGGTGTTCACGCTCACGCTCTTCGTGCTTGAGGTGCAAGAATGCGCGCGCGCACAGCTGAGAGACGAGGGGAGGAGGAAGGGCGCCTAGAGCCTCGTGGGGAGGAGGAGGATGAGCCGGACGGGCGGCCGCGGCCACGGCCACGGCAGCGGCAGAGGTTTCGTCGTCGGCTTTCGCTAGCGGCAGCGGCACCAGCAGCAGCATCAGATCAGCCCGGCTCTGCCAAGTGCCAACAAGAACTCCACCACACCAGCACCATGCTGATCACGGAGTATCGCGTGACGTTGCCCATGTCGGTGGAAGAGTACCAGGTAGGCCAGCTGTTCTCGGTGGCCGAGGCGTCGCTCAACGAGACCGGGGGAGGCGAGGGAGTCGAGGTGCTCAACAATGAACCGTACGACGACGTGCCGCTGCTGGGCGGAAAGTTCACACAAGGACAGTACACGCGTAAGGTCTACCACCTGGCCAGCAAAGTGCCGACACTGGTCAAGTGGATCGCCCCCAGGGGCTCCCTGGAGATCCTGGAGGAAGCTTGGAACGCCTATCCCTATTGCAAGACGGTGCTGACCAACCCGGGCTACATGAAAAACAACTTCTTCATCAAGGTGGAGACGTACCATATCCCGGACCGCGGCGAAACTCAGAATGCGCATGAGTTGACACCGGAGCAGCTGTCGATGCGCAAGGTTGTGCACATCGACATCGCCAACGACAGGGTGCTGGCCAACGACTACAAGTCGAGTGAAGACCCTTCCAAGTTCAGATCAAAGGGCGGCCGAGGCCCTTTGAAAGGCCAGTGGATGAAGACTGTAGAGCCGGTGATGACCGCCTACAAGCTGGTGACCATTGAGTTCAAGTGGCTGGGGTTGCAGAACAAGGTGGAGCGATACGCGCAGGACGCGGAGCGCAGGCTTTTCACTAATTTCCACCGCCAGCTGTTCTGTTCCATCGACCGGTGGATCGATCTCAACATGGATGACATCCGCAAGCTGGAGGCGAAGACGCAGCAAGAGCTGGAGCGGCAGCGGAAGACGGGTGAGGTCAGAGGCACCCGGCCTGTCTGATCCAGGGTCATCAGTTTACTACCATTGCGTTGTTTGCGCGTATATTCTCTATGAAACATTTACTTTTTAGCGCCAATAAATAATACATGTGTCCTTAAGATCCCCGGTGGAGAGAAGTCGCAAGAACTCGACTTGTACACATATCATAAAAGTAGTAGAATCACGTCACATTGTCGCCGTCAAACTTTGTGGCTTCCTCAAACGTGGGCGGTGGTGAATCGTCTGGAAAGAGAGTCTCGTATCTGGGTAAGTCCGAGCGGTCCAGCTCCTCCGTGGCGGTCGTCTCGTGGTCGAACGAGCTCGTCTCACTGTCCAACCTGTTGACTACATATCGCAGCACCTCGTAGACGATGACGCACACCACCAGCAGTGCAAGCGGGACGAGAAAGATTTGAAGCTGTACGGTGGCGCTCGACTCCCCGTGTCCTTCGAGGTCGTGGCCGCGGTGGGCGGCGCGGCAGACGTCTCCTCCTTCTGCTTGCCCGGCATCCCAACAGGGCACCTTGGCTTTGGACGGGGCCATGTTTGGATCTGCGACGGAGCAGTCGGTTTTGCGTGCACCGAACCACACCTTTCGAGGAGCATCTACCAGTATCACCTGCCCTTGTCTGTGCCCGATGCTGACCGCGCTGCACTCGTCACCCCAGCGCGGCCCGGGCTCGTACGTGCGGCCGTCGGCCGAGAGCTCGTACGTCTACCTGACACACACGACTCACACCACTTTCGTCATTAGGAGCTTTAATACCGCGAGTTCAGAGAGCAGCATATCCACAATGAAATAATATACGCACCCATCAAACTCATACCAGACGTCGGGAACTGGAGGAGCAGCATTTATTCTCTCACTATTACTACTACAAACACTAAAAGTCAGTTTTCTTTGCGTTGCTACCCTGATTGCATGCGTCAACTAAGCTCCAAGTCTCCACTGGATGTAGAGACCCTTGAAGGCGTCAAAACCAGCGAGCACACCAGCGCCAGCAACGCCGCGGAGGATGTTGGCGCCTGCACCCTTCATCATGGCCATGAAGCCCTCGTTCTTCAAGATCTGCACTCCGCAGTCCAGGGAGTTCTTGTAGTGGACGGCAGTGCCAGAAGTCATCATCATCCTTCTCCTGATGGTGTCAATGGGGTAGGACATCAGACCGGCGGTAACAGTCACGCCCCAGCCCAAGATGAAGGACAGGAAGACGTTGGCGTTCTCGCCGAGGATGATGGGCTTCAGCGAGTCATAAAGGCCGAAGTACATGCCGCGATAGATAAAGATGCCGACGCAAGAGATGACGAAACCGCGGTACAGGCCGACGAGGCCGTCGCTCTTGAATGTCTTGACGTAGACATCGATGAGACCGTTGAACTTCCTCTCGCCGCCAGATTTGCCACTCTTTGCGTCGTTGGCTAGACGAGTACGGGCGTAGTCGAGGGAGTAGACGAACATGAGCGACATGGAACCCGCACAGCCACCGGACAGGATATTTTTCGTGAACTTCTCTACGTAGCTGGCATCCTTGGGGGCACCGAATACCTTCTTGATTTGGTCCTTGAAGGCGAAGTTAAGCGCCTGAGTCGGGAAGTAACGCAGCACGTTAGCCAGGTTACCCCTCCAGAAACTAAGGATTCCCTCGTTGACAAAGGTCCTCTTGGTGCAGTCGAGGACGCCGTTGTAGGGCTTGTCGAGGACGCCCTGCTTGAGCATCTCACCCTGGTTTTGTACCATCAGCTTGACGCGCTCGATGGGGGCGGCGGCGGTCTTGGACACGCCGGCGGCAACCCCAGATAACATAAAGTTTTCGAAGAAGCTCAGCGTGGGCTTTCCGCCCTTGGAACCCTTCTTGTCGGCCATGTTTGACGCGTGGAGGGGTACTCGGGCAAGTTCCTACGAGGAGAACAGAACAGGACAGTACAAGTCGAGGAACTACTTTGGTCCTCAACACCTTCCAGAGTATTCAAGGATGGAACCGCTCCATCATGTATTACCTGATCAGAGGGGTGAACCTGGCGAACAGTGGGACTCTCTGACGAAGTACGTGCAGAGAATGAGAGCTGGGGCACGGAGGCTAAGGAAAATGGACGCTGCCAGGAAACGTGAGCGGTGTGACCAGGCAAACTGACAGAGAGAGCGACGAACGTGACCAAACGGCAGCGAGAATCCTAACTTGTTCAACCACTGCAGCTCCAAGCGCAGACGGGGACGGGTCCGACGGGTTGGACAGGCCCGTAGCAAGTCAAGGCGTCCCCACAATCACCTAGGTCGAAAGTCTCCAAGAACGTAAAGTCGCCCAAGGCGAGGACATCTCTGCACTGAGGGAGGACAAGACGACTCTTCTCGCTCTCCCGTTCTGCCCTTGCCGCCGTCCCGCCGGCCAACATGGCCTTGGTGGAGTCCAACTACTGCCTCCTCTACTCTCCTGCGACCGAGATTCGTATATTACGGGTGTTGCTGCGGCAGATTTGGCGAGCCAGCGACGGATAGCGGCCAGAGCAACGTCTCAACAGCAACGTACGTCAGCAAGGAGAGGAGAATAAATGCACTTATCTTGCTCAAGCTACACATGTTGGACTGCCTAACTGCAAGTGATGCAAAAAGAACATTTTCCAGGGCCTTAGTAATATTATCTGCCCCTCCCCCGTCCCAAAAAAAAGGAACGCACAAATAATTTTTATATGGGAAAGGTTGTGCGGAGGCCAATTTACTTCAAAGCAGTCATGTCAGAAAAAGTACGTTGTCTACAGTGTCAATAAGACACTTGGAAGGCGGCGATAAAGAAAAGACTTCCAGGAGTCAAATGGAAGATTAAATTCTGTGATGCTTTTAACATCATCATAGAATGCTCGTACTATGTTTCACAGCTGCGCAACCAGTGACGACTTGGTGCTCCCTGTAACCCATTCGAAAGAGAACTCCCGGTGGAGCACCGAATAACTGGCAGGTAAAAAGCGATTGCTGGAGTTCGGACTTACGTGTGTGGTGCAAAATGACTCTGCACTCTTGCTACGGCGTCAGTGCCAAATTCATGTATACTTAAGCTAACACACCTTGTCTGGTGTGTCGTGTCAGTCGTGTCAGTCGTGTTACGGAAGTACAGCAGCTTTCCCCAGCGCTTGTACCTCAAACAGTCAACACTTTGTGCAGCAAGGGCGTCATCTGCGTCGAGCAGCGCACTCTTTGATCCATACCTGAGATCATCTCCCCGCCACAAAAGAAACCATTGATCAGGTGAAGAAAGATGCTTAACTCCACTGACTGAGCTAAAGAGAAAAGACGATGGAATCCGCTGGGAGACGCTTTCTCATCCCGCAAAGTGTGCCAAACGCTGGTGACGCTTCCAAAGTACAAGTGGAACATTGGCACCAGAGCCACTGCGCTGCACTGTCTGACAACGCTGTTTGGACTGGAGAGTGAAAAAAGCAGCTTTCGTTCAAGATGGATGGATGGGCCTAAAATACAATTCATTCCCTCGCTATGAAATACACGGAGCCGAGCGCTACTCTAATGTATTCTCCATGATGATATGATGATGCATGATGCCTCTTCGATTTTAGCTTCAGAGAAAGCTTCTAATTTGACTTGCAGATCTCACAATTCTCTTTTTGGCCCTGTCAAGGTGCCAATGAGGCCTAATGGAGGCACAAAGTGCGTTACTCTGGATGTGGATCAGTCACAGCTACACAATAGTGCACGGCGTAGACGGCGTAGACGGCGTAGACGGCGTAGACGGAGTGGACGCTGGTGCACGTGCACTACGCACTCTGACACCACCAAATACGTCCGCCAGCACCTGCAGCTCCGTACAAAGGGTCAACTGTATGCAGGGAGGGGAGGAAAGGGTCGGTGCGCGCCGCCCCGGCCACAGGGTGGACTTAGGAGATCCGCAAAGTTGTTCTTGGCCTCCGGGATCTCCCCAGTCGAGAGGTGATTGATTCGCTATCCGCCAGTGATTTGATGTAATGACCGCAGACACTTTTCCAGCCTGGCGTGTTGACTTTGTGACGTCGCCAGCCAGTGTCTGACACAGACACCACTTGCCAGAAAAGGCATTTCAAGAAGACGCACCTTTTGCGCCACCCTGTACGAATAAAGTGGCACGCATACGTCTGGCTATAAAGTGTTTTGCTTTCGGCTGGATTGCGGAGATGCTTCTGTACACACACAAGTGTAACAGACGTGATGTTTGCGTCTTGACATTGAACTCATTCTTGCACTGTACGAACTTCGGCCCTGATTTGACGATTCCAGTTTCTTCTTCCTCTTCAAGTCGTTTCTTTCTTTCTGCCCCCATCTTTGGCCCCATTTATTCGGCCAAAACGCTGCTCCAATGTGCGTGTTTGCTCGGCCGCGCGCATGCCAGAAAGCGAATTAGTCTGATGGGAGTGAGAGTGTGAGCCCCACCCTGTAGAAAAAAGAAAAAAACTATCCGTCCCAGTCGATATGGTCAGCAGGCAGCCGTAGCAAATTTCTGCCCAAATTCCCATTGTCTGCATTACTCTCCGCTGGCCAACCCGACCCCGATCCCGATCCCGAAATGCGTATGCCTCCATCCTGAGTGCGAGAAAACGGCGAGAGCGCAGGCCAACGGCTTTCAAGCGAGCGAGTGACGGGCGGCGGAGGAGTAGAAGCAGAAGAGGTTAGACAGTTGTTCAATCGCTCACGCGGTGTCAGTCCGGCGGAGGCAGCGAGAGAGTCAAGATGAGGCTCTCGGGGGTGGTGAGACTGTGGCTCCTGCTGTTGGCGGCGGTGGCGGTTGCCGTGGAGCCGGCAGACGCATCGTTCCAGCTGGTGGTGCTGCACACCAACGACTTGCATTCGCGCTTCGCCGCCATCACGTCGAGAGGCGCGCAGTGCGGAAAAGGGACCAAAAAGTGTTTCGGCGGCGTGGCCAGGATCAAGAGCGTCGCCGACCGCGTCAAGGCGGAGAATCCGGGCAGAGTCATCTTCGTCAACGGCGGAGATTTCTTTCAGGCAAGAAGGAGGCGTTAAAATCCTCCGCATTTTGACGGCACCGCTCCAATTTCCTCGCCTGGGGATTTCCTGTACTCTTCTCCATTTCTCCCGCTCATACCTCGGGCTGTCGTTGCTCACAGATACCCACCTACCTTATGCGAAGTACATGTACTTCTACTGCCCAGCCAGCATCATCTACAGAGGAATGCAGAGCAAATGTTTCACGTCTCAAAATGTCACTTTTCTTTCGACCGTCCCTGATTGTCGGCTGTCCATCTTCGAAAGTGGGGTCTACACGGCTCGACAGGAGGAGAACGACGGCAGGAAGTACATGGAGTCCAAGTCCAACTTAATCGACGCACATTCGGAGAGAATCAGGGATAAATCCAGTCTCACCGTCACTCAGAAATCTCCTGACTTGATAAAGATGAGCTTTCACAGAAAAAGTGCAAGCCTAAACGCTTTTTTTTTTGTTATCTCGGACGCCGGTCAGTAATGCCCGTCGTCCGTCCTAGGCCTTAGGAGGCATCAGGAGTGTACGATGGGGACAGAGTTAAAGGCGGCCACGACGAGGGTCGTGGGCACGGGCAGGGTGTGCAGGGGCGTTGACGTGCGCGACGCTATTGGCGGGACGGAAGTGGCGAAAGAGCTGTTGTTTCTCGTTGAGTGATGCAGTGACTGGAAAAAAAGCGCAACATCAGCAACCCCGATGATTTCTTTCTTGTACTAAGTGATGACTTGATCGGTGCTGGTTTTTTTTCTTCCCTGTTCGTTCTGCTTCTCGGTTTCTCTTTTTTCCGGCTCGTACGGTACTCTCGTTTGCTGCACATGGACCTATGCAAGTCGTCATTGTAGGGCACTGTCTGGTACTCCATGTTCAAGTGGCGGATCGTGGCCAACCTGACGACTCCCATCGGATACACTGCTTCCTCGCTCGGCAATCACGAATTCGACGACGGCGTCGAAGACCTCGTGCACTTCCTAGACGCCACCGCCCACGCCTTCCCCACAGTTGCTTGCAACCTGGAGCTGTCGGCAGAGCCTGAGCTCGCCCAGAGACTGAAATGTAGTGTGGTCGAGACCATGAGCAACAACTGGAAGGTGGGCATCGTGGGCTACTTGACCCCAGACACCAAGCAGCTGGCCAGCACCGGGCGGGTGGTGTTCAAGGACGAGGTGGAGAGCATACGGAAAGAGGTGGAGAGGCTCCGGCAGAGAGGCGTCAACATCGTCATTGCCGTGGGACACTCGGGCTACGAAATGGACAAGAGGATAGCCAGAGAGGTCAGAAAAAGCCAGAAAAGTAAGAGTTGTCGTGATACTTTTTTTCTGTCCCCTCCCTTGCAGGTTCCTGGGGTGGACATCGTGGTGGGAGGGCACACCAACACATTCCTCTGGAGCAGCGGCAAGCTCACCGACCACGAGGAGGTCAGCGGCAACTACCCCACTGTCGTAACCCAGCCTAGTACGGGCGAGAAAGTCCTCGTGGTGCAGACCTCGGGCTACGGCAAATATCTGGGCCGCTTGACGGTCACCTTCGACTCTTGGGGGAAGCTCCAGAACTTCTCCGGATTGCCCATCCTGCTGGACCAAAGTCACCCAGAAGACAGCGCGTTAGCGTCGAGAGTCGCGCTCTACGCCGAGGAGGTGGCTGCGAAAATGGACGTGATAGTGGGCGAAAGCAGTGAGTTCATCGACGGCAGTAGGCCCAAATGCAGGCTGGAGGAGTGCTCCTTTGGCAACCTGGTCACCGACGCCATGGCCAAGCAGTTGGGCGTCAAGATCGCCGTCATCAACAGCGGGGCCATCAAGGGATCATTTCAGAAAGGTGAAGTGGAAGCTTTCCTACTTTCCCGCCAACTCCACCCTGCAGAAGCTCGTCCTTTCCACGAGTTACACGCTGCATAGCAAGTAGCCCCCATCTAGCCCGGCGCGCAACTCAGTCATAGGTAGAGAATGGATTGTCCGCTCGCACCTGGAGACGTGTGTGTTCCACAGTAATGCGCTTTCTTCGTGGTGCACACGACCAGTCCAAAGACTCTCGATCAAATGTCCTCACCGTGAAATAAGGTCGGACGTTTGCTCACTCCATTTGCTTGCCATGCGAATGGCTATTTATCAGTCATCGCATCGTTGGAGGAGCAAAAGAGGTGCGATTTTTCCTCGCTCCCCAAGAAGAACAGCTTTAGGACGAGGGTTGGAGCGCCCCGACCGCGCTTCAACTATAAACCCGGACGGGCACGATGAGCAGGAACCAATGTTTGCCTGTAAAAGTTCTCTCCAGACGTGCATTGGGTCGACTGGACAGAATGGGGCCGCTTCTCTCGAGCAGACACAGAACATGAACTAGATCATAGTTGAATTCAATCTCCTTTTATATCATTTGGGACTCAAAGTGTGGTTAAGGGGCTTTCGTTAGATGTCTATGAATCGTCCTTTACGCGTTCTTCTCAACTTTGTCTTGAGCAGGAGACATCCGCATGCGCGACGTCCTGACCGCCATGCCCTGGGCCAACACCATCGACGTGGTCACCATTCCGGGAAGAACCCTGCGCGAGGTGCTCGAGCACTCGGTCTCTGCCTACGACCGCTCGCACCCGGACCCCGGGGGAACCTTCCTGCAACTCTCCGGTCTCGTGGCCACGTACGACGTCTCCAGACCCTCCGGCCAGCGGGTGCTCGACGTTCAGCTGTCGGAAGACGACTCGCCTCTGCAGGACTCCGTGGAATACGACGTGGCAGTGCTCAGCTTCATGGTGAAGGGCGGCGACGGCTACGAAATGATTCCTGACTCACTGATTGAGCACAGGAACACCGGCGCTCTCGACAACGACATCATCGTGGAGTACATTCGAGATCACCAGCCGCTGAGAGCGCCCGAGGAGGGCAGGATCATCTTCTCCTCGAGTAGCTCGGGACAGAGATCCTCCACGATGCAGACGTTCAACATTGCGTTCGTGGCGCTCATCAGTCAGGCAGTCCTGCCGCACTAATTCGACAGCACACCCACCCACACAAAGTCCATCTCTACGTAGTACAAGACCCCCGTGGACACTCAGAAAACGCTTATCGACATAGTGCATGAGAGGTCACACGTACGATAATCGCACGATCACTCCCAAGACCTGCCTTCCCGCTGGCTTAAGATTCTGGAGAGGTTGCGTACACAGGTGTAAACTTATATAATTGTATGATAAGTATGTTTGATTTCGAGACAGAATGGCAATGCTTGTAATGGTACAGATCGTACGATCATCGTATGGGTGTGTGACTCGACATTAACTCATAAAATAGCAGTACAAAGTCTTGGCTGTACGGTCCATACCGTATTTTATGTACGTACATACACGTTCATGTGTAGCAGTAACAACTTTGGAAGAGCTGCTTTCTACCCTATTAATGCAAACTATTCCGGCTGCAAAATTATCCTGCTTATTCTGTGCTCATTGTGCACGCACCGAAATCAAAGATTTTCTGACTCACACTGTAGTCCCAGTTCAGATGACGCGTTGAACTGTCTATTTATGCCTGTCGCTATAATAAAATTAGAACCTGTAACGTACCGAGGGTGAGGCCAATTCATAAGATATGAAATGAACTCGGAGAAGGTCAGATTGAGAGTGATCATTGTCTACTGTAATATGATCTGAGTAGGTGAGAGAGCTAAGAGGTGAGAGAGCTAAGAGAGAGAATGTACAGAAGTGCAAGCTAGCATATAGATACCGCATGTCTTACAGATACATGAAATATCGTATGTGCTGTAGTAAAGTACAATACATTACAAACCAACCAAACAACATAACAAAGGCAACACGACTAATTCTCTTTGTGGCTCACGGTACAGTTGAGGAAGTCGTTGGTCGCCGTCTGAGCTCTGCGGGGCAAGACTTTTCCAAGGCGCACCAGCAGTCGAAGTCTGGGTGGCACAAACACCTCCGCCCGCTCGGCCCTCATCGCCTCGATGGCTATGCGAGCGCATTCGGTGGCAGAATTGATGGGCACCATGGAGGGGAACCTCGTGGTGGGCTTGTGGGCCAGTCCCGTGTCCACGGTGAAGGGCTGCACCGTGGTGAAGCGGACGCGACTCTGCGGGTGGTCCTGGTGCATCTCCAGATAGAGGGCTTCCATCAGTCCCTTGATGGCAAACTTGCTGGAGCAGTACGCGGATAGGTAGGGGGTACCGACCTCCCCCGCCACTGAGCTCATGGACAACACGTGGCCGTGGTCCTGGCTGATGAAGTCTGGCAGAAACTCAAAAAGCGTCCAGAACTGTGAGTAGACGTTGACGGAAAACACCCGCTCCACCTCGGCAGGCGTGAAGCGCAGGAACGGTTTGGCGGGCATGATGCCGGCGTTGTTCACCAAGATAGTGATGCGACCGCTCGGACATCTTGGAAGAGAAGATGAGGGTGATGATATCACTGCTGAGGGATGTTCAACTTTTTCGCCACACGCATGCGAACGTATGTAGTACGCATGTCTTTCGAGCTCAAAGATGCGTACTGATACGATTGAGCGAGCGGGAGAGAAAGTGGGACGAGATTAAGAAAGTTACTTCCTTGAAAGGTAACTTAGGTTTCATCATCTTTCACATAAGAAAGTATCACCAAAAAAGTCCACACTGTGAAAAAAAACAGGAAAAAACATAATGTAAAACGCCGCTGAAAGTTTCTTGTTCAAGGCAGCGACTTCTTTTTCTCTCACTCGTACTGTTCTCAACGCACAATTCTTTGAATATTTCCCCATTTATATACTCTGTGGAGGGACATATTCTTGCACTATATTTCCCAGGTTTCTCCATCGTGCGTGACGGTTTGAGTAGTGACTCACATTCTGCACTGCGTTTCCAAATTCACGTTTTTCAATGATTTAAAATGGAGAAGTTCCGGTATGTTGAAAACCATGCGTTAAAATCAAATTAATGACGCATGATGTGTACTTACATGTACTCTCATTGGACTTTACAGCGCAAGTGTCATTTTATATCCCGAGGGTGTAACCTTCTAACTATGAAATGACATTTGTATGCTGTCAAGTCCCAGGAGAGTACATGCAGTACCACAAGATGTGTCATTAATATATAGTTGACACCACCTACCATACGTGCAGTGCACGTATCGGCTACTCTGCTAACCTCCGTGCAGCAGCATTATTGCACGTGTGTCACATGAAGCATGCAATACCTCCTGGTCTCCTCGGCCACCTTGGCCACCTCCTCTCTGTCGGACACGTCGCATTTGAAGGCCCAGGCTTTCCCACCCGCCCTCTTTATGTCGTTGGCGGTGCGGGTGCAATTTTCCTCATGAATGTCCCAGCACACGACGGAGGCGCCGAGCGCCGCCAGCTGGAGAGCCAACTGGCGCCCGATGCCGTGACCTGCGCCGGTGACCAAGGCAACCTCGCCCGACACGCTCTTTATGTAGGGAAAGCCGAACACCTTGTAGTAGAGACTCTCGGCGAAGGAGTAGAGGACCTCCGAAATGAGCACCGCGATGTCGAGTAGAAGGTAGCGAGTCATTTTCTTTTCTGTTGCTCAGCGTTCTCCTCGATTTATCTTCGGCAGGGGTCAAAAGAATCGTTCTCCATGCGTGCGCAAGTGGTCGGGCTCAAAACCCCGGGAGGGGGAAGCAGCTCGGGTTTGAACTGAGGGGAGGGGCTACAGTTTTAGGTAACCCTTATCTTAAGGGGCCAAGGGGGACCTCGATACAGTAAAGCCTTAGGTTATAAATAAGCCATTTCTACCTATTCCTAACCCACCCCGGGGGGGGGGGATTCCCTCTCCATCCTTAACAGGAGGTTACGACCGAAGAGGGGGTCATGGAGTGGATAGTAAATAAATTAAGGGCGGTTGTTTCTCTCATGGCTTCGGTGTTCTGTCGTACATAATAAAATAAGGATAAATGTAAATGGTTCAGTCATGTACGTCTTCTGGCAGCTTGAGCTTGAAGGGTGGGTGGGTGAAAAGAGGGCAAAATGAAGGGAGGGTGTGAGAAGCGGCGGGGGGTGGGTGGGTGGGTAAAACCCCACCAGATCTCGCCCACCCTTTTCAAGAGTACGCGTATGCAGAGACGAACAGTAGATAACTTATCTAATGTCAGCAATCCACATCTCTTTGCACGTCCATGACCATCAGAGCGAAGTCGTTCGAGGCAACGTCAGATTGAGCTTACGTTACTGGGCGTCAAGCCAAGAAAACAAAGGAGGGAGAAGGTGAACGTTACCCTGGCTCGCTCTGAGGATTTTGAGGCGAAAAGTCAGCTGTCGTGGTGGTCCTCTCTTTCACAGATAACTTAAGGCTG
>JAAUXU010089864.1_pt1 | contig 27033 bp, 28 predicted proteins | sample 7278151 | NCBI WGS metagenome assembly JAAUXU01 (sample SAMN14350113, study PRJNA611818) | marine sediment metagenome | isolation source: surface marine sediment (1.8m) | place: French Polynesia: Moorea | collected 2018-08
ACAATTAGGTCACCCTTCAGCAGAATCTCCAGCTCATGCGCTCTGATTTTGTCCAACAGTTCCGTAGAACACTCCTTAGCAGTGTCCAGGTCAAGGAACTTGATCTCCGCAAGAATTTCTTTTTCGTTGAATGCTTCGATCTTAGGCTCTCCTTCAACCTCAGTTGACTTCTCCTCCCAGAGAGAAACGTAATCAACATCCCGGGGGTCGAAGTCATGAAGCATCTTGGTGTCGTCGCCGGGGACGGACCTGTAATCGTTGCAATTGAAATTTTGTTTGTAGAAGACTGATATGACGGCACACCTGTCTTGAGCAGCCTTGGCGGAGTTGGACTTTCTGGAGTTGCCGCCGCCTTTTCTCCCTTTCTTTTTCTCCTCGCCGCTGACCCCGCTCGACTTGCTGAACCTGCACAATCAAGAGACCATTTAAAGTTTCAACACCACCTACATGGTCGTACGTGTGCCCGAGGAGACTACAGACACCGAACATGTCATGCAGATGGAGCATCCCTCACCTGACTTTTGCCTCCGGTGATATCTCATAGTGGAAGGGGTTGAGGCATATGAGCTCCTCTGGCACTCTCACCTCAGCCACGGTCGTGGGCTTGACCAAGGCTGGGTGCGAGCACGACGGCGAGGAGCGAATGTCGTTGTGGAACACAATGTGGGGCCAACGGAACACCTACATGTAAATTTGGAATATCGACATTAGAGACGTGGTCCATGGTGATCGAGAGCTTTGTTGTCTCACCTGGCAAAGCACTACTTGCGGGAACACCTTCTTGGTGCTGGCAGCGCTCGACTTGGCCACGGTCATACGGCCGTCTCGTGGCCGAGCGATGCAAGCACAAGAGTCTGTGCTCTCTTTTTCCCCGGACGCTAAGATCTTCTCCAGTCTTTCCAGGCACGCCTTGGGGTCGCAGTTGCTGCTCGCCGCCAACTTGCGTGCCAGGTTGAGTAAGGCCCGCTCCGCAAAGTCTCGGTCAGCGAACCCAGGCTGCTTGTACCGAGCCAAGATCGACCCTGCCACATCCTTGAGTTGCTGATGCTGTTGGCCGAGAACATTTGTAGTCGTCGCTGTCGTGGCGCGCCTCTGAGACGCTCCGGACTTCCTCGTCTTCTGCTCTCTCGGGGGAGGTTTCGGCGGTGGCTGCTCCTGGAAGAAGCCGCTGAGGAGATCGACGTCGCCCTGGGTCTCGGCGTCGCCTTCTACGAGGTTGTGGATCATGGTGAAGGAGATCAGGAGCCCGCGACCAATGTGAAACTCTCCTTTATGCTGGTCTGACAGGGCAGAGAAATTGAGAGAGTATTTTTTCAACAACCAATAAATATGTGGGAAGTCGGGTGACGACAGGAGCTGGACATCAAACACGTCGAACACTTCACTCTGCGGGCAGAGGTCCTCGGTGGCGGCTGCGTTCTCGCTCCAGAGTCGAATCCGAGCTCAAGCCAAGCCAAGCCAAGTTCACCTCATGGAGTGCGTCAGCTACTTGCTGTGCAAAGTCGTTTTTCTCCTCAGACCAAAACTGGGCTTGACACCTGCTGAAGTAAGGCTTTTGGGCTCCTTTCTAAATGCTCAAAAGTTGGGGCTTGTTTTGGGCTGGTTGTTCAGGCTCGGAATCCATCACTACCTCCTTCAGAAGCTGTGGCAACTGATACGAATCTTTCAAGCGAGCCTTTCCGATGAAAGGAAAAAAGAAAAACAAACAGCTGAAGGAATAACTTCCTCGGTCTGGACTAAGGATGTATAGCGAATCACGCATTGGTACGAATCTCCGAACCCGTGAGCAGTCAATGAATCCTGTGGAGTGTTTGCAGCTGCAACAAATGGACGCTGCTAAGAGTTCACGCTCGGCAAGAAAATTGTTCAAAAGTACAGAAGTTTGACTCAAATGCACGCATAATCGAAGTCACTCGGATCACTCGGAGAAGTGGAAGAACTTGAACCTATCACAGAATTTTATCGACCGCTTCAAACACCGATTTTAGAGCTCTTTCCACCTTTTTAGTCAGTCTAGATACCGGCTCAAAGTTCTCTTTTCAGCAATGTATTTCGACAATGAAAGACGATTCGAATCTTCAAGGATTCGCTACACATCCCTAGCATAGACGAAAACAAAGACGGACGAGAAGGACGAGTCGTTTTTGGTCTCCTCCCCCGGGATGTTTCTCTCGTCTTCTCCGGCCGCCGACTCCTCGGCCTTCGACTTCGTACACTCATGTGACTTGGAGTTACGCGTGCGCGTCAAGATCTGCACGCTTGAGGGGTCCTTGCCCAGACTCGACTACGAGCAGCTTCTGGCTGATCCCGGACTCAAGTTCAGCGGACGCAATAAGTCCCGGTTCCCCGATCTCCTCGTGCAAGCCGTTCTCGTCGCCCATCATGGAACTCACGACCGTCGATGCCTACATGTTCCGGTCACCACGGCGTACAAGCATTTCACCGTCAGGTTCGAGTGGAACCAATGGCTGGAGCTACCGGTGCGCTACTCCGACCTTCCCCGCGACACCACACTCGTCCTCACTGTCTATGACTGTGACAAACCCAACAGGAGAAAAGTCATCGGCTTGACGACTCTGGCACTCTTTGATGAGGATGGTGTTTTTGTCAAGGGTCAGTACGATCTGCTTTTGGCCTCGCAGGCCAACGGTGACGTCGGCAACAACGAGGGAGCTGACAAGTTACAGAGACTGACAAAGTTGGCCAGAGATCATCGCGAGGGTCGCCTGCCTCAGGTGGACTGGTTGGATAGGTTGTCCTTCGCCGAGGTGGAGCGAGCCAGCCAGCGAGAGAAGAACAAGTCCAACAGACTCTTCCTCATGGTGGAGTTCCCGGAATTTCAGCACCGTCGGAGACCGCTCACGATCGTCTACTTTGAGTGCGGCGGTGCCAATCGAAGTGATGGCGGAAAAAGTGCCGCTCGCTCGGACTTGGTGCCGGTGCCAGACTGGGAAGCTTCCGCTGCTGCTGGCGGTAGGTCAGAGGACAACCTAGTAGAGGCCAAGTACCACCGACTAGCGAGAAGTTTACGGGCCGGCGCATCTGAGAGAGATCTCAAGCCGAGTGCACAGACCAGAGACCGCTTGAATGAGATCTTGGGGCGACCAACTGGCGGTGGCGGCGGTGGAGGCGGAGGCGGAGGCGGTGGTGGTATCGGGCCAGAGGAACAGGATGCCATCTGGCGATATCGCTACTATCTCTCTGCCTCCAAGAAAGCCTTGGCCAAATTCGTGCGATGCGTCAATTGGCGAAATCGCGGGGAGGCCAATGAAGCCTTGTCCCTGGTGGCGCGTTGGGATCCCATGGACGCCGAGGACGCTTTGGAGCTGCTCGGTCCCGAGTTCAAGCACCCTGGAGTAAGACAATATGCAGTGGACCGACTGAGACAAGCTAGTGACTCCGACCTGCAGCTCTACCTGCTTCAGCTGGTACAGGCACTCAAATACGAGAAGATCGATGCCATGGAGGACAGTGGAGAACAAGCTCCAACTACAACGCTGTTAGGAGAGATTCTCGACGAAGAAGGTAAAGTCAGTGAGGAAGGAGATGGATCCCCAAACCCGACGTCGACGGAAACTTCATCTACCTCTCTGGGTGGACTGGCGGCATTCTTGATTGAGCGAGCCTGCCAAAACGACAGCATCGCGAACTACCTGTACTGGTACTTGGCCATTGAGTGTGAAGACGTCACGGGTGGCGGAGAGTCTGCGGCGTCGACTCTGCAGGAGGAGCGGCGTGTATTCGACATGTACTCGTTGGTCATGCGTCGTTTCAAGGCAACTTTGCGTTCAGGTCCAGCTGCTTGGCGTCAGAAGCTAGAATTTCTTGAGCGACAGCAGATCTTTGTCAGTCGTCTGGTGGCCCTGATCAAGGCCGTGCATAGGGAGTCTGGCAACAGGCAGAAGAAGATCGAGCGACTCCAGAATCTACTGAAAGAAAGAACGATAGAGGAAGCAAGTGAAAGGTCAGCAGTGTTTTCCTCCTTTCTGCATTTCGATCCCTTGCCCCTGCCGCTGGACCCTGAAGTACGCGTGTGTGGAATCGCACCCGAGTCCGCATCCCTTTTTAAGTCCTCGCTTATGCCTGCTAAATTAACCTTTGTCAGGGAGGTCGGCGATCATCACTACGTTACCCTATTCAAGCTTGGCGATGACCTTCGTCAGGATCAGTTAGTTCTCCAGATCATAACTCTCATGGACAGATTGCTGCAGCAGGAAAATCTGGATTTAAGACTCACCCCTTACAAAGTATTGGCGACCTCATCCCGGCACGGATTCGTGCAGTTTGTGGATGCGCTGCCTATCGCCGATATTTTGGCAACAGATGGGTCAATCTTGAACTACTTCAAGCATCACAATGTCACTGACACTGCCATGAGTGACACCATGGATACGTATGTCAAGAGTTGTGCTGGATACTGCGTGATCACATTCATCCTGGGGGTCGGAGACAGGCACTTGGACAACTTACTGCTCACAAGGTCTGGACGACTGCTCCACATTGACTTCGGATACATTCTGGGTAGAGATCCAAAGGTTCTACCACCGCCCATGAAGCTGAGTCGAGAGATGATTGAGGCGCTTGGCGGCACCACCTCCTACCACTACGCCCAGTTCAAGCGCGAGTGCCACACCGCGTATCTGAGTCTTCGCCGGCACGCAAACCTCATCCTGAACCTCTTCTCACTAATGGTTGATGCCAGCGTCCCCGACATCGCACTCGAGCCAGACAAGACGGTCAAGAAGGTGCAAGAAAAGTTCAAGCTGGACTTGAGCGATGAGGCAGCTGTGAGTTTCATGGAATCTGTGATCGACGACAGCGCCATGGCGGTGATGCCGGCAATTGTCGACCGGATGCACAAGCTGGCGCAGTTCATGCGAAACTAATGTAAAAAAAAAGTTAAAAAAAAAGTTATTTCAGTTAAGCTTGAGCCATATCTAATGTTCGCAATGTTAGCCTAATCACGAAGTCAAAGTCCAATCAGACCATGGCGCAAAGATTCAATTCTGCAATGAGTGAGATGCTGTGAATGATCTGTAGCAGCTTCAATCACAAATTTGAGGCCTCCACAAGAAACAGGGCAAGTCCAGGTCCTCCACCAAGTTGACGGTGCCCCTGTGGAAACCTGGCTTACGTTTACTCTTGGGAAGGTGCGCTATTCCGCTTATTGAAGCTTGGACTGACTACTCTCACTCTCCACTATGCTATTAACATTAAAGGAAACAAGGCCACCAAGCAATTCTAAATGCCGACTAGGGTACGTGATACAACCGGCAGTGAAAACGGGTGGTGAGCATTTCCAGCACTTGGTGACGACCGAAGGTGGTCGTGAGCAGCATCGTCTCTACCAAGATGCGAAGGACAGACAGATTCTATGTACTGCTCCAATGTTTCAGGCAAGGATTACAGATGTGTCTGGAGAACAACTGTAGCTGTGGCTGCTATTGATAAGTGTCATATGTTCGTGACTGGCCAGGCCTAACTGACTTCTCATGCGACATGCATCTGTGCCAATGCTTCGTCCTCATCCTCCTGTGTTCGGTAGATGTCGCGATTGATCCCTTCCTCCGGGCCGACGCTCTCGACAAGTCGTTATTGGAGTGTCGGAAGTGCCCTTTCGTCAGACCCGGAGACCGGAGAGTCCCGCCAGTCTACGTGATCGTTCCAGTCAATCGCGGGGAAGGGACCCTCGAGTCTGGACCCCTCCTCGGCTCAAGAAGAACGGCTCGACCCTTTGACTGCACATCCCGACACATCTCGCAACAGCTGACGTTGTGCTGGGGCCAGGAGATGGGAGAGCAACTCTAGCTCTCTCGCACGCTCTGAGCTGCGACGACCAATCTAATCTGTAAAGCAAAAAGCTCTGCGAGCGAGAGGAGACTGGGCAACGAGGGCGCCCTGTCCGTCCACTTTTGCCCGCGTCACCATTGTATTGCAGCTAAGGTCGAGGCCGCCGGAACTGGTGGTAGTCATGGCTGCGTTGCTGCTGTTCCTCTTGGTTGGGGCGGCCCGGGCCTTCTATGTGCCCGGGGTGGCCCCCACCGATTTCGCCAAGGGCGACTCCATCGAGATCCGTGCCATCAAGATGACGAGCACCCACACCCAGCTACCTTACGACTACTATTCGCTGCCCTTCTGCCTGCCGCAAGGAGGCAAGATCGAGTACAAGAGTCAGGTACGCGGTTCGTGTGTGCACGTAGGTCCACGAAACGATTCTGATTTTTTTCTCCTTTCCAGAATCTGGGCGAGGTCCTCCGCGGTGATCGGATCGTCAACACCGCGTACGGGGTACACATGGCGGAGGACGTGAGCTGCCAGAAGCTGTGTGACCTCAAAGAGTGGGACGCCAAGGAGTCGGCGGAGGTCCTCTACAGGGTGCAGCAGGAATATTTCGTGCACCTGATCGTGGACAACCTGCCGGTAGCGACCCAATTCCTCATGCCAGACACAAATGTGATGCAATATGAGCCTGGGTTCCGGCTTGGCTACCTCGACAAGAACAACAAAAATAAGGGCTATATCAACAACCACCTCAAATTCATCCTCAGCTATCATATTTTGGACGAGTCGGTGAGCAACCAGAAGGATTCAAATCCCATCTACCGGGTGGTCGGGTTCCGGGTCGAGACGTCCTCGGTCAGCACCGACTCTTCAGAGTTCTTCGGTGATGACAATAAATTCTGCAAGATTAAGGACGGTCACAACCCGCAACAGATCAATGGTACCAGCGGACCCACCAGGGTGCAATTCTCCTATTCTGTGCACTGGGAGGAGTCCGACATCCTCTGGGCGTCTCGCTGGGACATCTACCTAACCATGGCTGACGTGCAGATTCACTGGTTTTCTATTGTCAACTCTGTAGTCGTGGTCTTCTTCTTGAGTGGCATCATCACCATGATCATTATCCGCACCTTAAGGCGAGACATCGCTCGATACAACACCGACCAAGACCTGGAGGAAAGCATCGAAGAGACGGGCTGGAAGCTGGTGCACGGGGACATCTTCAGACCGCCGGCAAACCCGAGATTGTTCTCCGCAGTAGTGGGATCAGGGGTTCAGGTGTGTTTGTGGTCACTATGTAGATTTGCATCCTTCTCCGCTTCTTTTGTAGCAGAGGAAACGTATGTCATTTCTGCTCTTTCAGATCTTCTGCATGATGTTCGTGGTGAACTTCTTCGCCATGCTTGGGATGCTCTCGCCGGCATCGCGTGGCGCTCTCCTCACCGCCGCCATCTTCCTGTACGAGTTCATGGGGCTCGTGGGAGGGTACTTCGCTGGCCGCCTCTACAAGTCCCTTCGCGGGAGAGAGTGGAAGCGAGCGGCGTTCCTGACAGCCATGCTGTACCCTGGCGTGATCTTCTCGCTTGGCTTTTTCATCAACTTGTTCATCTGGGGCAAGAAGTCTAGCGGCGCCATACCTTTCACGGCCATGTTGGCCATGGGCTCCATGTGGTTCGGAATCTCCCTACCCCTCGTCTACCTCGGATACTACTTTGGATACCGGAAGGCTCCGTACGACCAACCCGTTCGGACGAACCAGATCCCGAGACAGGTAAGATCACTCAACAGTACTGTGACATCGCTGTAGAACTTCAGGACTGTCTTGTTTTTTGCAGGTACCTGCACAGACGTGGTATATGCATCCGATCTTGTGCACGCTGATGGCCGGGGTGCTGCCCTTTGGCGCCTGCTTCATTGAGCTGTTCTTCGTCTTCTCCGCCATCTATGAGAACCAGTTCTACTACCTATTTGGATTCCTGTTTCTTGTCTTCGTGATCCTCGTGATCTCTTGCAGCCAGATCTCGATCGTCATGGTATATTTCCAACTGTGCTCGGAAAACTACCATTGGTGGTGGCGATCCCTGGTCGTCTCCGGAGGGTCAGCGTTTTACGTGCTTGCCTACAGCGTATTTTACTTCTTTACGAAGCTGGACATCGACGAGTTCGTTCCCACCCTGCTCTACTTTACTTACTCCGGGATCATAGTAATCACCTTCTGGATCCTGACCGGCACCATCGGTTTCTACGCGGCTTTCTTCTTCATCAGAAAGATCTATTCGGCCGTCAAGATCGACTAATTCGGGTGTGTTCGACGTAAGAGACCTTTTTGAGTTGTATCCAGTGCAGATCGTGCACTTGACGTTTGGTGTGATTTGTTCTAGGTTCATTCCTCCTTTTTGGCACCAAGTTTGTTGTTACAAGACACCACACGCATATTTTTGTTCAAAGATCGCTCACGCTAGGGGAGTTTTCGCCACCGAGAGTCCGCAATCGCCTAGTCTATTAGGTTGTCTGCAGAATCAAGAGTATTATTTTGAGCACGTGTGCTACAGGCCCTTATAGAAGAAGTCCTGCTCTTGTGAGCGATCTGACGTTCCCTAGGTTTATGCCGCAGGCTGATATGTGATAAATTCCTCTCTTGTATACAGTCCGTATGTTGTAGAGTGAATGACAATAAATATGATCTTATGAGGAATGGATGACGCGTGGCTCTCACTTGCACTACACCCTGTGAACCAAAGCACTTTATCAGCAAAATGCTGTCACATCTTTGCCAGTCCAATTACTTCTTTGTAAGTCCAAGGTGGACTGAGGAGCCCATGCTTGTTTTCCACCTTCGGCATGAGTAGCAAAGGTCTCCTCGGTTCACCCTGAACTGCGGTGCCAAGATACTACTTCATTTCTGCTCGACATGGTGAAATAAGCCGAACTTCAGCTAGCATTTCAACCCAATGAGTCTGAATCCACGAAGCGAGTGCGGATCTGAATGGCCTGAAGATCAAAACGCAGTTTACACGAGATATATGTGTGTGTTTGTATATGATCTATATATACGCAAAATGAAGATATTATGTATATTGCCTTCCCTTGCTGGTGAGCGCACTTTTTCATTGTCTCAAGTGTGTCTGAACAAGTGAGCAGTGATGAATACAGCAGAGTTGAGACTATGGCAGCTTTCTCCGGGCACGACTAGTTAGTTCCTTGCCTAATTGATGCCTATTCAGGTGAGACAGGATGAATCTGTCGAACTTAGACTCGAGAAAATGCCTGTTGTTCCACTTTCACGTGATCTGGCGTGATATTTCTCATAAAGCTGATCGTGATCTGAAGCCAGAACAAAATCTACACTGACAATGCCAAAAGCTATGGGTGCAGACTTGGACGTCGACCACAACGCGGGGACCACGATGTTATTGACCTTGACGTCTTCAGTAAGTTGTCCGTCCAAGCACCGTTGTAATGATCATTCAACCTGAACTGGATTCCCAAAGTGATCAGAGGATCAGTCAAGGATGACCTAAATTCTCAACAATGCTTGCTCAAACGACATCAGTGGACTGTGAAGATTTTCAAGAAGAACTTAAAGACTGTTAGAAGTCTCATGTAAGAAATGAAGCACAGTTCAGAATCATGCAAAAGTAACTGGGACTGCAATAATTTGGAACACACTCGATCAATCAATCCTCTTTGACACGAAGATCTGCCAGGTTGAACACTAATCTCAGCACCCCGACGTTATTTACAAGGCAGTTATTTATGCCGCTCTTGACAAGCCGGTACCGTTCGGCCGAGCTGGCTACACTTCCGGCACTTCAGCCGCTGTTTCAAGCTGCTCTCAAGCTGCCTCAGTAGTGGCTGCCGCTGCCTCTCCTGAGAGAGGAGGGGTTGGGCTAGAAATGAGAGAACCGCAAAATAGGCAGCGAGTGCGGCGTGTGCAACGTGGATTCCCTTTCGTCGGGCTCGGACCACCCTCTGTTCGGAGGAAGACTTGAGGCTGGTGGCCTCGGAGCGCGTCGTTGCTGTTGCGGCATTTCGAACAGACAGGCAAGCTCGATCTCCAGGGCTCGATCCGGGCCCGTGGTCAACGGGGTCCATCCCGACACCACCGAAGAAAAAGAAAAACTCTCGAGATCCGAGATGACTTGAAGAAGCCGATCTTCTTCATCGGAGTCTGGAGAGGAGACGATGGAGTCTTCCGAGTCGGAGGTCGGGCGCCTCCGCCTTGAGGTTGAGCGCCTGAGCCGCGAGTTGGACCAGACTTCGGCGGAGAAGGTCCAGTCGGCTCAGTACGGACTCGTCTTGCTCGAGGAGAAGGAGACTCTCGAGAACAGGTGCAGCGAGCTGAAGTTTTCATTTTTTCTACTGGCCTCGACATCAGATTTTGTATTATCTCTCCAGATGCACGGAGTTGGAGGCCGCGTTCGAGCATGCAAGGTCCGAGCTGCAGGCCACTCAGGCCGCCCTTGCCAAGTTCCAGACGAGCCAACTCGAGTCAACCCAGGCTGGAATCGAGCACGAGGAGTCACTCCTCCACGAGTCTGCAGCCCGAGAGTCGTCTCTGAACACTCAGGTCCTGAACATGGAGATCGACCTCAAGCAGATAAAAATGGAGAATCAGAGGCTGGCGGTGGAGAAGGACCAGATAGAGAAGGTGAGGATAAACTAAAACCGAGATCGAGTGTTCTTGACTCAGGCATGCTTGATTTTTTTTTCCAGGACTTCAACGAATTCTTGCAGAATAAGGAGATCAGTGCCATGGAATTCAAGGAGATACGTGTGGAGCTAAGGGACTTCAAGCACCGCGAAACGAGGCTGTTGACGGATTACGCGGAGCTCGAGGAAGAAAACATCATGCTGCAGAAGCAGATCTCTAACCTCAGATCGTCGCAGGTCGAGTTCGAGGGTTCCAAGCACGAGATCCGGCACCTTACGGAAGAGGTGGAGTTGTTGAACCAACAGGTAGAAGAGCTGACCAACCTGAAGAAGATCGCCGAACAGCAACTGGAGGAAGCGCTGGAATCGCTCCAGCACGAGCGAGAGCAACGGTACCTACTCAAGAAGGAGCTGGACTCCAGGCTCAATTCTGACTCCCTCTACCAGCTGGGAAATCTGGCGCTCAGCATACAGGGAGCCGCCGCCGGCGAACAAGAAGCAGCGACGGAGAATGACGACGAGAGCTTGGAAAAGGATTCGGAAGTTCGACCGCCCTCTTCAGGTCCTCCCAGCGACCTCTTTAGCGAGATTCACGGAAACGAGCTGAAGAAGCTGGAGAAGAGGCTGGAGGCGTCAGAAAAGGATAAATCGCAGCTGGTTCAAGCTTTGGCAGAGGAGCGATCTTCTCTGGAAAAGACCAGAGCGCTCGTGCACTCCTTTCAGGCTGCCCTGGCTTCTTTGGCAGGGCAAATCGCTGGCCTGGAGCAGATCCAGGATGGTGGCAATGAGTTCTTTGGCACGAATCTGGTGAGGCTGCGACAGTGCTTGGCAGAGGCGGAGAAGAGCTTGAGCGCTGAGCCGCCTGCCGACGGCCTCGCCAAGTTGAAGTCCGAGCTGCTTTTCCTGCGCAGGGATTTCGTCTCGTGCGAGCAGCGCGCGTCAGACCTGACGCATGACGTACGCATCTTAGAGAAGCTTTCGTCTGACGCGCTGCGAGCAATCGGCGACACCCAGCTTGAGATGAAGGCCGTCCAGAACGAGCTAACGAAGCTCTACGAGCATGGGTGCAACGCCAGTGGGCAGACGCCCTCCAGGATAATGCTGATGAGGGGAGGCGAGACTGGCAACAGCGGCAACAACGAAGAATCCTCCACCACAGAGCAACTGATTGGTAAGCTGCGCCTGTCCAAGGGCTCCCTTCTTAAGGGTCTGGGACGAGTAGGCGATGCAGGCATGGTCAAGAGCAACGTCGAGACCGTTAAGGACCAAATCAAGTACCTCAGAGACGTTCTGGATCGCTGCCTGCAGCAGCAACAGGTGGCTCTGGAGAACTCTCGCAAGCAGCAGTCGGAATCCTCGGCCTCCGTGGACCTTCAAGCTGAGCTGACCGACAGCCAGGAAAACATCGTCAAGCTCAAGTCGCTCCTGTCGACAAAGCGCGAGCAAATCGCAACTCTCCGCACTGTCCTCAAGGCCAACAAGCAGACCGCGGAGGCAGCACTGGCCGGCCTCAAGGCCAAGTACGACTCGGAGAAGGCGGTGGTGGGCGAAACGATGTCGAAACTGCGCAATGAGCTACGGCTTCTCAAGGAGGACGCTGCCACGTTCTCGAGCCTCCGAGCGATGTTCGCCGCCAGGTGCGAGGAGTACGCGACACAAGTGGAGGAGCTGCGTCGGCAGGTGGCCTCTTCAGAGGAGGAGAAAAAGACCCTCAATCAGCTGCTGAGGATGGCGATTCAGCAGAAGCTGGTGCTCACTCAGAGGCTGGAGGACGTCGAGGTCGCCTCCGAGATGAGGAACACTAGTGGCACCCCCAAGCGCTACAATCCCGCTGCAGCTGCCAGCCGCGGTGGCGGCCGCTCAGGTGGTGGAGGCGGCGGCGGCGGAGGGAGCGGCGGCAGCAAACCCTTCCAAGGAGGCATCCGAGGCAACTTCCAGCAGCGATGAATCGTTGATATACACCTGTCGTAGTAGCATGATTTTTACATCAACTGACTCATTCATCCTTATGTTTTTACTTGTTAACTGGTGTTTTTTGTTGTTGTTGGCAGGGGAAAAATCGCGCGTATTTCCAAAGAATCGTCTGCTACGCACACGTTCCTTGCAGAATCTCCTCCCTACTTCTGAATGCAAAATTTGCAAACTCTGAAATTCACGCATTTGTCAGGTGAGCGCGATCACGTCATGAACAAGCATTCCAGCTTAAGGGTTGGGTTCCGTTATGTTATTATAACCATAAAGGAGTTCTAACTTCTTCCAAGAGTCATTTATGGTGCGCTTAATCGTTCGCAGTACTTGTGTCGTGCTGATTGCGTACCACAGATCAATGAGGTCGAAAATTACACATCTTGTGAGAAATACAAGCCTGTTTTATACGTTAACTGCGGGGTTAAGACTAAGTAGGAGTGACAGAAAAAGTATTTACTATGGCATGATGAAGCAGCGCTTGAATGATAGTCCTAACAGTAAGTGATACTTGAACCACGAACGTTGTTCTGGCGGGGATCTTGGATTCCTTAGCCGAAGAACACGTAAACGCCCTTGCTGTCCGCAAACTTGACGTACCTGGAAATGATGAACGCGTCGTCAGTGCACTTGGCCGCCACAAGCTCGTTCGCCGGCTCACTCACCCGATGCGCTCGTCGTCCAGGAAGGACTTTGCCTTCTTCCCGCTCTTCGTCCTCGACTTGTGGTCCCCCGCCGGAGCCTCTTGCTCCTTGAGGTAGACCTTGGTCGGCCTGCGCCGCACGGACACCACCTTGGCCGTCGAGCCCTTCGTCCTCTTCCTCACGAAGGAGCCGCCCTTTTCAGTGCGTTGGGCCAATTTTTTGCTCACTTTCTTTGTCTCTGGTCTCGAAGACGAGAAAGAAGAAGAGGAAGAAGAAGTTTTGGATCTCTTTGTGGTGGTGGTTGTGGTGGTGGTGCTGCTGCCCATTTTGAAGTTGAACGAGCTGAAGGACTTGGGCGCCCTGAAGCTCTTCAAAGGCTTCGGCGTCGTCGGCATCGTCGCCCTTCCCTCCATCCTGCACACAGTGTGAGTCAAAAAAAGTTGCGTTTTGCTACTCCTCCTCGCCAGATACTGCTTCTTCACATAACAGCCACCTTTTTTTGTGACTCACCCTGTATGCGTGTGTGTGTGTGTAAGCGTACAGAATAAGATCCTTCTATACAGTATCTACGTGCAATCGTTGTTCAGGTGGACGCTTTTCGTCATTATGAGAGCGTAATGGACGTCATCAGGAATGACGTCATCGTTAGACAGGTAATTTGTCGTAATTGCTGATCTCATGCAGGGGTCATTAGAGTTGTCATAAACATAAAGGCACTTTTTGACTTTCCTGATGCTTCTCGTTCAGGTGTTTTGCGTGACCTTCGATGAAAACAAGAGACTTTTTGTCTGAGCGCGCGTGTGCGTGAGAAATCAAAGATTTTTACGCATCGCAGCTCCTGGAAGCTGGAGCTGCAAAAGTGTTGACCAAAAAATCCCTTTGTTCCAATCTGTCAGTAGCAACAACGTGGAAGTGCGTACAAATGCGTACAAATTGGACTCCGCATGCGTCAACTACGTAGGATAGGAGGAATGAAAAAAAAAAACCAACCGTCCATTCAGTGCGTACGGGCAACTTTTTTTGCTCTCCTCTGGTGAAATCCACCTTGTGTGAACGCGTCTTAAGCTTTTAGTACCTAATCACTCTTGCGCATTTGCAGTGCGTGGCAGGACAGAACTGCGGCCGGTGGTTGCAGTTCCGCTGGCACCAGAGATCCGTCCCTGGCACCAGCCTCTGGACGCCCACTGAGACGCACACGTTTGACGCGTCCATTTGGGCGGCCGCCGCCAGCCATCCTCTCTCGGGCGGCGGCTGAGCCGAGCTGGCTGTTCCGGATCCAGTCGTCGCCGTCGTCGATGACGTCGTCGACGACGTCGTCGAAGGCGTGATCGTGTTGTTAGACTGTGCGGTTTCATGCGATATTTCCGTGCTAGAAGTGTATGCGACAGTGAGGGATTTTTTGTTGTTGTGCAACAGCATGAGTTAATAGCAGGCATGATGATTTACTGTCTGAGGAAAGGAGAAAAAAGCCTGCCTTTATAGTCGGATTTCCAGACAAAATATACATTTGCCGATGAAACTTTCTAGAATTTTGCCCAAATGTGCGTGGCTGAGTACGTGCGAACGTTCCATTGATGCAGTTGCGGACCAAGATGTCGTTGAATTCTGGTCACTTGGTGGAAGAATTGACCCAAACACACTTAATACTTAAAAGGCTTAACTAATACCTCCTCAGAGAGTAAGAAACTTGAAGATTCGTGCATGTTAGTTGGCGTGAGTGCAAAGCTCAACCCTTTCGCCTATCTTTTACCCTTTGAAGTGGCTGATTTCGTTGTCGGGATGTCTGACGGGTCTCCCCTCGATGGCGACGTCGGCGCACGCGCGGAAGATCTCCTGCGGGCCGCAGCCCAGTCCGCCGCCGCTGCCGTCCTCGCACAGCCCCCAGTTGTTCCCGCCGGTGTAGGTCCACTAGGAGGGAAAAAAGGGGATCACTCATCACACCAGTGTGACGGGGTCTTTCAAGTTCCTCCGAGATCTTGTCCAGCCTGACCACCTACAGCTCCGGGCACATTTTTCCCAAGGAGTTCTGCCAAGCAGACAAGGACGAGAGCCAGGGGATGGCGCTTGCTGTCCAAGGAGACAGGAAAATTGGACGTTCCTTCAGAAATTCAATTGCACTTCGGCTACTCCAATGTCCCGGGGCGTCTCCAAGGAGCATAAGGCAAGGTTCTCTCGGGGCTCTCTCAAGAGGGAGCCGGGTGAGGACGAGAAGCCCCGGTCGCACTTGAGCGGAACTCAAGGGTTCCACTTGTGGGACCTGTGACGGTGCCAGGAATTCATGCGACTGGTGCGCAGGGTTGACAGGCTTTTTTCGACAAGGTAAACGGGCCCTAAGGCTGCTTCCACGTGCACATTGTGAGTAGAAACGTCTACCTACAGAGACGACAATGCTCGCGTGAACGCACACTTGGTTCAATCAACGCTCCTGCATACGTACGTACACGTTAGTACGTATGTACAGTGTGACTCGAAAAAAGTCTGCCTCGGTACTGTCGTACCTGCTTGATGTGTCGGACAATTCTTTTTTTTGTGCCTCACAATGTCCTCCTGGGGATATTTTCGCCTACTTGTCCTGCTCGTCCCAGGTGCTGACTCAGAAGGTCCGGAGGACGTGGACGTTTCTGCGGTGGGAAACAGCCAGCGCGGACGTGATCACGGACCCGGAAGGAGAAACTCGAGTGCGACATCCATCACTTCTGCTGTCTCTTTCGGGCCTGCTGCGTGGGAGGCCCTGAACAAGGCCTAGTAAGGCCTAAGCTGATTCATAGGCCTCCACTAACACGAAGTGATGCTGCTTACGTCAGTCAGTGGCAGCGGAGAGAGAGAAAAAAAGGAATAATCACAGAGCAACTTCTCTTCCCTCAATTTTATGATTCGCTGGCTGCAATTTATGCCAGGATTGCGAAATGAGGCCGACGAGAAGTGAAACAAAGGGTCATCTGCTGCGGGGGTCCCAAATGAGGCCAGGCGCGCACTTCACACAGAAGGGGAGGGGGAGGGTAAACTCTCCTTTACTCCCCTCCGCTGCTACTGCAGCGATGCATCATGACCGGTAGTTAATTTTTTGACAGGACATTTTGGTTTTGTGTGACTGTTTTTTTTTTTTTTTTTTTTTGCACTTCGCTCCATCAGCGCGAAAACCAGTAGGAATTCAGAGGTTTTTATTTGACTTTTTACGCAAATTCTGATGAGCGCAATTCCCAAATGAGGGGGTTTGCACGCGTTTTCTGAATTCGCACGACCTGCACAACTGCCTACTTTCATTTGAAGATTGGCCCGTTCAGCCAAAGTCACCTCGAGGACTCAAACAGGCACGATTTTGTTTCGCTCTGACGTTTGGCCAAAAGTCTCTTCATTTTTCCGCATAACTGACTTAACGGTGGATTAAGTGCATAGAGCAGATGTCCATTGCCATCGAGTGTGGGGTGTTCATGCGCCGAGGCTGCTTTCCTGGTCACAAATCAAAGCATTGGGTGCTTTTTTGCAGCAATTTAGTGCAACCGAGGGTCTGAAGTGAGTTATCACGGGACTGCTAGACTATGTAATGTGACATGAGTCACGGACGTCACAATATGTAGAATAAAAACATTCAGAGAAAAACTGAGACTGCAAATGTATCTAACTGCTGTCCATGTACCTTAATCATATTGAAAATGTATCTGAGTGGCTATCAAAGTTTCTGCGCAGTCAAACACTGACGGTCAACTCCGGTGGCCACAAGGAGAATAAAGTCAATGCAATTTTGAATTTGCCTTTTATTATTGCATCATTGAGTGGGGGGGGGGATTCGTCAAGGAGAAAATTCAGACAGAGTAGAACAATGTGGCAACACCCAGCTAGATTTCACACGGGATAAAGAGGTCCAAGGTTAGATGGATGCAACTGCTCGATGCACTGACTTCAATCATGCAATTAGGGCTCAAATGTTCAAGTGATCTTGTCACAATGGACTGAATAAAATCCATTGGCCTGATTTGTGCAGCCGCGAAGGCTTCAAGACGAAATCACTTGAACCTCTGGATATAAAAAGTGCAGCATCCAAATTGCTAACCAAATTGTGTCCAATTCCCATTGTGATCACCACAAGTGACTGTCAAAGGTTCCGCTAGGCAGCAACCAGGATAACACTTTGGAGTTCATCATGTCAGAGAAGTAGAAACATTTGCTGTTTTGTAGTTTCCCTAAGACTTGTGCTATATTAGTGTCGAACTTGTGAGCACTGTGTGGAGTCCACAGCTGTCTCATCTGCTCCATCATTTCATTTTCAATGGAATCTCAGACTTACGTCATTTGACGCTCAAGAATGTCCCAGCTGGTAGTGTTTTGGTTCATGGGAAGTTACCCAGAGGATCCATGCCTAACACCATGACTGCTGACAGTGGTCTTGGACAGCTTCTCCCTGGGGAGCCTGTGTCTGTGGTCCAAGAGGGTGGACCTAAGCATCCACAAGGCTTTCTCCCTGTTGGCACTCAGGCAAATGGCACGCTGCTTGCAACATCAGACATGGGAGAGCAGCCCCTGTCCCATCCAAAAGGTCTCCTTCAAGTGGTCGAGGCCTGACCGGGTTCTTCTGTCGGACCGACTCCATCTCGGCCTTGATCTGGGCGCCCTTGGTCCCGGGGATCACATTGATGTCTGGCTCGAAATGGCTTCAGATGGTCGAGTGGTGTCTCACACAGCCAAGAGCAAGTTTCCACGGAGTTTTACGTTGAAATCCCAGTTTCGTGTAACTTTGGGCCGTTGTTACTTAACAACTAGTTTTCGTTTGTAATAAACTTCCCCAGGTTTCCATGGAAAATATCTTGAAATCGTTAACCGCTACAATCCTATGTTCTACCACACAATCCTTGCTGACTAACCTGTACGATGCACTGCTTGCAGAACGTGTTCGGCATCCGCAGCTTGAGTCTATAGGTGCCCGTGCGGGAAGAGTTCAGGTAGTAGCGCTCCTCGAAGTGCGGCAACACTGGCAGCACCGTCCTGGGCAACGTAATCGTGGACTGCATGTGCGAGCACACTTACTCAGTGGAGGCTGTACCTGTCGAAGCAGTCCTGTTGGGGATCGCTGGCAGTGTTGTTGTTGGCGCACAACTTGAAGGTGAAGTAGCCGAAGTGATTGGCGGTCACGTCAATCTCCACGTCGATGTCTTCGCCTGACCGACATTAGTAGGTCAGTGATGTGCACGATGATGAGTGACAACGTGTGCAATAACGTCTGTGTGTCACGCCATGCACGCATGCAGTACAACATGGACTCACCTGGCCTGTAGTACCTCCCGATGATGCCGTTTGCGTACCTGCCGCCGGTCTCGTGCTCGCGCGGGTCGGCGTCCCAGGGGTCGCCGCAGATCCCGCACTTCCCGCCCATGCGACCGTACTGGTGCTGAAAGAGGAAGAGCATTAGCAGAGCTGCTTGTTTCAAGCGCCGGCAGTGCTTGCCATGAATCCTCCGCAGTATCCCTGGTTGTCGTTGAAGTCGGCCGGGTTGTCGAACCCGAGGCGCCACATGGAGGCCCTGGAGGGCGGCTCCATCAACCGGGCATGGCCGGACGCAATGTCAAACTGTGCAGGGGACAAAAGCAAAGTAAATAACTTCCACACCAGACAACCTGGGCACTGGTCAATGGGTCGGTCTTTGTCCGGGTGTTCGGGCCATGTGCGTTGGCCCCGGTTCGGACGTGAAAGAAGATCCAGGCATCAGGGGAATTGTGCGGGTTGCAACCTTGGCTGGGGAACCACATCCACGTCGCCTCGGCGTCCGAACCAGGGTTGCCACATTGCCGGAAACCCACTGGCCAAGTTCAATATTGAAACCAATCGAATTACCGAGTGAGAACTTTCAAGTTCGTCCATGAGCACCCAAATCTGAAAACGGCCACCTGACAGTCCAGGTTCAAACTCGTAAAACGATTTCCCCGACTTCCTGGCCGTTACTCGCAAAAGCAAGTAGTGATGTGCTCGAGTTCGAACCGGGACCGTCTAACTCGAGTCACAAGACTGTCTGGGCACAAAGTCTCTTTCTCTCGTTTCCTGTCCTCAAGTGGATTTCCACTGAAATTTTTTCCTTGAATTTTGGGAAAGTTTTCTGGGATGAAACCTGAATGAGCCATGGGTGTTGTAGTCTAATTGAGGCACCTTTCAAACTTTTTGCACATTGAGGGGTAATCTGAGCAGTAAAAGTAAGTTTTTGTACCCTGACCAGAGAAACTCGACTTTAGTAAAGCTACCTCATTTCATGTTCTACTAATGGACTACAACGAGACGACGAGTGAAGGCTTCAACTGCAGCGTTGGCAGCTCTATTTCGAAATCTGATGCGTTGTATCTCCTCTCTCATGACTTTTCAGACATTTTCTACAAATGTGACGCCCACCTGGAGGTTGCATTTCAGTCGATTTTTGCCTTTTTTGCAGGTGTGGGGAAGGGTTTTGACTCGAGTCCAGCACTGGAACCAGGTCCTGGTTCCAGTGGCTCCCCAGACTTTCTCGCAAATGCTTGTCAAAAGTTGTCAAATCGTAACCGGCAAAAGGCAGGTTTTGCGTGATTGACAGGGCAATCATGGCAGAAAGGGGTCACCCCCCCCCCTCCTCTCGTTCACCCACCCACAGAGCGTGACTGCGTGAGTGACCAGTGATGTCTGAACGAGATTTCCACGCCAAACGTCCTAAGCATTCGGCACAGCAGGAAGAGAGAAGACGATCGTCAGGTTTGCCACACAAGCACCAGTGAAATCTCTCGATCACATTGCACAGAAAATCGGGTGAAGGTCGGATATTTCAATCCTCTGCTCCTCACTCCATGCGTACGTACGAGCATGCGGAGACATCGTAGACTATAAGTTTAAGGCTCTTTTTTTTATGGGTTTGTTGCTAAACCCATATTTAGAGCCATACAATTGACTTGGTACTCTTGACTAGTCCGTGATTGAACTGAAGACAATGACTTGGACTTGGTTGCCCTGATGTCCGACTGTGGAGGCTGCCACGGTCGAGACACAATGGAATGACAGACGTCACCATCTGCCAGCTCCTGAAGCCATGCGTGAGCAGGTCAGGTGTCTCTGAGATCAGCCAAAGGATCTGATGGGCTGGCACTTCGGCATGGAGGCCCAGAGCAACGCCAACGTGGAAAATCCGGACTCCTGCCTTGATCACGGCCACCCAGGAGACAATCTGGGCAGGCTCTCCCTCGCCTACGCTGTTGGTTGTTGGATTCAGTCATCACTACTTAGTGATGTCAAATCTAAAATATCGCATGGTTTGGTATCGTTGGACTTGGAGTCATTTCACTTAGCCTACGATTTCTCCGCCGCTGGTGCAAAAGCAAATGCGTGCACACCTCATGATCGACATCTCTCCTGCACACATTTGCATCGAGACTGCACAAGAGATGCTCTTCTACAAGTGTACGTATGAAGACTGCATTTCAGATACCTCATCCAGACTGCGCAATCTATCCTGGCCGCACCTCATATCGCGATGTTGGGGAAACGACGAGCTTTGCGATACCTAAACCCCGGTGACGATATTTGGGCGATATCACGCAGAAGCTATGAGTAGTGGCCCCCCGACGAGCCGGGCCGGCCCGGCCCTCAATGGGCCCACGGCCCTATAAGTTCTGAACTATCCCCCTTCCCCCAAACACGCTGTAGCGAGTATCGACAACGGGATCGTCTCGCAGAAATACGGAACACTGAATTCGGCATTCATGCGCGATATTGATAGTGACCACAGCGACGCGAGTTAGGCCTCGATACATTGAACGGAACGATATCAAGTTATCTGCTACATTGCAGTGCCTCAGTATGTAGACAACATGATCGATATCATCTGTTCATGCATGCCTTCTACGTAGATCTGTGGAGAATCCGTGATAAATACGTTATATGCATACCTACTCAGGTAGATGTATGAATCCCACGTGATAAATGCCTCATACACATACAGACCTACTCAGGTTGATGTATGAAGACCACATGATGAATACTTTATGTACACACATACCCACTCAGGCGGACGTATGGAGACCACATGATAAATAAGGTATAAACATGCCCACACATCTAGGGTGAACAATAGTTGGACGTCCACCAGAATGTCAAGGAACTCACCTTGACTATTGCCCAAAAGATGAGGCCGATTGCTGCCAGGCTCATGGGGCAACATGAAATCGGCAGGAGTAGGGCTGGAAAAGTGCTCGGATTTGCGCATTTCCATGCAAAAAACCCTCACAACAAGGTGAATTTGTCTACTCACCACTGAGGCTCTTCCTTGAAATACCTGGTTGCGCTTCAGTGGTTGGTCATTGCGGGACTCCTCTTCACTTAAGGATGAGCAACACCTTGGACACATCCAGCCGTGACACTGACAGGGGCGGGGTAGATGAAATGGGGGTGAAGAAAGCCTTTTTTTTTCCTCACACACCCTGTAATCTCGTCACCCCGAAACCTCTGTTGTCCAGCAGAAGAGATCTTGGTGTGCTCATATGTATGAGCAGCTTCTTGACGACGAGGACGAAATTTGAGGTGAGCAGCGTTGTATTGTTGCCAATACTACGGTGCTTTGCCAGATCACCTTGGATACATATCCACTTTTCACACTTTTCACCTAAAATGCCATCGGTCCGGCCCGGGCTGATGATCGGTGCGAAGCCTCCGACCAACGACTGACAAATTTTCCCCTCCATTGCATGGATGTTGCTCGAGTATTACAAATTCATCGCACGCTAAAGCAACTTCACTGACCCTCTTCGACTATGCAGCAATCGGCGGGCTGAATATCCACGAAAACCGCCTGCAGGGAAAAAACGCACGCAGTTGGTCTGGAGCAGGGGATAGAGGAGGACTCGCGTTCAGCTGCACCAAACTGCGGCCAAAAAGCACCCAACACTGACGCTTGTGACCAGGAGAACAGCGAAGAAAGTTGTTCAGTCAGGAAACCTTAAGTCATAAAACTCAGGAGCCTCATTGCTCCTCATCAAGTTGTTCACACCTTCTCAGATGTTGGGGATGAAGATGTTGTTGTCCAGGTTCTGCACCCTGCACACGACGGCGTCGAGGAGACGCCAATGAGATACTTGGGCCACGATTGGGGGAGGCTCTTGTTGTCGCAGACTTTGTACGTTCTACACCGAGTAACAACTGGATTGTTATTCACATATAGTTTTGCCTGCATGGTGCATTAAGAGCAGCGTGCGAGTTGGACATATTCAGTCCGCGTTTTGTTAGGAAATTACGGAGGGAGATTGAGGGTGTAGAAGCTTCGCTGACTCGACCAGACAAATTTCACATCAACTCGACCAAATCTGTGGACAAAAACACGATGGTGACTTTGACATGTTGTCAGTGAATCAGTACCCAAATGAACTAACCTCTGGGAGCCTCTTGACTGCTCAGCACTTTTGTCTGGTCGAGAGCGAAACTCCCGCGTTGATTCTATTACCCCTCAGCTCTACCTGGATGAAGTAATCATCAAGCGTGTACAACAACGATTGCGATGCTTAACGAGGCGGCGAAGAGCGAGACACCCTGTTCAGGCCTTTCAGAGCTTGCTCAGACACCCTGTTCAGGCCTCACTCGATCAGACACCCTGTTCAGGCCTCACTCGATCAGACACCCCGTTCAGGCCTCACTCGATCAGACACCCCGTTCAGGCCTCACTCGATCAGACACCCCGTTCAGGCCTCACTCGATCAGGCACCCCGTTCAGGCCTCACTCGATCAGACATCCCCCTCCAGTCTGGTAGTCTCTCAATACTCACTTAGACACCCACTTGAGACTCGATCAGACATCTGCTTCCTCTGCTCTGTCCTGAAGGACAACAGCGTTTGCCACTTTTAACTTTAATCTTTTTTTGCATGAAAGCTAAATGACTTTTTCTGTGCTCCAGAAGAGTTTTGAAGTCCTCGATGGCAAGGAAAATAGTCCGCAATAAATAACTCTTCTCGTTGTGGCAAAAAGAATCGTCAATCACAGAGTCCTGAAAACCAAAAATGACAGGATTTTCCAAAAACACCGATTGATGACGACCATATTTTTTCCTCATTGACTCTGCTGTAGAGCAAAGTTTTGGCCGGAGAAAATGGATGCAACTGTTTGTCTGCCAAGGAACGATGGGGAAAAAGTCGCAGCCTTGTTTTTTTTGCCAAATTGAGGGTCTGCCCGGCTGTGGCGGCGGCTGCGGCGGCTGCGGCGGCTGCGGCGATGACCGCGACGATGACGACGACGACGGCGACGACCGCGACGACGACGGCGACGACGACCGCGACTCAGCAATGAAGCAGTCGGTGAGTTCGAGATAAATCACAATTTTCTCCGGTCGTTGAGCCGCAAAGATTCGCGCGCCAAAATCGGGCTCTGCTTCTTCTCTGAGTCGAGTCTTGACCTTGCTAGCAAAATTGTCATATTTTAGCTTCTCTCTCCATAAATCCTTAATAAAAGTGTTCAAGCAAAAGATCCTTGGCCTCAAATCAGTTCTTCTCCAGAATTAATTATCTGGGAAAACCGAGCTTGTCTCATCTTCTTCTTCCTCATGTGTGCGAGACAGATAGTGAACAAAGCATTTGGATTCTCCCATGCCTGCTGCAATATGAGCCACAAAGAGTGTCGTCCTGCCCGGCGGCCGCGCAGCTGCTGCACACGTCCGAGGACTGCGTTCTTCGTGGCCCACACGATGCTTGTCCGTCTGGCTGTGACAGCATTGTGAGGAAGTAATTAAGTCTGCGGAAAAATAGTCCTGCAAAATGGTCATGAATTTCCTTGTGTCGAAAAAATTTAGTAAGTAAATAAATAAATCCTTATTTAAAAACGCCAACTTTGTTTGCCATCTCGTTGAGTGACGCGATATTTGCTTTTGAGACGCCAAATTGATTCTGCGCCTGTGCATAATTGCGAGACTCCGGTGCATTTTTTTGCAAAATGCGTGCAAAAATGTCCAAAACGAGACCATGAATTGTCGTGTTCGTGTCGTGACTAAAGAGTTCATTCAACTGCCGAACTCCAGAGTTCAGTTCCGGAAGCGTCAAAAGTCCGTCCGTCCGTCCGGTGACGCAATTTTTGCGTCCGTTCAACTGCGAATTCCCACCCCAAGAGAAGAATTGGAAGATTCCGGGAAAATCCGCAACCATCCCGGAACTTTGGTCGCGCACCCAGGATGTGTCCAAGTCCTGGAAAGTTGAGTGAGTCACAGTCAACTCCTCTGCTCATTTCCACGTCTGCAACTTTGCTGGCAGGATTGGCCAAGTCTCCATTCGCGCACGTTGCGCTTCACCGGCACCGAGTTGACGACGGCCTTGAACGAGTCTTTGTCTGGTGCAACTGGGACGTTTTCCTGTCGTCAGGAGCAACAGATGCCAAAAGTCTCCACCTGCGGCAACAACTGCAGCCGCGACAGCGGCAGCGACACGACGCAGATGTCTCCCGTCTGTCACAGCAGCAGCATGATGGGAAAAGTCACCTTCAGCGACGAATGCGTCAAGGCTGAACAAATTTGAGTCCACAAGAGGACAACAAGATCATTCTTTAGAAAGAGAGAGAGAGAAGAACCCCGGGCCCTCGGGGGCCGGGGACGTTGTCCTTCCATTGGCAGGGGATCCGGAGCAGGCGCCGGTGCCAAACAAGACGATGGTCAGCACCGGAGAGGGGTCGATATCGAGTCGATATCGAGTCGACTTGCTCCAGTTCAGGGTAGAGCCAACTCGATAGCAATACCCAATGCTCTCCTCCTACAGGGCCAAATTGGCGTTCTTGCATGCCAACTGGTCTAAAGCTGACATGCGCGTCGAGGCCTCCCTGTACTCCACATGCACGTAGAACATGGGAATCGACGAACACTGGCACCCCCGAATGCCAACCACGACCACGGCAGAGAGTAGAAATGGCTCAACATGGAGGAAGGGGAAGACTCAGTTGCTGTTGTCGGTCCTGTCGCAGTTGGGGAAGACTCAGTTGCTGTTGTCGGTCCTGCGGCAGTTGGGGAAGACCGATCTAGTGAAGGGTGGCCACTCCATATGGTTAGCGTGGCCCATTTGGGTGGGAAAGACAGAGGCAACAGATTGGTCCAGAAATCCTCTGTCACTCAATTCATTGACGACACGTACGCGCTCACTGAGCACAACGTGGAGGCCGTGGAGGTCGCCATCCCCGTGGACACGGTGCAGGACTCGTGCAAGGCCTCCCACGGACATTTCGGAGCGTGAGAGAAGTCGGCAACCTTCCTCTAGTCAACCTGTGGGCCGACCCTGGATCCTTCGTCAAGACTCGTGCGACACCCTGTACAGAGGACAGGAGAGACAAGAAATCCCATAGAGAAAACAAAGTCAGAAGTCCCAATTGTAACATGGCCGACAATTTTTCTACATTTCGTCACCTGAAGAACCGCAGTTATAGTTCAGGGGTGAGTCAATTCTCTCTGAGAAGAATAACCCCCCTGCAACCGCATAAAAGTCATTGATAATGTAGACCAAAGCGAGAGCGTTCGTTCGTGTGTATACCGGGTGCGCCAAACCGCCTGGTGCAAATTTTTGGCCGTCCAGAAAGTGCTGGCGACGATGTTCTGGTTAAAGTTAGACTTGGGGTTATTAAATACCAATTGATCCCTCATTGATTTCCTACTTGAGTGTCAAATCTGAGCTCTCCACGATGAACGAGGCCTTGTCTTTGGCCTCGTACAGGTGGGCCGTGACCAATCTTCACAATGCTGTCATTCATCAGGCAGCTGTTAAAATATGCTTTTGGACGAGTGCACAGAGAGCAGATGTCGAATATGCACATGTTTCTGAGGTAAAAAATAAGCTACTTGGTGTTGATTTTGATGAATCTTATGTCAGTTTAGCCACCAAAAATGACGCCAGAATCCTCATCACACAACATGACCTTCCCAAAGTCTCTACTAGAGCTCAGACATCTTGCTTTTTTTGACTCAGCTCGTGCTTGCACTACAAAGTTATACTTTAGAGAAGTTCAAGCTTAGACAGGACTCCATGTCCAGCATTTGCTTCCAGTCCCCTGCTGCTTGCATGCTGAAGGAAGGGTGTAGAAAATATGCACAGTGACTTTTGGCGCACCCGGTATTTTTCCCAGAAGCGCTGTCCTCTGCTTTAGTCGACGTCGTGTCCGTCTCGACCGCCAGAGCAGCTCAGGAAGTGTCCCCAAAACACGTTGTTTGACGAGAAATGACAGTGTGGCAACCCCGGGGGGAACAAAACAAGTCGTCGAAAATAAGCTTCGTGGGAATGACTTGAGTAGTTTTATCATTCAAGGGGAAAATGTGATCACCAAGCAACAGGGTGACAATCTAAACATTTTGCTCACAGTCATCTGGCGGACACATTTGGCTGCCATCCTTGTTTTTTCCTTTCGTTATGCGAATATTTCTTGGATTTTTTTTAAAAAAAAAAAGGCTGCAGCTGCTCCAGATGAAGACGTCCTGGATATTCACGAGGCTGACAATGTTGTTACTGAGATCGACACGATCTGTGGCGGTGAAGAAGAACTTTCCGCATTTCTTCCATTCCCAGCCCCAGTCTTCTATTAGAACAGAGTCCCTTAACACTCAAGTCTTCCATTAGAGCGCTCTGAGGCTAAAGTCGAAGAATACATCATTGCCCATTGCATGATTGTATGACATGTCGTGAAATTTGAAGCATCTGAGCCTGAGTTAAGGGCAAATCTTAGGTGTCTGTTGCGCATTGTACAGGTAGAAATCTCAGTGGATTTGCACATCAGCAATTTTTCCATGAGACTTGAAATCATCCATGGGAGAAAATCATCATCAGCACTGTATTTACCGCGTATCTTCGATTTAGATTAGGGGCTAAAATGAGAACTGTAGCTCTTGAAATGGTATCCAAGGTTGTTCTCTGACCCATCCAGGGCAATGGTGATGCCACAAAACAAAGGGGAAAATGCGTAGAAGAGCATCTTTCAAGCAGTACCCTGATCTTAGGGGGGCTCTAATAGGAAGGGGGGGGGGCTTCATTAGAAGACAAAGTG
>JAAUXU010055977.1_pt1 | contig 27030 bp, 23 predicted proteins | sample 7278151 | NCBI WGS metagenome assembly JAAUXU01 (sample SAMN14350113, study PRJNA611818) | marine sediment metagenome | isolation source: surface marine sediment (1.8m) | place: French Polynesia: Moorea | collected 2018-08
GATTGTTGTCGCGCAGGCTAAAACTAAGCCCATGATCCCTTTTTTATAGCGGAAACATCTCTTTTCCTACAGTGGCCCTACGTACGCATTGCTACGCCTGTGAGGTTGACACCTTCATGGGGTCAATGCAATACTGAGCACCTTACTTAGGGATCAGCAACCAAGTTTTACGTGAAGTAGGACAATTTCTATCACGCCTGACGATGATTCGGGCAGGCCTTTGACCTCATCTCCCTCCCCCCCCCTCCGATCATGGTTGGTCTCCCCAACGGGATAGGTTGGGTGAACGAGAGTGAAGAAATTGAGCATGCATTCGTCCTACAAGCATTATGAGGAACATTTTAGCGTGCATGTGTATCCACCGACTGTGCCTACGACGAATGTACTTTATGTTTGAAAACTTGTCATAACAACAAAGCCAGTCTTTTTTTATTCTTCCACACATTCACACAGGACGACAGTTTTTCATACAATGGAAGCCACTCATAATAACAGAGTACAAAATGCTGAATGCCATGTATTGCACTTCATCATAGGGTCCACTACTGCATTGAGTTGGGACTGCCTAAATGCATGAAAAGAGCAACACGAGCATCGGCATGAGGGAGAGATCACAAATGACAATGGAAGTACGAAGTGAATGATGATTGGCCATCACATGATCCTTCCAGTGCCAAATCCATAAGCCTTGGTGACGTCTAAAACTGCGTTCCAGTTTGTGTAGCAGTCATACAAGCTCCATCCGACCAGGGCAGCCAAGGAGAAAAAGACAAACCTATGGAGTAACAAAGTAATATCGTGAACAGCTTTTCTCTCAGGGGCTACGTAGATGAGGCAGAACTACGTAACTGCCTGTGTGTTAGTGTAGCACCCCTAAAGATACCTGGCACCGGTATACTGAGTTGCTGTTCGTGTCGACCAAGGAATAAAAGTTATGAGTGGCGTTCCTAAAGAGCATATAATTAGTCTCTTGTACAGACTCCAGCGCTATGCGAAGGTTCTGTGTAGCTTCTGTTCTGTTCTCAAATTACCTTCCATTACGACTTGTTTAAAGTTAAAACAGGTGCATCAGGCTATTTCGATAGGTAAGGGGAGCGCAATACTGTTACAAGCTCTGAGTCCATGATTCCAGTGCTTTTCAGTTCTCACTCATTCAGTTTCTGCAACACTTGACAAAAGTCCCTCGCTCGCTCTCTCTAGCCGTACCCTTAAGCGGTGCATTTCCGCAGGCTTTCAAATGACAGCACACAATCAACCCGCCAAAGGTTCGTTCAAAATTGTAGGGCTAATTCTGGCTGTGCCAGGACTAGCAAAGGTTCCCGGTCTTTGTCCCGACTTTGGCATGTATATGGCCGGTACCAACTCCTCACTTCCTCAATTAACCATAATCGCTATGTGACTTGCATGCAGACCCAGGACCTTTTCTTGACTGTTTCGACACACCTCTACTACCCTCCCTGGCCTCCTTTTCTCCGTTCCCCCTCTCATAGATACGCCCTCAAGTCTTTCAGCCACGAAATAAGCGATGGCGTCGAGTTTTAGCTTTCAGTGAAAGGAGGAATCCACGGGAAATAGTCCTGTGATATCAAGTGGCCAAAGACCATCTGTGAGATGAACTGAGACAAATCTGTGCTCAGCTTTTTTCTTCCTACCTCATCTCATTCTAGAGCCTTGGGCGAACAAGCGGACACACAGCACGCATGCACTGTGTGTATGTGGGTCATCTGCGGGGAAATGTTGCTCTGTACCTGCGCACGTGCATCGCAATCCAGTTCCGTACGGCTGTGGGCAGTTTTGGTCGTCGGTTGTGCTGGCTCATGATGATCTTGTTCCTGTGGGTGTTATCCTTGAAATGTCAGGCGCACTTATTCAGTGCATGGACATGTGTTACTTGGACTTTCTGCCTGTTTACACCCTCTTCCTTTTTTGGCGATTGTTCAAAAGTAGGATTACCACTATGTGCCGCAAGCGTGTGTAGCCGAGTGGCGTACTTCTAAAGCACTGTCAAGGTTTGCTCCAGCCACCATGCGTAGATTCTATAGTCTACACATACATACGTAGGTGTGCCACGATTAATAGAGAGGATCCATGACAAGTTTGGTACGAGTATCGTGTGGAAAGTGTTCTGTTCTCACTGTTTTCCTCTTCCTCGAAGTATTCGGTCCAAGCCCGCACTCCTTACTGCGTCGAGAAGGTTGACGGCCAGATCGTGCAGCTTCTGACGAGCCCTTTAGGCCATCCCGCGAAGAACGGAGACGAGAGAGACCTCAAAGGTTCTTCAATTCTTCACTTTTCTTTCTTCTGGAGTTATCCATACATGCGAATGACTGATACGATTGCTTCCTTGGGCTTCCATTCAGCCTCGCCCTGGTGACCTCGGAATTTCGAAGAGCTCGCCGGGTGCCAACTGTGGGAGGGCGACGTCAGTGCGGCCTTGTGAACTCAGCACAAGCACCACCTCATATTCCACGATCCTGGATGTGATATTTAGAGCAGAACACCTATCTATAATCTTACACTCGCATTTCTACAGGAAAAGGACAAGCTCCTTCTCGTTCCCCTTGGTCTGCCCGATCAACATCGACGTCCTCCTTATCATATATGGGATCATGTCTTACTTTTGTGGCGTCTGCGTACCTGAATCCAGGATAGCAATTCAGTTTAATGCAAAAGGTGGTCGTAACCCGCAGCTCCTTGACCCTCCGACATAGTGCCTAGTACTTTTTTTATCATTATTCTAAGTTGGTTTGCAGCTGCTACCGTTGTTGACGATGATCCTGATCTCGCCCTTGATCAGCACTTTCTGAACAATGGTCTCCCCACGAAGCGTGGACGAGCTCTGTCTAGAGCTCGTAGAGAGGCAGCAGTTCGCAAAGGACGTGACCGCAGTCCCACACAAAGAACATTTGTCTAGCCGAGTGTTGCAGTGGTCACTTCCGACGTGGGACATCGGACATTACACCTCAGTCCCAGGTTAGGACCCTCCTCGCCTTCTCAAATTCCGAATTAGCGAAGAAAAATTACATTTATACAGCACAGCCGCTAAAAGCTCAACGCAACGGCCAGAACACCCGGTCCACAAGAAAAAAGTTCCACAGCGAGGAAAAAATCCTTGTAATGAGAATTTTTCATCCCCACTTACTACTTAAATGCACAAGGCCAGAGGGATCATTGGTTTTCTGCACCGAGTGCAGTTGGCCTGGGATGGGGATTAGACTTAATTGAGTTCACATTTTCAACAAAGGTTAACCTGCCAGATCTCAGACTTTCGAACATGAACATCTCAAGCAGGAGAAAGAAGCACTACAAGATCCTGAATTAAACATTGGCTTCAATGTTGTACTTTATTGGCTGCAAATGCTTTGTTACAATACTATTGGAAGAGATTCATACGGTAAAATCAATACCTCTGTTTAATATGCACAACGCACTGCAAAATTGCACTACTGTCTAGGTACAAGCTTAAAAATAGTTGAAAACATTTGTCATGTCTTTGGCACATTAGTAAAAAAGAAAGAAAAGAAAGAGAAATCGTCCGCATTTCAGCGGGTCACCCAGATCAGGCTGAATGCTTCAGGTTGGGGTTGTGTTCTTAGGTCCTGTGGGGGTTGGAAGTTGCGGTACAGGCTAAGGTTGCATTGTCCTTGAACAAAAGATCCTAACTCCCCCCTCTCCCACGTTGTACTGTGTAGGGTCACTGATTGCACTGCACAAATTGGCATTATTAGATGAGTCGTTAAGAACGACCGAGGATGAATAACCGGTCTTATTTCTCCCTGGGTGACCACAAGCAACTTCTTTAAATTTGGTCCCGATCGGTTCAGGGGTCTGGGAGGAGTTCGGTAGCGCACGCACATCACTCCCCCCTAATATTACAGTATTAAGGGGAGATGCTGATCCGTACAGTTGTGTTGGCACAATTTGGCTTGAGGCCCTCTAATAGTAGAGTTGATGTCTTAAACGACAGCTTAGTCCGTTGCCTGATGCCTCAAGAACTCAGTGAGGGAGCTGATCTCAGAGGCGGCGTCGCCGCTGGCTCCCCTGTGCACACTGAACTCGATCTCCTCGCCATTTTGAGAGATTTCGTCATCTTCATGGCTCTTGGCCCAGTTCTTGTGAGAAGGCGCGTACAGAAACACCAGGGCGAACACGTAGCAGTTCCACAGGGAGTACACACAGACCTACGGCGTAAACCGAGTAATGTTATGCAATCAGGCTGCAGACAAAACTTTTTGCCACTTCGGTCTCACCATCAGCCCAGCTGAGTAATCGACAGAAATGTCGTCGTCCCACTTGTACTGCCCTTCCGCCACTCGGCCGAGAATGAAACCGACGGCCGTGACGGCTGACGTGAGCAGCGTGGCCGCGATCAAGAAATGAAAGCGCCACACGAGTCCGCTGTAGTGGAGACGCCGCACGCTCGACATCGCCGCTATTGCAGACTGCAAAGCAATTGTCAAGTGAGCCTTCGCAAGTGAATGTAGCAGCATTTGGGTCCCCTACCTGTTTTTGTCGGAGCGTCCTCATGACCTTGTAGATCTTGTAGCACAGGAAGAGGAAGAAGACCCCAGCTGAGATTCCCGCCGCAATGACGAAGGCCAAGGCCAAGTTGGTGCCGCCATCGGTAGCCCAAATGGAGTCGAAAGGATTCACCAACTAACCCCAGATCATTTATTAACAATGTGCAAAGAGTCAAACGAAATTGTCGTCGTGTTCACCCACCTGCATTCCACGCTCGCACACGTCGAAGAGGAAGAAGCACGTGGACGCGACACCAACCACAGCGATATTCTTCCAATATGCGGAGAGGCCATTCTTCTCTCCAGTGTCGCCGGTCTCGTTGATGCAGTGCTCACCGGTAAAGATGAGCCAAAAGACCATCAGAGTGGCGTAGAAGAGACCCTACAAGAGCAATGTTCGCCAGAGACTCCTTAGGTCAATTTTACCGAGCGTAGCTCAAACCTGCTTGATCTCCCCGAGGAGTGGGAGCCATGGCCAATCAAAGAAGAGTGAGAAGAATTCGATGGGTGCATTGAGAAGGGTGAGGACTATGCCGAGAGCCGCGATTGTCTTCTCCAGAAGAGTGGGCGGCCTCGGAAGCTGGCGGATTCGTCGACAGTACCAGATCATTTCGATCAGGATGACGGGGAAGAAAACAGTCTTGAGGGCCATCCACACCTTGGTGAATCCGCCATTCTGGTAGATTGCCACGAGATGGACGTCTACGAGCTTGCCCAATTTATTGAGCTCAGTACCCTCTGGGCCGTCGTCCACAGGAACCTTCCGGCCGGCCTCGTCGAACACTGCCGGCATCCTTAAGTTCAGGAGGTAAAAGTCGTGATGCAGCGAGCCCAGCTCGAAGAGGCTCAAGGCCGGGCAGTTGTAGTAGTAACCGTCTTTTCGGTGCTCGTCGGCAATGTCGCAGTCGAGGTTCCTTTGAACGACGGCAGACGGGACGAGAGGCTTCCATGCATCTTCGGGGTCGCCAAGATCTCGGTAACCTAGACGAGCTTTCATCAGCAAGTGGATTCGGCGATCCAGCTCGAATCCGCTCTGGTACTCGATGTCGAGCATGAGCACACCCATCAGGATTTGTTGCCAGCGACTGCACAGGGAGACCAATATATGTTTAGAGGCACATCCTTAAGACCAGTGATGACTTGAATTTACCTGAAGTCGATGACAGTCTTGTTCCGCACGTGTGGCATTTGAAACGCGAAGACTATGTTTTCCGTGGTGAGGCCCATATTCAGAGTCTCCTCGGAGTCAAAATCGGTGATGCTGCTACAGCGGTGCTTCCCACGAGGATAGAACCACTCTTCGCTGCATAGGTGAGGATTGGGTGAATGACTACAGTTCTACCCTATAATTAGATCCTTTTTTGTTGCACTTACCTATCAAGATCTCCCTTCTCATCCAGGCACTTTGTGCCCAGGAACATCATAGAGTTGTTGGGTGGCGGAGAGACGACGGCGCCCATGACGAAAGCCACAAGCCAGACTGCAGACAGCCCCAAGATTAGGTACGTCAACTTCCTCGTTGACATTGACTCCAAGATGGAGCCGCGATCCGAGACAGGCATCTTGTAGTCCAAGTTGTTCTTCGTCGGGTAGTTCACGTTGTTGGGTCAGTTCGTAACAGTCGTATTAACCACCCCCTCCCCAGATCAGCCGGATCCACTGTCCTGGAGAGGCCCCTCAAATATGGCTGTCTGATAGATGGACGCAGTGCAGAATCCGAGAGTCACGGGAAAGCTCTCACCGATGGGATTCGCTATAGCAGTACCACACAAACACCGACACTACCTTTGGAGACCTGTGATAAGGTCATTCCAGGTCAGAGCCGCGGAACACTTAAGTGACCCTTCCGGCGAGCGAGATCGTCCCAACTGAGACGCGCTGAGCGTGGACCCGCGCCAAAGATGGCTACCGGACCAAACGGAAGATGAACGGCATTGCGGAGCCCTCTAATGCCAGCCTTGGAGATGATGGTCCAAACAAATGTCAGCTGTCTTCCTTACTTAAAGGAAGTGCTCGCGTCAGCTGGTTTCTTGTTTTCACGTTGGATTGCAATCTGTCTTCCAACATGTGTTGACTGACCATTGTGGGTCTGGAATGCTCGCTGGAGTCCTCAATGAGGCATTCCGGTGAGCATCCAGTGAAAGGGATAAGGCTGACATGAGGACAAGCTTTGTACAAAACTTTTGAAAAATACCTTGAAGTTGACGTCTGTAAAAAATCATGTTTCTTGAGATCGTAGAGGTAAGTTTAAGGTTGATTTAATGTACATTAACATGCATAGACGTACTTCTTTTCTACTTTCAGGTCTTTCCCCCCAGCAATTCCGTTAGATGGCGCCTCAATGTGGTCTATCTTGGGCTCCTTTGCCAATGCAGTGAAGTCTGCTCCGGTCTGTCCTGTCCTGTCTGGCCCTACCCTACTCTGGTCCGCTCTGCGCTGTGATTGAGTCGAGACCACCGAACACAACGGCGCGCTAAGGCCAGCACTTCAGCCTGGAGCGACACCCCCCATGCACCGTGTCAGCTGTTAAAGATGTAAAGCTACCTCAATCTAACCAAACGGTGGATCTCGCCGAATAGCACATTTAGTCCCATCTAAAGGATGTGCCATTAAGCGATGTCTACTGGACAGTACAGTGAACAGTACAGCATGTACAGAAAGAAATAAAGGATCACACGCGTCTATGCTTGCAGTTCTTCGACAGCTGACCCCGTCCTTCAGTAGCTTCACCAACCGTTGCACCGTCTTTATTGTACGCGGGACCTCATGCTCTATGGCGTGGACTGGCTCGGCCGTGGCGTCAAGAGAGGGAGGTCGGTGGGCGGCACGCCCATGGACAACGCAGAGGGACAGGCAAAGCGTCGCCGGCGTCGCCGTCTGCTCCGCGTAACGACAGGTTAGCTTTGGAGCTACTGTAGGCGCTGTTACAGGACTAACTGCGTGTGAGGAGGTCCACGGCGTCGCATTGGTCGTTATTTACATGCGCTGAGGTGTCAACTGTCTGTTTCGGTCGTCCAATCGAGCTGAAATTGTCCGCCACTGTCTTCAGCAATCTGTGATGTCATAAACGAGCAATGTTTACACTCCCAGCTATGCTTTCTTCAGAAGATTTCTGTATGGTAATTGTCGCCATCTATTGGACGCGAAGAAGCCGGTGATTTCAAGCATGTATTTAGTCACCAAGACATTGGTGTACATTTGTTGATTGTGGTGCTGAAAAATAGCGTTTGTGACGGAAATATACATATATTTTTTTACACTGGAGCCTGGTAAGCAAGGTCCCGCCCTTTCTTTGGTCTTCGAGTCCTCTGCCACAGATACAACCTAAGATGTACCACACCCACACACAGTAGCACCGGTGGGTCTGGTAGCACAAGCTGGGGCCGTAAGCCCTCGGGTGTGCACGGGCTATGCCAGTTTCACTCAGCCTAGAAAAAGGCGTCTTCCGACTCAAAGATTTGCACGAGGAAATTTGCATCATAACGGAGCACTACAATGTGCGTGACTTCAACTTGTTTGTTCTTTTGAGATTCCTCAGTCTTCCAGATCTCAACCCACTCACTATTAGGTACTATGGCTAAGCTTTGGTCCTTCTGCAAGAACAACCCCGTGTACTAATTGTCTTCGCCCGTCCTCTTACTCGCTCCTCGGCAACTTTTTCCTGAGGCTTCTACTCAGAATCGTCATCGCATTATAGGCTAGCGATAAATGGGGAGCAAAGAAAACAGCACTAAATGCAAGACAGGTTTCGTCACTGGAGCAATGACGCAACATTCACAAATGATTTAATACTCAGCTTCTTTCTCAATGTCATCAAAAGAAATGTGCACTTTTCTACTCCGCTCCTCTTCATCGTCTTCTTCTTCTTCGTCGTCGATATCTTGTATCCTCTCCCTCAGTAACGACTGCGCAAACGCATACAGCTCGACGTCCAGGGAGTTCAGCCTCTCAATCGCTGTGATCAGACTAGGGTCTAATGCGTTTTCTGTCTTGCCCGCCTGAGTCCGATCAAACTGCTCAAACTTGACGTTAAATTTGAGATTGAAGGTACTTTCGAACATTCTCTGGCTTTCAGCTTGCATCTCCGTTAAGCCGAAGAAGGCCATAGACTTCAGGTTGGCCTTCGCACTCGTCAGCATCAGCCGATCGCGCTCTACTTGGCTCATTTCGCCACTACTTTTATTATAGCAGTCGATGAGCGTCAGGTCGGCAAGCATCCTCGTTTGTCTGTTGATGGCAAGATTGTGGGGACAACTCATGAACTCATCGAGCCGGGCATCTGACCAGTCCTCGCCTTTGTAGCACCTTGGTAGCCGGTGCGGTCGCCTGGCGCATACGTGCGCCGCTCCTTTCCAAGTGGCGCCTCTCTGCACATGCCTGAACTCGGAAAGGAATCTAGCCACCGGCTCACGCAAGAAGGTGACGTAGAAATAGCGGTGCCCATTCCTGCTGCTACTCCCATAGTCATCGGTGCCGTCCTCTCTCCTCATGAAGGAATCCACGCAGGAAGTCAACTCTGTCCAGTCTGCATGTAGCCCACACTTCCAACCCGTAGAGTGACGAGAGAACAGCCAATTCTTATTGCTGCCTGGTCTAAAGCAGTCACAGCGAAGCATGCGCTTCAATCGGTTGCGGCCTTTCTTCCTCTTCTTCTTCATTGTCCTGCATTTGCAAGGTTTCTGCAAGTCAATGTCGAGCACGAGATGCCTCCCAAAAGTAGTTCCACCAGTCTTCTGAACGTGCAGGAAAACGATGACGTCGCTGCTGTTCACCTGGAAGAAGGCAAAATTGTCCTGTTGAAGGTCGGCATAGGTCACATAACTGTCGGGCAGGGAAGGAGTGAATGCCACCGTCCTCTTAAGGGCCACGGCTCTTATAAAACTGAGACTCGGACGAGACGATGAGTACACGACGAGAACGGCGACTGCGAAGCACGTGAGTAATAGAATGGTCAGTCCAAGTCTTGATCCGAACATCCTCGGTAGGAGACGACACGGAGAGTTTGAGTAGCATGATTCGGATCTGCTGACTCTTCGGGCACTCTTGCTCTGTTCCGGAGAGTCCGGAGAAATGAGCGGGCACTCTTGTAATTCGTCAATGTCCATGGTGAGAAGTCATCCTTGGCGCGAGCTTTTCGTCTACTTGGTCCAGGAGACCTTGGCCGGCTCATAATGTTCCGAAAGATTGTTGAGATACTCGTTGAACTTTTCGACGCGCTCCTTGTGTGAGACAGAGGCCTTTTTCTTGATACGGTCGGCATCCTGGAAGACGGGGATACATCGTATACACGTGATACTAGTTGGCTTGACCTGTCAGCCTGTCTCACCAGCTTCTCCTTGCGTTTCAGGAAGGCAATTTCCGTCTTGGTCTTGCCCCTAAGATGCTCCGGCAAGTCCTTCTTCTCCGACGCCGTCGAAGGCGACTCCAGCGTCGCGTCCGATTCCTTTTTGGACTTCTTTTTCCTGGAAAGATGTCAGCCTTCCAATCTCGATAAGTAACAAATTAATCAGTTCCAGACATACCTCTTCACGACCCCACTGCCTTCGGCCACGCCCTCCTTCTTCAGCTTCAGCTTGGACTTTTGCACGAACTGATACTCAGACATCTTGCACGATTCAAGAATCCGAAGAGTCCATTTAAGACTGAAGGCTCATGTCAGGATCTTCTCCTGAGAGAAGAAGGTCAACGTTCTACTGGAGGCAACAGTTCAGTCCGGTAACAATGACGGACGCTGTTGGCAGCTGCCAGCTGATGACAAAAGAAGAGAGACCACGGTGAAATGCTGACTCCATGAAAAAAGTTAATCCCGACCCCGACTAATCTATCCTTGTAATAGATATATTGTATCAATAATTTTTTATTGGCCTCATGCTAACATACCTGAACTGTGAGAAGAGCAAAGGATACAAGTGGACACATCAAGCCTGAAAGCAGTGCTTAGGGCGCCAACGGAGCAAGCTGGAGAGCAGGGACAAGCGGGCTAGCGGGCAGAGCGGGCCCAGCAGAAGTGCAAGAGGGAGAAGTGACTGAAGCAGCGAGCAAGGCGAGGGCAGACACAGTCGAAGGCGGAGAGAGTGGCCCTGGTGGACGACGAGTCTAATCATTCCGCGGGAATCAGGCCGGCACGAAGCCGTTGACGGCGGCCTTCTTCTGCTCCGCCCGCTCCTTTCCTTTCCTTCTCCTCCTCTCTCTCACCCCTGCAGTCCATTCTCTACTTCTTCCTCTTCTTCGTCATCAGCAGACACGCTGCTCGCTCGCTCACGGGCAGTTCGACGACTGCAGTAGGGATTCAGCCCGGGGAGGATCTTGGTGGAGGAAAAAAAAGTCTTCGTCAACTCTCTGTCCTGTCGCTGTTGCCGGACGTCGTGTCACGATCGTCGGTCCACCCGCCACCAAGATGGCCAAGATGGACCAGGTGTTGTCCATCGATCCGGCCGGCGAGCTCACCTTTTGCGGTAGGTTCGACTGAGATTTTTTTTTGTCTTCTCGTCGCGACGGTTACGACATATCTCTCTGGCAGGTCCGTTCACGTCGGCAGTGTCTTCCGTGATGCGCCTTACCAATCCCTCGGAGAGGCGGGTTTGCTTCAAGATCAAGACGACGGCACCCAAACGCTACTGTGTCAAGCCCAACTCCGGAATCGTCGAGCAGGGACAGACTGTGTCCATCTCAGGTAAACTGGTAATTGATCAAGGCAACTTTTCTTGACGTTCTGCAAACACTTCTTGTTTACTTTGTCTTTAGTGAGTCTGCAACCGTTCGAATTCGATCCTATGGAGAAGAACAAGCACAAGTTCATGGTGCAATCGATGTTCGCTCCTGAAGGTGAAATCAACCTTGAGAGCCTGTGGAAGGAAACGGACCCATCGGCCCTCATGGACTCGAAGCTAAAGTGCGTGTTCGTCATGCCCGATGGCCCTGGAGGTGTAACAAGCGACGTCGAGATCAACAACATCAAGTCAGACTTCGGCGGCGTCATGCCAAAGCAAAGCATCCCACCATCGCCTAAAGTAAGACTTAGAGCCTGGCTGACATCACAGTATCAGTGTGTCGTACCTTTATACTCATGCCGGTACTAACATACATATATATACTGGGGATTCCACATCAAATTCTACACTGTAGTAGGATTTTCGGTACACATTGCATAGTTCCGAGTGGTTTTTGGAGGATCACAGTGTTGCCGTTCATTGATAGTTAAAGCTTTTAACTATTAATCGACACCGCCGTTTGTTACTATGGGTGTCGACCTGGTCTGATTTCTGTACCGATTCCTTGTCTGAGTGCACGATTTGATATGGAGCCCCAAGTACACAATTAGAGTACATTAGATTTCGCATGTCTAAGTTGGATTGAAGCGAGGTCTTAGAGCAACCAACGTTGAACGAGTCAAAGTATAGTCCCCCCCTCCCAGAAAAGCAATCGTGATAGATGGAGTGACAGGTAATGGTCACGGGCAACAAGAGCATCATGAGGAGTGACCTTTTTGACTTGCAGTAAATTCGAGGGGATCTCTCTTCAAAGATCCTCACTTCTTTGGTGCAGAGAGCTTGAGGCAAATGTAGCGAGTAAACTTGGAATGATGAGATTAAAAAAGAACTCCGTCCGTCGATAGCTTCACTTCGTCGACGCCCAGCTGAAGTCCTCGTCCACCTCGGTAAGAAGCACTCCCGCATAGAGATCTTCGTGGTTCCACGTATCAAAACTGTCGCATGACTTTTCAGCTCACTGTTCACTTGTGTATCCGTACTCTTTAAGTGTCTATCGAAAAAAACAAAACTTTCTGAAAGCTTGCTGCGGCTGCACAGAAGAAAGTTATAGCTGCAAGAGGGAAGTCCTACTGTTTGTTCTCGATGTCTTCATGCATGCGGTGTCAGGTGGGAGGGGGGCAAAGGGATTTCAAGAAGAACAGCCAGAAATTGCACAAGAGATAAGACACTTCTCTCCCTCTCTGTTTGCCATAGCATGATAGATGCACTTGTAATACTGCTCCGGTCATGCGACTGCTCGCTCTGAGAACTGTTGACTCTTTGCCCCGCAGAACATCGGCGACCACCAGGACTACAGCCAGCAGAGGACAGCAGTGGAAGAAATCAAAAAGTTGCAAGAAGAGATCAGCGTACTGAGGCAGGAGAACATTCAGCTCAAGGTGAGAGGCCAAAAAAGTTGAGGGAGAGAGAAAAATTAAGGAGGAAATTTGATAGGCCTAATGCGACACAAATGTTTCGCTAGGAGGTGCCCGAAAAAACACCCACAAGTTAGATTTAGATTAGAAGTCTCTCGCTCGCTTCTACTTTACGTACATTACCGTGAAGTTTTCCGAGACCTATTGAAAAGTGGAGCATTTTTGATAGGCACTAAATATAAGATGTAGATCTTTGTGGCTTGTTGATGAGGTCAGATCTGACCTTGAAGGCTGCATTCCGTCATTTTTCTTTCACTCAATAATAATGGCATCTGAAAAGAATAAGTCAAGCCTTTCAAGACTGTTCTTTTTCTTTCTCAATTGACAGGAAGAGGCTTTGAGGCAGAAGCGACTCACAGCTAGCAGGAACGTGGAGCACGACAGCTCTGGGGTGGCAGACCCCAGCCGCGGGGGCGTCAGCGGTCGCGCTGCCTCTGGTAGCGCGGCTTACTCCTCGATGGTGGTGACAGCCACCAACCCAAACGCCAACGCACTTTTCTCCGTCTACCTTTACGTCGCTGTCGTCGTCCTTATCCTCGGGGTCATCTTGGGCAAGTGGGTCTTTTAAAAAAACGAGAGGACAGGGGAAGAAATAAGTATGCTAGCACCTGCTGCAAGAACTACTGTAGCAATGACTATGAAAATTGCAATTTTTCGTTTGCTAAAATTAATTATAGTACATTACGTGCGATCGGGAGCATTACTACACCTAGGGCTTGAATGGCTGAAGGTTGTCAAGACCTTGATCCCATCGCACGTGCTGTGTTTTACGTCGGATTTCGTCACACTTGAACTCGGTTAAGTCTTTTTATTTACCTCGAATCGTAGGGATTTCGTTCTTAATGTCATCCGGAGCATACATCTCTTTGTGAAGGACGCCGTGGTGATAGCGTGAAATGTAGCTCAACTACTAGATGAATGGAGTGAAATAGTTGATGCATGGATGCTTAGTATGCTTACTGGGTACGTCTGAATGAGCCTATAATCGATGCCATTTTAAGTGAGTAGTCTAATAGTAATGCACTGTGTACTACAGGTTCAAAACCAGCATGAACAGACAGAAGAGACTGCATGCTTAAATCGTATGAACTCATATTTTCTAACCTAAGCCCCACCTTGTTTCAAAGACCTTTGAAAAACTAAGGTTGATCTGGGACCTGAAACACCACTAATTTCACAACTAGTAAAGGCAGTTAATGCAATGACATACAAATTGACGTTAAAGGAGACATTCAAAACTTCACTCATTTCAACTTTCTCTCCCAGACTTTGCTTTAATATTTTGCTTGCTTTGAAATTTTATATTTTTAATGTCAGTTACTGTCTCGTTTTGGATGTATCAATCCTTCTTATGTTCTGCGCTTATTTTAATGAAAAATCATAATGCAACTGACTCCATCTTGTCTTCCAGCCCCCAGCATTTCATTGTCACATGCAAGTGATCAAGTCAGCCTTCAAACTGGCACGTTTGAAGTTGTGATAATGCATGATGCTTTTACTCAGAATTGCGTCTTAAGCCTTGTAGCCAACTAAATCTAATTTCATTGGGTACTACTATTAGTCCATAAAATGCTTTAGTAGTGTAGCTATGGGCTCATTTCCAATATAGGCTCATTCAGACGCTCCCTGTGCAACGTTCAACTGCAATTATTACATGCAAATCAATAGACACGATCATTTCCTTGTCCTCCTCGCTCTGGCAATCTGTCTTCCTTTCGGTGTGTTGCCTCCACCCGCTCCTATGCTGAACATGGCACCTGCGGGCTGAGCAGGGGCAACCCCCGGAAAGGCCGGTGGTGGGGGTTGCTGCTGCTGCTGCTGCTGCGGTGCTCCAGCGCCGCCAAAGCCTCCAAAGCTTGACCCGAAGACTGAAGGAGGCTGCTGAGCAGCTCCGAAGGTTGGGGAAGTTGCACCGAAGGAGCTGGTGGATTTTGTGCTGTCGCCAGGGCCCGGAGCAAAGGAAAACTGCACATTTCCGCCGCCGGGTTTTTCACCCGTGCTTTTGGCAGCGGCGGCGCCGAACTGAAAGATTCCTGCTGGAGCAGCTGAGCTGGAGGCAGCGGAAGCACCGGTTCCGCCTCCGGCAGCTCCAAATCCTCCAAAAGAAGAGTTGGAGGTATTGCCAAAGACGGGCGCTGCCCCTGAAGGGGCACTGTTGCCGCTGCCGCCGCCGCTGCTGCCAGTGCCAAAGGTGAAAACTCCTGCAGGCTGAGATCCTCCAGATGTGCCAGAACTTCCTTGGCCAAAAGTGAACGATTTGTTCGCCGAAGATTCTCCGAACACAAACTTAGGGGCCGCTGCCGCCTCACTCTTCTTCGCCGTGACCTCGGCACCACCGAAGGGATTGGGCGTCGCTGTTGTCTTGCTTGCGTTGAATGAAAATGACGAGCTTTTGTCTCCTCCAAATTGAAAGGTTGGAGTTGAAGAAACAGCAGACTGAGAGGTTGTGGGCGCTGGTATCGCCGCCGACGCAGCGGCAGCGCCAAAGCCTGAGAAGGATGAAGTAGTTGCCGCGGGACCCCCGAAAGGAGAAGCCGCTTGATTGGAAGAAGACCCAAACGTGAATATGCCACTTGAGGAACTTGACGTGGTCACTGTCGCAGTTGTAGAGGCTGCAGATTGACCGAAACTAAACGTTGCTGCAGGCTTACTAGCACCGAATGCTGGAGGAGCTGCTGCTGCTGCTGCCTGCGTGCTGGGTGCAACCTTTTCTGTGCTACTGCCGAAGAGAGATGTGGAAGAAGATGACGCCCCAAAGGTAAAAGGAGTGGAAGAAGTTTTTGCTGCGGACGCACCGAAAGTGAAAGCAGGCGCAGCCGTAGTGGTAGCAGGTTTTCCAGCTGCGAACTGAAACAATCCAGTGGATGATGAGGCCGTTGTGACCGCGGGAGTTTTAAAGAGTCCTGAAGAGGTGGTCTCAGAAGCAGCAGTAGTCGTCGTCGTAGCGCCAAATTGAAAAAGTTTTCCGCTTGATGAAGTGGAAGAAGCTGAGGGTTGACCTGGAGTGAAGCTGAAGCCTGCTGGTTTAGGAGCGTCAACGCCCTTGGATGACTGGTCGGAGTTCGGCGACTTGAACATGAATCCAGACGATTTCTCGCTACTTTGACCTTTGCTTTCACCCCCAAAGGTGAAGATTCCACTGCTTCCTGATGCACTACTCAGTGTCGGCAAGCTTGAGGTGTTGGCAGCAGTTGTGGCGGTGGTTCCACTTGCCGCCGCAGATCCAAAAGTGAAGCCACTGGGAGTGGCAGAACTTTTTGTTGTTGACACTGCTTGGCCGAAACTGAGCACTGGTGAGGCAACTGCGGCCGTGGTTACTGTTGGAGCAGTAGCGGTTTGCCCAAAGCTGAACGCAGGAGCAGTGGAGGAAGTCGTGCCAATCTTTTCTCCGAAAGAAAACGAGGATGTTGCTGTTGGTACCGTTGTTTTCGAAGGAGCAGTAGAAGGGGGAGTTCCCGAAGGCTTTTTCACCCCAAAAGATAAGACAGGTGATGGTGCAGCAGCGCTCGATGTAGTAGTTGTTGCAGACGTTGTGCTGGAGACCTCTCCAAAAGAAAACGAAGGCGTTGTCACCGTACCTGAGCCCGGCTTCACCTGGCTGAAATTAAATGTTGGCAAGGCGGCTTTTGTCGTTGTGGCCGTTGAAGCACCAAAAGTAAATTTGCTTGCATCAGAAGCAGCATCTCCTGCTGAAACAGTGGTCGTCGGTTGAGTAGGAACAAAACTGAAGCCTTTAGAAGCTGGTGTGCTCGAAGACACGTTTGCAAAGGTGAAAGAGCTGCCAGTCGTTGCCGCCACCGTGGTCTTTGCAGCCTCAGCACTTCCAAGCTTGAACATCGCCGTCGGACTAGTAGAGGAACCAATCTTCCTAGAAGGTTCATTCGGAGACGCTCCGAACTGAAAGGATTTCTTGCTGTCGGTAGCAGCGCCGGCGGATGTCGAGGGAGAGAATGCGAATCCTCCAGACTTTGGAGATGCTACTGACCTAGAATTAGCTTCCTTCGCGGACCTCTCGGTGTCTGACAATTTTAACTCTGGCTTCTCGGCAGCCGCGACGACATCCGGTTTCTTGGGCGAATTTTTCTTTAGTGCATCTGGAAGAAGAGCTGTCGTGCTGTCTTCAGACTTTTTCAGGTACGCAGCAATTGAGAGAACTGGAGGTGCTGTCTGATCCTTGCTCGCTGCTACTTTTGTGTCATCCTTCTTTTGTTGCTCCTGTCGTTCGGTTTCTGGCTTGGTCATCTTTGGGACTGCCTCATCGGCAGCTGGAGCCACTGTCGTGGTTTTCTTCAAGACGCTGTCAGTTTTCTCTTCGCCGGCCTTTTTGGTCACTGCAAATTCTCCATCGGGATCATCGATAAGAGATAAAAAGTTCCTCGCTCTCTCTTCTCCTCTCTTCTGCTCATCCTCAAACTCTTTGACGTTCGAGACGATCGGCCTTGAAGGCTGCGACTCCACAGAAGTCAAGTCCTTGTTGGACTTGGCCAGGGAGGGACTGAGGATATCCGATATTTTGGGTAAGATCAGACTTGGAGTTCTGTTCTCCAGAGAGGACGAGTTAGTCTTGACGAATTCGTCGTCTGTCTTTTTCGTCTTCTCACTTGTCTTCTCTTTCTTGTCGAGGACCACCAACCTCCGCTTGGACGACGGGACGACTGTGACATCTTCGTCATCGCTTAAGGAATCGTCGCTGCTTTCGGAAGGGCGACGACGCTTTAGATTAATGCTTGAGCTAAGGGACGACGAGATTTCGTTGGCCATTCCTGATCTTGTCGCCTTCATTTTGGCAGCGACGGAAGTGATTCTGTTCGACTGAGACGAAGGCAGCACTGGCGAAATAGCCAACGGAGGTGCCGACGTCCCAGCTGAAGATGCTGAAGAAGTCGGTGCAGAGGAAGATGGCGGTGGCTGCGGCGGCAAGGGTGGGAAGATCCCTTGGCTTCTGTTTAAAAGCGAGTTAAGCGAGAGATCTGCGGTCTCTCTGCTCACGAGCTGCGAAGTCGTCTGGCCGACCATCCCGTTGGAAAAGAGCGGTGGCATCTCCATGCTGAGAGAGGAGCCCACACTGGAAGAGCTGTCCCTCCGAGCGCGTTTCGAACCGGCGTCTTCCTCTTCCTCCTCTTCGTCGTCGTCATCCTCGAGTCCCCCGACAACACCTATTCCTCCAGCACCGCCTCCTCCTCCTCCACGAGAACCTCCGCGTTCGCGCAGAAGGTGCGTGCGGTCTCGTTTCCTCGCCGACATCTCCTGCAGCGCGGCAATCAGTCGCTGCGAGTCCGGGCGGCATCGCTTCAGGCCGCACTCCTCGCCTCCGGCGGCGTCTCCATCGGGGAGCTCATTTTCGTCGGCCGAGGACTGGCAGAAAGACGGCGAGAAGTGACGCCTCTCGGGAGGAGCCACACGGATCTTGCAGACTCCTCCCGATCTTCGTTTGGCTCCGCGGGAATTGAGAATGGGCAGCTGCGGACGATTTAGAAGGACCCGAGGACGTCGCCCGACTCCCTCGTAACCCGGTTGGACGACCGGCCGCCCGGCGGAGGGTGATCTCTGAATAGGGTCGTTAACGTTAAGAACTAACCTTATACAGCCTTGGATGAAGTGAGGATAACTTACGTCGTCGGGCAACCTGGTCCATCCCGATATCCTGTCCAGGACGGAAGACGGGGATCCGATATGAGCGGACAGCCTGGAGGAGAATCCCGGCGACCGGACTTCAGTGCTGAGCGACGGCGACAGGCGGGAGGCCGAGGAAGACGTCTTTCTGGCCTTAGAAGCCATGGCGGTCGTCGCAGCTTCTGCAATTTCAAAAGAACGTTGCTGGTCGTGTTGTCTACCAGTTGGCTCGACTCGCCAGGGCTCGCAAGCCGAACATGCTGCAGGAGAACTCGCCTCGGGTTGCACAAGCCCATTCAGCTCGAGAGCTACTTCGCGAGCCTGCTCTTCTGGCTGGACACAGTATTTTCCAAATGTTGCATCCAAGTCTTTGGTAATCCAATGAAGTTCAATTGCCTCAGAGTTTTCTCTACAGCTGGAACCATCCTCTGCAGCAACTGCAATCACTTGGATGACGATCACGCCAGCGGTCTCGCATTTGTAAATACTTATCTATGAATCTTGAGCCTCCCAAAACTATAGAAATTCTTTTTAGTAAGTGACTACCATTTTTTTAGGTCAGAAACAGTACCGTTATAATCAAAAAATTATTAGCAAGATGGATTAGTTCAAACTATGCACGCTGTCTGTGCATTTTTTATCCATACTCCAAAAGCCGAGCGGGCTTGGAGATCAAAAAGCTCGCCTCGGCTCGTAGCCCAAAACTTGGGCTCGTTGACAGCACTAGTTGTTGGTTCTCGTCCCTCGCTGGAAGCTGGCGCTGTAATGCACTGCAAGCAAGGTTGCCAGAAGACGGGTTACGGCATTGTGACTGGCGCTTTTTCAGCTGATGCTTTGTGACGCAATCAACGGGATAAATGCAATAAACACAACTGGAACTTCTTTAACGTGAAGTTTTGCATGTACATATCATGGATTCATGACATAACAGCACGGAAAAGTTACCGTTGCATCAAGAATAATCGTTATATTGAGCGGCAGACAGTTCAAAAGCGCCAAAGCAAGGCTTTTTGCACCATTGCCAAAACTTAACAGGACTTGCACATGCTGTCAAAATCGAGGTCCAGTTCTCGAGGTATTCTCCCGTCCACCTGTTGCCTATGTTTAGTGTACGCAACTCACCTAATCAGAAATTTAAGCCTATGTACCAGTCACTTTATCCGAGACCCAGGGGGGAATCTGGCGTCATAAAATGAAATTTCGTTGATGTTCAGTGTGTACACTACTAAGGCGCTCCGAACTTGACTCCAGAAGGAGAAGTGAAGCATAGTGGGGACGAAGCGTGCGAGTTAGTCAGCTGTCGATGGAGTCGAGACAGGAAATTCTTGTGTAATGCGTCTATATTGCCTATACTAAATTTGCAGGCAACACCACTATTACCATACAAGATGAACTCATACTGACACTTATCAAAAGCACATTTTGTGTGCTACAACCCCTATGAACAAGTGAACACCCCTTTTAGACTTAGCTGTAATTGAAGCAAGATTAATATGTATTTCTTTCAAAGCTTTACAAAGTCATAGATTTTTAACTTACTCGTTTTTAAAACATATAGCTTTGGTAAACCTTCCATGACGGACAGGCAACCGGGTGACTTTGGACAGGCAATTGAAATTTTTGTAATATTTTCGTGCCAGCTTTGGGTCTGGTCAGTGCTGTTGTTATGCCCTTGGAAACATGCAGGACTGTTGTGGCATCTAACAACACATGGTTGCCGCCCATATCGGCAATTTCATATTATTCTGACTGAAACAGCATGCACATGGGGTAGTTGTTGGCGCCCAGTGAGCTGCAGCAATCTCTGTTAGGAAAAAACTTCATACGGTCTCGAGACGCCTTGTAGGTCGGAAGATAGAGTACTTGGCCACTCACCACCAGATTGTCATACAAATACATCAGAGTGGAAATCCAATGAAGTCTGAAAATCTCTGGGATTTATTTTTTAGGACATGAACACACAGATAGGGACAGATGCTACGTAATTATGGATATGTCTTTTGACTTGCTTGTAATACTCCTTAACCTTGTGCTGTTTTTTAACCCAGGATGAACTCGCATACCCTGCACGGATATGGCTTCCATATTGACTCAGTTTGAGACTGCAGAGGCTCCTTGATACCATATGCAAAGGAACTCCTCTAGTTATAATGTCAAAGGGCTGAAAAAATTCTGTGGTGGGCTCAGAATAGCAAAATTCGTCCGCTTTGAGCTCCTTCTCGCAGAAGTCAATAGGCACAAGGGGAGAGAACATCTGTGCAGTCAAACTTACCTTCGCCTTCGTGTCCGTCTATTTGATGTGCTGCCACTAAATTTGTAGCCAGCTCTTAGTCCCTCACCTTCCATGCCGAATGAACAATGCCTTCTTGAATCTATTGGTTGGCAAACCCACCCAAACCCAAAGCCCAGCAAATGGGACCGAAAACCTCGTTCCTCTTTTTCAGAGCGCAGTCCTTGCGAAATTTCCGTGGGGATGACTTCACTTTATACGCTGTTCTGAAACAGATTGAGGTTGAGTTTTGATGTGAAACATGTACATGGATACTTGCTTGGGTATAATGTTGAGTAAAGAGGCTCAATGTCCAGGGTGCCCATTTTGGTGCTATAGTCCTCAAAAGGAAGTTACGTGGAGAGGGAGGCACGCAGAACAGGTGGATTTTCTTAAAATGTTTTGGATCTACCTCATCACGAGTCGACTTTGGAGCTAACTGAAGCTCATCATTCTCCTAAAACTTTTGAAGTTTTCATATATGAGTGAATTATACAGTTTTTGACGGTACCTATTCATGCGTCACAATCTCTTCAGAAAACACGATCTTCTTCCCAATCACTAGTGCTGAACTAACGTTTTTTAACAAGTGACGTTGATCAGCCAGGTAGATGGGTAGAATTAATAATTGGATGAGGACGTTTGCACGAGACATTGTTGTTTTCACTTTCTTTCTTCTCTCGCATCTTTTTCCTAACGTACCTAACACCAAACGATTTGGTTGGCACTGGTCATGGAGACCAATAGCAAGTGCTTTGCACACTTCATTCAAAATGACGGCCAAAATTCTCGCCAATTGACCGAGGTAGGAGTAAAATCATATGCTACTGGCTGCTACTATTCGGTTGAAACTCCTGCCAACATAAATGCAAGGACAGGTGCAGCAGTGGCAATGTGATTATCCAAAGTTGCCTCTTTTTATCACAGTGACTTTCTAAGCACTCAATTTGGTCATGCAAAAGAATGGCACCTTGGAATGACGTACAGATTCCTAACCCTTTCCTCCAATGACTTGATGTTTACTTTAAGCCCTTGAACTTCTTCTTTCGTCTTTCTCATATTCCTGATGTGAATCTGCACAGCTCCTTAGTAGAATAAAAAAATCAACGTTGCGTCCTGGACCTCATGAGGGTGAATTTCACAAGTTGGACCCTCAGGTTCAGTGTCACAAAGGGATGCCATCGCGCCACGGTCACAGACAGAAGCTTCCATCAGGATCATTAAACTGGATTCACTCTTCATGCAAGTTCTGCTAAATGAGAGTGCTACGGGACAACATTTTTGAGTACAAACTTAACTGCGGGCTGAAGCTCTTGTGTACAAACTGTTTTGCGAGCAAACGTCCGAGAATCCTGGAGGATGGACGTAAAGAACAGGTTATATTATAGTGTTCTTTAAGGTCGGGGTATTCAACGACTGATGGACAGGTGACGACAACGGACTAAAAGTACTGATATCAGCGTGTTATACGCCCAAAGTTTACAACAGTATATGCAAATACAACAGTATCTAAACACAAGTAAAAGGTAAAATTCAGTTTCTGCAAAAGGGTATGTATCCTTGCTTTAAACAATGCTTCAAGGTGGGACAAACACTGGAGCTCCTTGGTGACAGGAGCAACGGGCCCTCAACCTTGGCTGCTTCAAATCTATCCAAGTGCCCTACAAGGTCGGAGTTAGGGATGTCATCAAACTCGAGCCGAGCAGAACCACTTGACGGTAGTTGGTGGTGCGGAGTCGAGCTGAATCAAAACAGGGCAAAAGACCTGAGCCTTATGTCGACTCAAAGTAGATATTTATTGGTTTAGGCAAATCTGATTGCGTTAATGTTATACCTTCGGTCAGACCAATAGTGGTGCGTTAGCGTAAGTGGCAACCTTGAAGTTTGCCGGCTATCTTATAATGCAGCAAGAATGCGGTTATCTCTGCGAGGAAATGAACAATCGTTGTTTCCCTTCAAGCGTTCTGAAACCAACATGCGCACACTACACAAGACGTCGATGGTGTCGATATGGCTTAACTAGGGCCTCATCATCTCCAGCCGAGCTTTTTTAGATGAGCCCAATTTCGGCTCGGCTCGGCATCCAAGTTCGAAAGCCATCCCTAGTCGGAGTTGCCACTCGCTGCTCGCACTGGTCTGGGAGTCCAGACTTGGCTTGTCCGAGAGCGGAAAGCGGCAGAAACTTTGAACAAGGAGAGCACAGAATCAAGAGCTAAAAAGTATTTATCTTTTGTCGAATAAATCTGACGCGTTATCGACGTTGGCAAGAAAATTTATTCGAAAAAGTAGTACGGGTCAGGCCTTGTGTGGCCTGAGGAGCTGAGCCACTGCCGACGTGGTTTGCTCTGCTCGTGTCAGCTGAAGGAAGTGAAGAAGGACCTGAAGTCGAGGCTTTTCGTACGACTTTCGTCTTGGCCTCCTCGTTTCGAAAGGTTGACCGGCTCCGCCATGAATTCGTCGGGCAGCGGTTGGGAGACGGTGGGCGCCAGCAACAAGGCCGGCAAACAGCGCGGGAGCACCAACGGGAACGCCAAGGCCAGGTCGAAGGGCAGCAAGCAGCCGCCTCAGTCGAAGGGACCCAAATTAGAAGACGTCCGTAAGTCGGCTTCTGGAAACTTGCACCCTTTATAGGTCACTTATCTTTCATTCGTCTGCCGTTAGTTCCGCTGGAGCAGTTAACCAATGCCTATTTGGTCGGGGAGGGCCGGACGCCGCCGGAGTCACCCAAGGTTAAAACCGGCAAGAAGAAGCCTTCGACTGCGACCGCAAATAATGCCAGCAAGAAGCGTGATGGCGGGCAAGGGGATGTGGCGAAGAAGACTCTCCCCGCTACCCTGGAGGAGGCCGTCAAAAAGGTTCGGTTGCGAAAAAGACCTGTTGCTAGTGCCCTTACTTTTTAAAGCTGTCTTTAATGCAGGTCAGTCCGACGGAGCTGAAGACTGTCCTGGCCACGGTGAAGTCCCAGTATCCCCAAAACGAATTTCTCTGGATCCGGGATGCCGGTTCCTATTTCAACGTGAACCTCAACTCCGAGACGCCCGTCGATCTCTCCAATCCGTTCTCCAACTCTCCACTATCACTTTTGACCAAGGAGACGCGACGTGTGTTGATAGCGCTGTACGAGGACTGCAGCGAAGCAGCTAGGGAGAGCTCCTATGAGACTTTGATGGCCAACATGGCTCATGATATGGCCAAAGGTAAACAAACTGGAGGGAGTATAAGCAAATTGCTGGGGACAGTAGAGGCCTTTTGGTGAAACTGACTGGTCTCGTGCGCGCAAGGACAATCCCGTACCGTTCAAGGGACTTCAGGACGTTCAACAATTGCCCGTCATGGCCAAACTGCCTATAGCAAATGGTGTTCGCTCTCCGGTCCAGTCAGATGATCGTCTCTTGGGAAAATGACTTACGGATTCACCTTCCATGGGAATCTCGTGTTCAAGAATTCCAGTGAAAGAAAACGTCTTAACGCTTCAGGTCTCTGTCCCAACGGTTACGTGGTCATGCTGCAGTCACTACTAGAGGTTTATCCGTCCCTGAGCGTCCAGAACTCCCGTCGTTTCCATGAACTCCTTCGCTCATACCAGAACCGCCCAAACATCGGAGTGGCTCTGCTCTGGGCAGTTGGACAGGGAGGCCGGAAGGACCTGGCGATCGGCATTAAAGGTACGGTACAGGGTGTTTCAATGTTGCGGAGCGTCAATTGTTCTCGCGTTGCAGCTTGGACGGATTTTATCGCAGCGTTGCTGTCGTTCAAGCACTACAGTCGGTTCGTCGTCGATTATCTCGTCGGTCTGCTGGAACACCACAAGGTATAGGACCAGAAAGTCACTGCTATGGGCCCGGTTACTGTTAATGCTGCTCTCGCCCTCAGGCCAAAATTGCTTCCAACAACGTTCGCGTCGTCTACGCGGTTCAATTCTTCAAGATATTCGACATCGTCTATGGAAACAATAGCAACATGAACAAGCAACTCATGGCCAAGCTGCTTGACCAATATTCCATTATCAAGGTGACCCTCATCTTGCTGAGACAATTGTCTTATGCTCAATCTACGCTTTTTTTTCTCTTAGTCTATCTCCATCGGCGATTGCTCGAGTGATCAAGAACTATTTCCCGAGTTCCTACGTCGCTTGCCTACCCAGACCTCGGACTCCGACTTTTCCTCGTTTCGGGAGGAAGAAATTCTAGTGTGTCTGACAAACTGCTTGAAGAACTCTGAGGCGGCATTGGCGCATTGGCAGCAGATGTACACCTCGTACCTGGCGGCCTCAGCCATGCTGCTCTCGGACATCGGTCAGTCCTCTTCCTCTGGTTAGGTTTAGGCTCGTCCATGTTACAAATGTTACCTCCCTAGATAAAAACTGGTCCACTGTCTGGCCCGATCTAAAAGTGAGAAAAGGCTTTCCAGAGGTTCTTGAAGCATTCCAAGAGCACAACGAGACTGCATCTGGGCAGAAGGAGGGGATACCTTTAGCTTCAGCTGCAATACAGGTCGGTGTAACGTCCAGCAGGCGTGAGAGAAAGCTTACATATGGACTTCAGGCATTTGCTAAAATTTAAGGCGTTCACCCTAAAAACACTAACAACGCAGTGGACATAAGAATGCCCTACGAGAAGGGCAAAGGGCGTCTCAGAGTGAGTGAAGCTGTTAACTGACAATCACTATTGTTTGGTCACCTAACGTAGCTCCCGCTGCAGTTAGCGTTATTGCTGTTTCGACTACTGCAGATGGCGTTAGCTGCAGGTAGTTGTCAGAGGAAAGCTCAAGTACGTGAACCTCATGCAACGGGGGTAAAAAAAACAACAGCAGCTTGAGCTATTTCACCTTTCTCCCTTTCTCACAGTCTCTGCTCATGAAAATGAACAAATCCCAATCTTCTGGTGGCCGCGGATGGTTCCCCTGGAAGACGACCACGATCCTCCTCGTCGTGCTTTGCTGGTACTTGGTCGACCAGGACATCAAATCAAACGGGGGATTTAGGAGTAAGTCGGACTTTTGTTTACTTTCATTTTTGTGGCACAAAGACTTTACTTTAGGTGACGTAGTGCTATCATGGCAAGCATTGCATCCGGGTCTTGTTTGCCGCCTTTATGCTTCTTGGCGATCGTTATTTTGACGCAACCGTGAAGGAGGTGTTGCGACGTCACTTTGACCGAGTTCTTGACTTCGACGAAGTTCGCAATCTCATTGTTCACCTCATGTTCTCGTGAACTCCGTTGGAGGCAGCACTAATAACTTCCTGTAGGTGCTAAGGTGCGGTTGGCAGGAGGAGACGATGACGGATCTGGTGGTGCTGTGGCTGGCGTTGTAGAGCCTTCCCAAGTAGGCAGAGTCGGCATAAGCTGTGATCGCTTGGACTGACTGCTCCCAGTTTTGCTCCGAGCAGTTCCCAGGGAAGCTATGCGAAGTGAAACGCGCCTTCGGTTGTGTCGCCCCCTCGCTCCTCCTGGTGTTGGTGCTGCTTTCTTCTCCGAATCTTTTGGTCTCGCAAAACAGTGACTTCATTTTCGACGACCACATCTTACATTTTTCTTTTGCAGAGTCCAAAACTGGTATTTTCCTAAAAGACGTGGGCCTTGACGAACTGGCCCTCTCTTACTACGAGTCCGCGTCCCTGAAGTACGCAGAAGGGCATGCGTGGGCCGAGCGCAACTTGCCGGTGGCCAAGGCCAAGTTGGACGTTGCTGTCATGCAGCTCGGACTGTATTGGCAAAAGGCATTGGCGTCTCTTGCTTGGACCTACAACTGGCTTGTGCAGAAGGTGAGGATTTCTCAAAGGGCGGAGAGGAGAAGTCCTGAACTACTCGCTCAATATCTGTTGAACTGTCGTTCATCGTAACGTTTTCTTGCTCTAGCTCGAGACCTACGTCCCAGGAGCTCAGGAGAAAATCAGCGTGTACGCACTAGAGGCTCGCCGATTACTCCTGCTCGCCTTCGACAAGCTTAGTCTGTTCATTAGCGTCGCGGCCAGCTTCCTTGTGGAGTGGTTCAAAGCAGTCTCGGTCCTCCTGACGCAAACCTACGACAGACTGGCTAGGTTTGTGAGCTTTGAAGTGTACGTACGTTAGTGCGAGCTCGTCATCTTTCTCGCTATGTCTAGGAGCAACGACAAGATGTCTGACGCGTACGCCATTGCTCAAGAGGCCGCTCACTGGACCAGCGTCAAAGCCCAAAGCCTCTCTCAGTGGGTCACAGGAGGAGGAACCACGAAGCCATGAGAATTATGAAGAGAAGAAATGTCCACTTGCAAAAAATTGTTACGCGTTTCTTATCAAAAGCATTCTGTTGAGCGCAAAAGAGACTTTGTGCACTGACTAAAATGGGCGCCTCTTTTATTTTACCCTCGTGACGGATCCGCAATAACTGGGGGTACAAATGAAAATTTTAGCTTTCTTCAATCATTCACAATACAGTCGATTTGCTCTGTTCCACACAGTCAC
>JAAUXU010169296.1_pt1 | contig 27003 bp, 33 predicted proteins | sample 7278151 | NCBI WGS metagenome assembly JAAUXU01 (sample SAMN14350113, study PRJNA611818) | marine sediment metagenome | isolation source: surface marine sediment (1.8m) | place: French Polynesia: Moorea | collected 2018-08
AAGGGCCGAAAGGGCCGCTCTTTTCAAAATATTTGGCTCACTCGGTCCTGTTTGACTGAGCCAACTCAGTGGGGGTCGGCCCCTCAAGTTTGACCCTACCAACGTGCAATCCAAGTCAGAAGCAAAGACGTCCTCTAAAGCAACAGCTGCGCAAGTGGCAGCCATTAAGCAGTTGCTAACCCTGAGGGAGATAAGGGCACTGGGATATTTCTCAAAGAGAAGCTTTCATTGTCAATTATTCATTTAAAAATATGTTGTCAATTGAAGTGGATGGTATATGCTCAACACCGCTTTCAACAGTTTTTCTCTTCTGCTTAAATCAGACAATTTGGTTCTATAGTGCTAAATACCTACTTCTGTTTAATTAAAAAATTCAGCCCTTTTCATTGCAATATGGGGGCCATTATCCCATGAGCTGGCTCAGCTCCCAAGTTTCAGAAAATTCCATGGCTCTTTTCAGCTGAAATCCCACCACTCAGTGAGCTGTTAGTAAGACTTACTAACAGCTCACTGCCACCACTACAACGAGAATCACAACAATGTGACAGATGCCATCGGTCGGAAAGGTATAATTTGTCAACTGTGCAACCTCTCTTGTAAAATATCTGTACCTGTATTAAACTGCTGAGAAGAAAGCTCCAGAAGTGCCTGACCTGGTTTGAGACGAAGACCGTAACAACCAGATCACCGCCATGGACTTGAATCTCACCCGAGTGGACTACCTACAGGTGGGCCTGACGCATCCGCGGACAATGCGTTTGTTGCCCTCGCAGGGTGGAAAAGCTCAGCAAAAGGTGCGGTTAAACTAACAGTAACACCAGAATGCCCTCAACTTGAGGTTGAACCGACTCCAGGTTACAATAGGAGATCAGGACGGCGTCATTCAGGTTTTCAACATGAAGAAAGGCGAGGTCAATGTCGGCTTCAAGACTCTCCCGGGCAAGGCTATAACCAGACTGGAGTTAGGCGGAGCGCTAGGTTCGAACTTAATTGTCCTTAAGAGAGTCGTTGATGCGATGCGTGATAAAACCGTACGTTCAGGCACAGTCAAAGACAAAATATTTGCGTCAGCCGGCAACGAAGTGAAGGGTTACACCAAGAAGGGCAAGCTATTCCTGAGTTTCGACACCAACCTGACAGAGCCCGTGAGCGCCATGTCCATTACGGGGAATGATCTACTTGTCACTGGAAAGCACATCTACAATCACTACAGGGATTGCAAGGACACAAACTACTACCTCTCAGAGGACGTTATAGGCGACGTCCTCGCTCTTCCTGGAGAAAAAGTAATGAACGTATAAAAGCGCTAAACTTCTCTCTTTGCCTCATCGTTCTTGGCTAGGTCACTACGCTGACTCCAGTCTTGGCGTGCCAGGACCACTCACTCAAGGTGCTGCGCGATTCGAGCGTGATATACAGCGCCGAGCTGCCGGGACCACCATCAGTTCTTCACCTCTTCTATAACGATGGCGGCGAAGGTGGAGACGAGGTACTTCACAATGATCTTATAATGTTACTACATCTGAGAGATGCCATATCGAACTCGTCCAGGTTCTGTACGGCACCTCCGATGGCAAAGTGGGACTGGTTCAGCTCACCCGCCAGTCTCCAAACTCTCGATGGCTTGTCGAACGCGATGGGGTCAGCTCAGCTATCCAGTGCATCGACAACTACGACGTAAGCGGCGACGGTGTTAGGGACCTCATTGTCGGGAGGAGCGACGGAGGCATCGAGGTGTACGCCTACGACGAGGGAGAGGAATCAGAGCCAGTGCTCAAGTTTGCAAATGTGAAATTCACAGCTTACTTAATTTTCGTGTGTCCGTGCATAGCAGGTATAAATGTTGCATCATTTCAGAACTGTGGCGAGAGCGTAACTTCAGTTGAGGGAGGTGTGGTTGGCACTGTCGGGTATGAGGAAATCATCGCTACTACTTATACCGGTAACATTGTGCAAAAGTGCCGTGTACACGACACGCACTGTTAGCTGACTATGTTGTTCATGTGCATCTGTCACATTAAGGATGGTGCTTTGGTCTAACCTCCGAAGCTACAGCTCAGCAATCGAGATTCAGCTCAGACGTAGTTACCGTCACCGACGGCACTAAGGACAAAATTGATAAGTTGAGGTATGTCACAATGGCTTTTCACTTCTGTCGGAATGCAAATGTCGTACGCTTACTTTAGAACTGAGATAGATGCCCTGCAGCAGCGAGTCAGCCGCGAGCGTGATCGCTACCAAATGCAGACCGCATCTGCCACATCCTCGTCAATGGTATCGGCCATACCCAAGCTAAACATTAACGACCACTTCACTCTGAGCCGGGCTGACGCCTCTTACTCACTCAGCCTGGAGGTCCAGACTGCCATAGATAATGTGCTGCTACAGAGCGATGTCCCAGTAGATCTCTTGGACGTGGAGAAAAACTCTGCTGTGGTCAGCTACAGCGCCTGCGACACAGAGGTACTCAGTGAGTCGTAGTGAAAACTTTACACATTATGACGATACAACCGTCTGCTAACAGAACGGCAATGCTCTGTTGGCCACTTACCGCTGTCAGGCCAACACAACTCGCTTGGAGATCAAGATCCGCACGATCGAGGGCCAGTACGGCACACTGCTAGCTTACGTCACGCCGAGGCTCCAGCCCAAATGCTGCCAGGTGCAGCAGTACCGCATAAAGCCTCTCTCACTGCACATGAGAACGCACAAGTTTGACGAGTCCAGGTGAGCGATCCTCATGTGACGCACGTGCATGTATTGGTACATCGTCTCACGTCACGTGATCATCCCTATGCCTGCACTGTAGGCCGATCAATATGCTCCGCCTCCGGGGAGCCTTCTCCCTGGCCGAAATGCACACATGGGTGGGCTTCTGCCTTCCCGAGGTGCCCGAGAAGCCTCCGTCCAAAGACATGGCGATATTCACCTTCATCTCCACATTTCTGGACACACTGCTCAGTGTCGAATATACGTAAGAAAAAATATGCAGTCACGTATGTGCGTACTATCATAAAAAAGACTCTGCTAAGCAAAGATTAGGGTTCAACATCTACATTTAGCTCTCGCACAACGTTGCATCAATTAAAAAAATGTTGCCTTGCAAGTTCCACTACTGTTGCATCAGTGATTCCAACCTTATTCCCGACAGCAAGGGAGAGGCCACCTTCAAGTCAGACAACATCTCGACGATCTCCATCCTTAAGGATTTTCTGACCAAGGAGGCAACCAAGAAGCGCATTAACCTCGCCATCGACTGTGGTGAGAAAGTTTCTACAGTTAGGCAATTTGCTGCTACCATACTTATACTAAAATGCCTAAGTAATATGACATTACTCATGCATACTCATTGGGCGCTGTTTCCTTCCAGATGTTAACGACGAGTCTGTTATCCACACTCTCGAGCTTCTACATCCAAAGTTGGAGGCTCAGTTGTTACTGGCCAAACAGGTGGCCATGATCGACCCCCTCAAGGACCTCGAGGCTCACGAGGACGACACAAGGTTCGGACAGATGGAACTGTACTGTGTGCTGTTGTGACTTCAAGCATTTTTCCAGCTTCCTTTCTCCGGAATATCAATACATCCTGGAGAACGCGGAGGCGTTGCAGCTCATGTTCAAGAAGCAGCCAGCACAGCTGGAGAGACTCTACGGTAAAGCATCAACAATCCGACGCCTGAACATGCGGAGTCTAACAGCGTTCCTTCGTTTTAGGCATGATCACAGACCTCTTCATTGATCAGCACAAATTCAAGGGGCAGAATGTGAAGAGCAAAGTGCCCCAGCTTTTGGACATATTGGACAAGTACAATTTGCACGCGCTCATCAACTTCTTTCAGTCCAACTGAGATACTGTAACCTTGGCACCCATCTAAACGTATCATAATTCATGACTCATGATTCATAACGTACAAGCAGTGTGTTGAGACAATCTGTCCAATTGATTAGAACACGAACGGGTGCTGTCCCATCGAAGATGCTGTCTGTTGTTGCGGGACTAGACATTGTGTGGAACAGGGAGGTTCACAACTTTGTCCTCTACCTGGTCTTGAAAAGTCTAGGGGTGAGGACAAAGGGAGAAGGTGTGGAACAACACGTATTCGGTAAAGAAGTCCTGTTGGAGTGATAGGCTTTTCTAGAAAAGAGCCCTCAATTCTCACTTTACAGGGCATGTTCGACTGGCACTTGATTAAACTGGTGTGTTGTTGCAAGCTTTTTTCTGGCACGTGCACAGATCCTTGCTTATGAGACTTGCTGTGGACAAGTTCGACTGCAGCGACAATAGCCTGAAGTGCCCTGGTGGCTGTTGTCCGGAATCCGAATGGATCTGCTGCCGAGGCTCGAACTTCTGCGCTTCAGAGACCAGGTACTGCCTTCGACATCTAAACTCAATGCTGAGTAAAAGATCTCCGTACAAGTATGCCACACTAGCCATACTTCTGTGCGACTGCTGCACATGCGAGTACTGACGAATAAGAGCAGTTTACTGGTCCTGATAGTCCACTTCTACATGGTGTGCACGCAATACTTCAAGTTTCCACGTGTTCACTGCCACGACAAAAATTGTGAGTGCCTTGTCGCATGATGTGAGATGCTTGGGCACTGGACTATAGCAACAATTGAGTCTTTCACTCTATCCAAGTTGGTGGCGCTAGCCCCTGGCTTCCTTGAGCACGGCGATGAGCTCATCATACAGGACGAGGACGAGGGCACAGCCAATGGAGCGCAACACGTTGGTAAAGTTGCCCTTGAAGAAAGCGCGCGATCCTTCATCCCGGGCAATCTTCATCCAGCAGTCCATGGTGCCCTGCAATACAAAGACGTGACAAGTGAAACCCTGCGTCACACAGTCTGTCTAAAAAATATCTTCTTGCCTTGTACATCTTCTCTCCTTCTCCAGACATCATCATGAGCCTCCTGCGGACAGTGTCAAAGGGGTAGGCAACAGTCACCGAGCCAGCTGCTACGGCTTGCGCGATTGCGAACTTCGTCGCGAAGTTGGGATTCTCCACCATCGCTTTTGCAGTGTCGTATGCACCAAAGTAAATCGCTCTGACCAAGGTTAAAGAGAATGTAACCACATTGTGAAATGGGAGCAAAGCTTCAATGACACCTGTAAATGATGATTCCCTGCACGGAGGACAAGAAGCCCGGATAGAGTCCCCTAATGACACCATCGGCCTTGTAACACTTGCTGATGCAGTCAAAAAGACCCTTGAACTCGCGGTCGGCTGCAGCTTTCCCTACGTCAGCACCAAGCCTGATAAAGAGATTGTATCGAAAATGATCTATATTGTATCATGCGGCTCTGTTACCTAGTCCTGGCAAAGTCCAAAGGATAAACGATGAGGAGAGACGTGGCGCCGGCTGCGCCACCAGCCGCCAAGTTGCCTGCGAAGAACTTCCAAAACTGCTTGTCCTTGTCGATGCCGTCCATGAATATCTTCTTATACGTATCCTTAAAGGCGAAGTTGAGCGCCTGCGTGGGAAAATACCTGAAACAAAGTAAGAAAGAAGTTCAACCAAGTGAAAAAATGACACACTGGATCTGCGCACGCTATACCTGACGACGTTGACGACATTTCCTCGCCAGTAGGAAAGGAATCCTTGCTCGTTGTAGACTCTGCGGAAGCAGTCGACAATGCCATTGTAGCGAGCTTCCTTCGCGATCGTCTTCTGGGCATCCTACCAACACCAAACACACCAGAGTTAGGCATACACCAGTTTGGAAGGAAATCAAGAGCTCTACTTTTAAAATGTGATGGGTCCATTTCTGTTTTTCCCATCAATTGGATAATTTTCCACTGAGGAACAAGATGCATTACCTGGATCTGCAGCAGGATCTTGACCCTTTCTAGCGGCGCCACAACCGTCTTGGAGACGGCGGCGGAAATTCCGCCAGCGATGAAGTCGAGCATGAAGTCGCTGTTCATGATGGAGCAGAGCAAGACAGATTGGAGCTTCCTTCTTAACACCGCCGCATAAGCGTCTCTTAGCGCGTAGCAATCAAGGCAGTAGACGAAATAAGAATCCTCAGGTGACGGCGTGCGACAGCTGACAGCAGCCTAAGAGAAAAAAGAGGAGCTCCTCTCTTTTTCTCTGCCTTCAGCTGACAGCGCAGTGCTGCACTGCGCTGCACTGTCCAACAGAGCGCCTAAGACAGGCAGAGCCGGCTGTAAATAGGACCTGATGCTGAGGGTGGCACGGGCAGCTGTTTGTTCTATAACTTGGTTTCTTTGGCACAGAGCTAGGATTTAGCTCTGTGTTCTAAGATGAGCCCTGTGCAGTAGTCAGGCTGTTGATGCGTGCGCACATGTGCATCGTGTCCGCACACGTGTTGAACCTACTTCATCCACCTTTCACAACTTTCACCACGAGCAGGGTCATGAGAGTCACTTCAAAGTGGTTGCAGGGTTTCCATCACTACCAACATGACCGTCAACTGAGGACAGTGACGGAATATGCTTACGTGAAAGATGTCAGTTCAGGTCGGTCAGGTCCAACCTGGTTCATTCCGACTTGTCGAAAGGGGATAATGTGTACACCACAGGTGAAGTATGTGAGTGCTCATAATAGCTGCTTCTGCACTGCACATGAGGTTAGGCTATTTGAGCTTAGGGTTAGTTTAGGTTTAGTCACAGATGCCCTGGCAGTTTGGCGCACGCTGATGGTTTTTTTTGTTTTTTGCTGTTGTTGGTACAACCCACCGTCATTTTGGTGCACGCCATATTTTGGCCCTCGACGAAATCCTATATTTGTTCGAATTTGTTCATGTTTCTTCAACTTCCAAACAGCGTGAATCAATGGTAGATGTCATCTGCAAACAGGGATCACCGAGTCTCTACCTTTTTGCAGGTGAAAACCGAGCCGTGGGCCTCCTAGCACGGATCGGGACGGGCTGTGGGCTCAGTAGATGAACTGAGCACGCAAAAGATCGTCAATATCCAAGTTTCAGTGAAATATTAGTCAAAATCTATAATATTGCCCCACTAATCGCAGGCCGAGATACTCACTAACACGTATTTTAGTGCCTTCAGACAAAGTAGCCCCAGTTGTGCAGCCCATGCCCAAGCTTCATTTCCTGATTTTTTTTGTTAGTCCTGAGCTAAGAACTTGAGTCTGAGCTGCAGGGAAGGCTTCAAGCTGCCTATTTGGCTGTTCAGTCCACCAAAGTTGAGAGATGTGCACTCGAGTAAAATCAACAACTCGAAGGCATCCGTAAACGTCTGAGCTCCCAAGCTCATGGCTCTGAAAAAGTCAGCTGAAGGATCGCCGCAGCCTGTGAGGGAACCTGTACGGGTTCTTCCAACAGCCGAGTATGGAAGTCCCGTGAAGTGTCGCAGCAACAAGTCAGCACCGAAGCATCACTCACAATCAATGTTTCTAGTAACCTTCATCAGAAGCGAGCTTTGACTTATTCAAAGTTCAACTTATCACTTCTTTGATACTTTCCACTAATTCAGCGAGAAGCTAAGACACATTATTGTTACGGCGAGACACACAATATTGCAATACTTATCTGTGACTATGGGTAACACGATGTCCGTGGGTCTGACTGAGACCTTCACAATGCGTTTGGTGTTAAAACGGGTATCACTAGAGCCCTGAACGTTTTGTGAAGCAGATGTATAGATAGCTATAAAGCTAAACAGATGAAGCGTTTTAAGAGGCTTCTCCATGCATCATGTTCTGGTTGAAGAATCTCATTCACATCACTCACACACGTGGACAAACAAACAAACACAAATATCGGTAGATTTGGCTTCTCAGTCACGCAACATAACCTGTGGCTGCTTGGGCCCTCCACTATGCCGGATCTGCCGGAGGTGAGACTTGTTTTGCAACAGCTGCTGCTGGAGCGTCCACGTCCAGCCAGACCACGGCCACTAGAGCCAGACAGTCCGGGCAAGTCCAGTAATTACGACGACAGCCAGGTCGGGGACAGAGATCAAAGTACGCAAACTTTAGAATATCTCACTCTCCTCCACCAGCGCCGTCATGTTCTCCGTCGCCAGGCACTTGCCCAAGAGGGTAAGAAATCGTCCGTTTCACTTGGAGCCAGTTCTCTTCGGCACTTCTGTCCTGTAGGCTTTTTGTGGGCATTTTCGTCCTGCATCAACCCTGGTATTCGCCGAACACGATGGCGTTAACCTGAACCCTGCCACCCTGAACGCGGTGACGGCAGCCGTAGCCGTAGGAGGTGGAGACGTGGCGTGTCTGGTTGCGGGACCGAAGTGTGCCGATGTCGCCAACCAGGTCAAAGCAGTCAAGGGCGTCTCCAAGGTCAGGATAGAAGATATGCTAGATCCGAATTTAAGTTCTAAATAGCTTGCTTGATCTCACATCATTCACACCACATCAGGTCCTCATCTCAGAGTCTCCGGACTATGAGGGCTTCCTTCCGGAGCGTCTAGCTCCCTTGCTGGTGGCGGCCCAGAAGCAGTTCTCCTTCACACACGTGTTCGCTGCTGCGTCCGCTATATCGCGCGGAGTATTGCCGCGTGTTGCCGCTGTCCTCGATGTTTCCCCCGTTTCCGAAATCATTGGAGTCAAATCGGAGGACACCTTCGTGCGCACCATTTACGCTGGGAATGCCGTCATGACGCTCAAAGTCAACGACCCGATCAAAGTCGTCACTGTCAGGCCGACCTCGTTCGAGGCTGCACCCGCAGAAGGGGGGTCGGCGGCGGAAGAGAAGTTGGCACCCGTCGAGACGCCCAAGAACTCAGAGTTCATTGGACAAGAACTGCACAAGTCGGATCGGCCGGAGTTGGCCAGTGCGAATGTAAGGAACCAGTTGGATCGGCCTTTGGCATCGGAGGCCAATGTTACTTGTTCTAGATTGTCATCAGTGGCGGTCGAGGGATGAAGTCCGGCGACAACTTTCAGATGCTCTATGACCTCGCCGACAAGATGGGCGCTGCCGTAGGGGCTTCCAGGGCTGCCGTTGACGCTGGCATGGTGCCAAATGACATGCAAGTCGGACAAACTGGCAAAATTGTGGCACCGGTCAGTAAAAAAAAGAATTGTTCTTGGCACTGGCAAGGTCTGCAGCAGTCTCTTTCAGGAGTTATACATTGCCGTTGGCATCTCTGGAGCGATCCAGCACTTGGCGGGGATGAAAGACTCTAAGACCATCGTTGCCATAAACAAGGATCCCGAGGCCCCTATTTTCCATGTATCGGATTACGGACTAGAGGCAGACCTCTTTAAGGCCGTCCCTGAGATGCTCGAGAAGATTTGAAAATAAAAAATAATTCCTTTACGTCGTCGATAAATGCATGACCAAGAAATAATTACCTTACGGCAGTACAGAATGTTTATTGAGAACGTTAACAAAAATGGATTATCTCCTGCTAGTCTTACCGATGCCTCTCTTTCCAGCAAAAAGATGCTTCGGCCTTTTTACCTTGATGTGCCTGTCGGACTCTCCACTCTTCCCCTCCTTGGCGAACACATTCTTCTGGACCTTCTTTTGCACTTTTCTCAATTTCTTCCCTTGTTCTGAATCTCTCACACCAGACTTATCCCTCGGAGTGGTGGAGGAATCGCGAGGTTTCTTAACTGCAGCTCCCCCTCCAACCGAGGTGGACCTGGAGCGACGCTTCTTGGCCTTCTGCGTGGCGAAGTGTGTGTCCTCTGTACCGGTCATGTCGACGCCCAGCTCTGTAAACTCACGCTTGAGTCTGCTCACGCTTCTCTCTCTAACCTTCGGTTCAGCTCTACGGGTCAAGGTCGGCTTATTGGTACGATCTATCCTCCTGTCATTCTTCATGAGCTTCTTCTTTACCCTGATCTTGGATGCCAACTCCCTGATTTCTGCCATATTCTCGTCGTCAGAATCTGGCTCTTCATCATAGACCCCAGCGCGCTCACGTAGTTCCTCTTCTTTTTCCAGGGCATCTAGCTTAGCCATAATATCCGGGTCGACAAAGTCGGCAATGTTCCTTCCATTCCAGATTTCTGGAATGATATCATACTTTTCCTCTTCGTTTGCCAAGTCAAACTTCTTGTTCAAGTCTAACACGTAGTCGTCGCCCTGTTCCAGCTCAATGTCTCGCTCAGTCTTGCGATTGCCCCTGAAGTACTTAACACCAGTATCCATGGACTCTTCGCCTTCCTCCTCGTCCAAAGCCATTTTCTTCATGCGTTTCTTCAGCACGGTCTCAGGGATGCATGGAGGACGATCCTTCTCGTCGCGCTTTTGAGGCTCTGCTACATGGATGCGGTTGAGAATGGTGTCCGTCTAATGAAACGACAAGAGTGATAATCATAGCCCTTTCAGAAAAGCTCAGGAGATCTTACCTTCTTGCTCTTGAATTTCTGCTCCACTCTATACTGGAGCAGCATGTCGCATGCCTGCAGCTTGACTGCCATTACGCTGTCATCATCGTCCTTGTTGGACATTTCCATGAACTTTCCTTCTCCTTCGCCGTCAGCCTCCAGATCCTTCCTCATGTCTTCCAGCATCTGAGCTCGTCCTTCGTCAAGGTTGCCGCGCCAAACGTCGGACTTGTTGGCCACGACCAACAGCGGCTTGTTCGCGAACAAGGGCTTGATGTTGTCAAACAGCTTTCTTTGCTCCTCAAGGGTGTATCCTACATGACCGAAAAAGTCGTTGAAGCAAGAAAAATGTGGAAAGTAACCGTATAAATCATACCGCACTGTTCACTGGGGTCCATCACGTACAACACAGCTGCTCGAAGGTGCGCTAGAGCTGTGATCGCTTGCATCTCTATGGTGTTCCTCTCCTCTAAAGGATGGTCGAGCACGCCAGGAGTGTCAATGACCTGCAGACATTCGTGTCATTACAGGACCAAACAGATCCAATCAGTAGCTCTTTGATAAGCTTGCCTGCCAGCGCAAGTACTTGTAGTCCGAGTGTCCTACAAACAACGACTTCGTGGTGAAAGCGTATGGTTGAACCTCGACGTCAGCGCGCGTGATCTTGTTCACGAAGCTGGACTTGCCCACATTCGGAAAACCGGCGACCAGGAGGGTTCGCGTGTTAGGGTCAATGGATGGCAAGCGACTCAAGTGTTGACGAACCTGCCCACAGACATGTAAGTGCGCTTTTTCATCACGGCAAAAGAGAAAAAAAATCCTAATACCTCTTCCAAGTAGGCCAAACTCTGCCCCTGCCTCTTGGCTATGGTGGACATTCTTCCCAAAGCAGCTCGTTTCTGCTGCTTGCATTGGTAGAGCGAGGTGCCGTACTTCAGCAGTTTGACGTACTCTTTGCTGACGTTCTCGATAAGATGCTTAGCCGTGTTGATCTGGCCCAGCGCCAGCTTGTAGTGGTCTCGGTCATACAACACGTTCATAAGGTCGGCGTAGAAAGGATGAACCTCCTCCAGGCGTGGGAAATCTGTGAGGATCTTGGCCAGGCGCTCGCAATACTCTGTCTGTGCCAGCTTGACCTTCCTCATGTAGAAGGCGCGAATTCGGCCGATGGCGAAGTGCTTCCGAATGACTGTAGGAGTCTTGCGCTGTACGATTGACAAGACCACGTCCACCAGATCCTTGGCAGCGGGCACTGTCGTGATCTTCTTGAAGTTGTACTGCACCATGGTGAGTCGCTTCTGAGTCTAATCTACCACCACGTGTGTTTATGCTGCTGCCAAATCAGCTGTCACCGTAGTTGAGAGTGACCACATCAAAAATCTAAAAGCAGGTTACCCTGGTCACTCCTACTCTACTTGTACTTCTTAATGCAGAAAATTGTTTATTTATCTATATTTACATGTAAAGATTATGCCAGCTGCTGTTACATTTTCAAAAACTTGGGTCTCGTCCACTTTTAGAAGAAGCTGTAGAAATGACAATGGCAATTGTTTGGGCGTTCTGTATCACGGCGTCAACTTAAAAGTCTAGGATATGTTGCAGATGCAAGTGTACACTAGCACACAGTAAAAAAGGTGGTTTCAAAGGCATTCATACCAGTAGGGAAAAATTCACAAAGTTCTCAGCATTTTTGAGAAATTGGGCGATTCCAACCAATAAGGTGTTTCATTGGTAGTCTCACACTGGTCCACTCGGTGGCGCTGGCGCTAGGTGGCGCTATCATGGAGTCGGGCCAGTTAGAGTCATTGAGATGACGAACCGAAATAGAGGCTTGAGCCTTGAGGGACGTGAATCACATTCACATGAGAAGCAAACATTGGACAGTCCTCCAGTATCCAACTCCCATGGTGAGTGAACGCTATCACTCAACCCCATGCTTCCTGACTGATTCGAGCAGCCCCAGCTGATAAAACTGGGCAACACATGTTATATATTAACATGTTTATATATATTCACTTTATGGGAAATTGTTGCATTCCATTTGCCACAACACTTCCAGTAGAAAATACTTCGTGCAGGAGTACTTTAAGTCCTACAGGATTGAAAAGAGGAATAAACAGCGTGTGCCACATAGGATAGCGTTGGTGTCATTAGAGTCGTGTTTTCTATAGTTCCACATAGCAATCCTAAACCCAATTTGGCCCCAATTGAAACCCGGTTTGTGTCAAAACCAACCTCAAGTTGTGTGTGTGTGTGCGTGCGTGCGCGCGCTTCATTGTGTCCAGTTTAGCAAGATGCCTTTTGGTCTATTTGCAATGAAATGTCATGGGTGCACTGAAGCCGTGATAGGGCTTTGCTTCACTTGCCAGAAAACATAGGGTATCTACATTGCTGCTGCTGCTGCTATGCAAGGGCTTCTTGTCCTATTACTCGTACTCTGGGTTGGGGAGAGAGACACGTGGGACACCTAGTACACTTTCAACTGATGGAAAACACCAATGCCATGGTATCAATCCTGGCTGGCTGGGCTATTTCTGCTCTGAGAGATGATTCACAGACGAAATGGCGGAACTTTAAAGTAGAAAACGGGGACATATTAACTTGATATTCCCTCTCTGCAAAGTTGAGTAGTCTATTAAAAGTAGACCAGCTGAAAAATAGTCTAGAAAATAGAAATTGTAAAGCAGTCTTTTACACGAGATGAAGCTTGATTGCATGAGGGCAAATTTGATTTCCAGAGGCGCTGGCCAACCCAAAATATCACAAACGTTGAGCGAAAGTTTCGCGTCAAGTGAGGTACATGCTACAGTGACTCTAGTGTGTGCTAAGTAGTCTTATCGTAACTTAACTAGATGACATCTGGCAACTCTTCGGTGTGGGAGGAAAACCCAACAAAAATATAGACAGACCACTTTGGTGTCCTCCGTCCCGACTTGCGGATTCCTGTTGCTCGGGGATCCGTCTTGAACAAGATGGACGCCTGTGGTCGCCCTTGTGCCTTCTCCAAGTCCCCGGAATACGAGAGCTTCCGCTCCAGCTGCGCCCTCCGAAAAGTCGCCGTGGATGAGGAAAACCCGGACAAAGTGCGAAGCCTTTCATTATTGATCAAACACTTTTCTTGCCTATGCGGTTAACTTTAAGGTGTGGCAATTGTACGACTGTGGCCCAAAGACTCAGACCTGTCCGGTGATGTGCCTGCCACCAATGTCGGGAACGGCGGACTGCTTCTACCAGCAGTGCATGGGACTTTCGGCCAGGGGACATCGAGTCATTGCCGTAAGTTTTAAAAGCTGTGTTGAAGAATTTTGGCATAGATCCTTGGCATTTCTCTGACCTAGGCCGAGTACCCCGCGTACTGGACTTTGGAGGAGTGGTGTCTTGGGTTCAGAGAACTTTTGTCTCATCTCTCCCTGGAAAAGGTGAGATTATGTGCTTCTTGATTCAAGGTGGAGCATCCCGAAGAGGAACCACAAAAAGTCATCGGGACACGAACGTTAGTCCAGTGACTATGTCTCATTACGTCCCAGGTCCACATCTTCGGCAGCGGCCTCGGAGGCTTCCTAGCGCAGAAGTTCGCTGAGTTTACGCGACCCTGTCCTCGCGTGGCGTCGCTAGTGCTGTGCAACACCTTCACCGACACGTCAATTTTCGACAGTGCTGAGCAAGCCCACCTGTGCGTACCTGTCCATGCTACCCCCTAGCCCTTCATTGCGTTTCTTTTAAGTAGATTCTGGATGATGCCAGCTCAAGTGCTTCGTTGTCTGCTCTTGCCTGGCGTGCAGACGGAGTCCTCCGACTCGGACATCGCGCGAGCGAACGAATTCATGGCAGGCACACTGGAGAGTTTAAGCCAGAGCTGCTTGGCCTCTCGGAGCACCCTCAACTGCATGCCAGCATATGTGCAGCCGCAGAATATAAATGATCTACCCATCACAGTCATGGACGTCTGGGACAAAAGCGCCCTCACGGACCAGGTGATTATCACCTTTACATGAGAGTAGGGTTTCGATCTTTGACAATGTGTCTTGCGTAGGCGAAGGAAGACGTGCACAAAGCTTACCCGAACGCTAAAAGAGCTCATTTGAAGACAGGCGGCAATTTTCCATTCCTCAGCCGAAGCGATGAAGTTAATCTCCATCTGCTGGTAAGAAAGTATTCATGGTTCTGCTTCGAGTACAGGATTAATTCCTCGCTTTTTTCCCCCTAAACAGATTCACCTACGGAACTTTGAACAGGCCCTGAGTTAAAGTCGCAGTGCGTGTGAAAAACGTTGCAACAACATCTGTGATTGATATCAATCCTGATATCAAGAAGACCGTCCAGTAAGCGCCATTCTGAGATAAGCTTTGTCAGCCATGATTGATGCATTTTGTGTAGCATTCGCATAGTGCTTTACGCTATCCACATGATCTGATGACCGCAAGCAATAGTATCAAATCTAAATCCCGAAGACTAAGTCATAACTGCGTTTGTGTGTAATAATGTACATGGTAAGTACGAGTACAACTGCGCAACAGGTACATGTGGTACGAGTCCTCACACTTGTCAAGAATAAAACTTTCACAACCTATCAGTATTCCAGAGACCCGTTGAATTGTCATACGTGCTTGAGCATATCCACGAGTCCTGCTGCTGCCTCAAATCTTCCTCCCGAATGCGAAGGCTCCGAACACTGCGCCAGCATCCTTGATATCAAAGGATGTCTCCTTAGTATGTCAGCTGGGATATCGTGCAAGAGTCCGCCGGGAAAGACGTTATCGAAGTAAGCCCTTTTCGCCGCTAAGAGACCCCTGCAGACGCCGTACACGTTTAGGTCGCTTTCCACGTGGGTGCACAAATCCTCGGCGACGAAGCAGAAACCATCCTCACACCCCTGGCTGTTGTGAACTACGTTCCAGCCAGGGCCTCTTGTTTCGCGGACGAACTTTATGTCCACCAGCACGATGTTTTCTCCGTCGACAAGTCGCACCCGGCCGTCCTGGGCTGAGACTGCAAAGTTGTCTGGTGACCAGTCAGTGAGGTACATTGCGAAATCGTCGGAAGCTTCGTGATCTCTCGTGAACGACAGAGCCATTTCTAATAATTGCCTGGATAGTCTCGCCCTCACGAGCCAATCCGAATAGTAAAAGTGGGCAAGCGGCTTTCCGGAGTGCTCGAAGGCAGCCACCCGCCCGCAGCTTCCCAAGTAAGGAGGAAAAGGCCAACCTTCTTCAGCAGGAAATGTCGCGAAGATCAGTGGCTCCGGGTTATGCAAGAGAGTCGTCAGCGCTTGTTCTGTTCGCGTAGAAGATGCGTGCGTCGAGGACCGAGCCAATAACTTGTCCAGCAGCCGCTGCGACCGAAGACACAACATGGCATCCGCGTCTCCGCCATCGACAGCGGCCGCGCGGAACTTGTCCAAATCAATGCGACCCATGTCGCTGGAGAGGCGGGAAGCTAAGAGGGCCAGAGAGTGTCCGACGATACAGTTTGGCGCTCTGCCTTCCAGCGCGCAGATCCGAGCGTCCAAGGCAGTTAACTCGGAGTTGTGTCCGAGCTTTTTCAGCACGATCTTTGTTTTCTGGCTCCGACCTCCACGTGACGTCGTTAACTCCGCGCGAAATACGTTCTTGGCGTTAAAGATCCTCTCCGCAAAAGTGGTGTCGTTGGCCAAAGAAATCCTGTTGGCGAAAATGTCCGGGCAGAGCGACTCGCCGAAACAGGCCGGGCACTTGTTCTGCTGGTTGAAGGAGAGATCGGAGAGAACCGGCGGCCGAGGCCACATGAAGTATGCAGTGGCAGCCGCCAGCAGCGTCCAGGCTAGAAACGACTTTGGCCTGCAGCGAAGGCGCCGCCGGCGGCCGCCGCCACCCCCAACGCCAACTCGCACCATCATTCTTAAAGTCTGCGTAGCCAATGCCGTGGTTTGTTAAGGTCCGAAGAACTCATCCTTCCGGTCCCTCGGTGGTGAGGCGAACCTCATCAGACGAGAAATGCACAATTGAGTTGATGTGTTCAACTTTGAAAACATCACTTGAACACGCAGCAAAACAAACAAAAAGTCCGGTCCTTCGGAGTCCAGAGCGCCCACACAACACAAATTCACCTTACCCAGGAGAAATGTGGGAAATGATATTAGCGCCATAGATAAAGGGTATCTAGAGCGGAAGAACCGTCAGCTTGTTGAAGCCTCCGGTCTATGCCGCAAGAGGGGGCAAAATACTCCTTTAGTACTGTGTATTTAGTAAGCAAAACCAGTGACAACGAGCAACTTGATTCACCCACCTCTGCTTGTTTTATTCTTTGCCCCCTCCTTTGAGCCGCGAAGCTTCTGGCAAAATCATCAACAAATGCATGAAAAAAGTCTAACCTAATTTCATCGGTTGCTTTTCTGGTTTTGTCCGCTCTTTTAAGCTGCTTCAAAGGCTTCAGTGCAGCTGTCCTTTGCTGCCACAATATTTGGCCTGGGCAGTCGAACGAATCACACCGCAGCTGCCTCGCTTTGCCATTCTAGAATCCTTTGTCTATGTAGTAGCGCCCGAAGTGCCCCGGACGATCATGGGTCAAAGATTCTCCGTCGGTCAGGCCACGACCCAGCAGGAAAACGTGACGCCCATTTTCGCAAGGGCCCGGATGATCACTACATGCCATCTGGAGGACGTTGAAGAGCCGGTCGAGGATTCCCAAAAAGTAGCACCCAAAGTAGTAGTAGCTAAGATCACGCATGAACTCCAGAGTGTTCAGCCGGAGAACTCTTCAGGGGAGAGTTGAGTGAAGGAACATTTAAAAAAATCTTCTATTATATTCGTCGGTAAGAAAATCTTAAAAATCTCCGTGACCGTAAAAGTTCTAAGCACTTGGCAGATCTGGCGCTGACCGTATAGCAGAGCTCGCACCAACGGGCGAGCATCAGCATTTTGGCTTGCACGCTCCAGGAGGCGGCGCTGTTAGTGTGGTTGGTTTTACTTGGTCCGATTCGATTTCAGCTCTCCGCCTTTGGTCTTGACCACGGAGATGACGTCCGACGCCGACCCCTCCACGCTGGTTTCATTGACATCCTCAGCCGGGGACTTCAGAGAACTAATCGAGAAGAAGCTGGCGGCAAAGCGGTCGCAGCTGGGACAGACAGAAGAGACTATTAAGAAGTACATTGGAGACCGCGACCAATTGCCACCGGGACCAGCCCGTTTCCAGAATCGTCTAGGCCCGCCTCCGGGGCAAGCGTCCCAGGGACCTCTTGGGTCCCGCCTTGGTCCCAGGGTTGGAGCTCAGCCAGCATCACGATACCGTGATCCGGATGATGACGACGTGACTCCACACCGTGTGGGAGTGATGAGTAGGGTGGTGGTGGAGCAGAAGACCAGAGAGGAGGTGCTAGCCGAAAAGAGAGCTAGTGAAAATAAGAGCGACGCTCAGGTAAGGATTTTAAGGCCCAGTCACTTCTACGTAAGCCTGATGATCAGCTTCCAGTGCTGTAAGCATCGAGATCTTGTGCTTGCAGCGAAATCGCCGCATGTTCGGCAACCTCCTTGGCACCCTGCAGAGGTTCCGCCAAGATGAGACAAGAGTTAAGGACCGGGAGAACAAAAAGAAAGAAGTGGAGAAGAAGATCGAGGAGAAGACCCTGAAGGAGAAGGAGGAAGCACGGAAGCAGAAAAGAGAACTATTCTTTGACAAGAAGAAAAAGCAACACGAGATTAAAATCCTTGAGGTGAGGTGGTCGTCAGTACATGCAAGACTGCCAATAGATCACGAATGTCTCTCATTTAGGTCCAGATGAAACGGGTGGAGGAGTTTGAGGTCTGGGAGAAATCGAAACGCAAGGAAATGCAATTTATCAGGTTCAGCAGAGCTCTTAATGATCACTTGAATGCATGTTGATCCCATGACTTTCTACAGAACCAAAACTGGCCCACCACATATATATTACCTGCCGAAAGAACATACAGACGAAACTCTTAACTTGGTCGAGGAGACCATGGACACAGTTGAAGAGGAGATCAAGGCAGCAAAGGCCAAATTTGAGGAAGAACTTCAGAAAATGGAGGCTAAGCTGAATAATTACCAACAGGCATTGTTGAAAAACTTACGTTATTAGTGATGGCCAGACTGATGACTTCTGTTTTCTTTAGGACCCATATGAGGATGACGAGGAAGAAGAGGATGACGATGATCCCAATAAGCCCAAGTCCGTCGTGGCATTTATCAAACCTCGCAATCGCGGCGAGCATAAAAGCAGACATCCTAAAAGCGATGATGAAGATACTCCGAGGAACAGGGACGAAGAGAAGGATTCTTCTCTGGATCGCCGTATTATTGGACAGGACATAAAAAGAAAGGTGCAAGACCAAGAGACCGATATGGGACAAGGTGCCGACGGAAGCGACCCGCACACACAAGTGAGATCGCGTACCGATGAAGAGAAGACAGGTGAGAAAGAAAAGGAGGACGGGAGCAGACGACACGTTGTTCTGAGGCACGTAGACAATGCTGAGAGCAAAGAAGTCGCTAATACTAACGAAAAGAAGCCAGAGAAGACAGGAGACAGACGCAGGCGTGGTAGTGTGGACGGAGACGAGGCGACCCGAAAGAATCGATCGAGGAGTCGTGATCGGGAGCGTCTCAGACGTCGATCTTCTTCGCGAGGAGCAGAGAAAGACAAAGTGGTGAGAGTCAAGGAGGAGAAGAAAGAAAAATCTGCCAGCAGATTCAAGTTCACTGAAGTCAGAGTGAAGAAGGAGCGTAGGGTCGGATCTCCTGAGAGAAAGAGACGCCGACGTCGACGTCGAGAAAGCTCATCTAGCTCTTCATCCTCCGCATCGTCGTCTGATGGTTCGGACTCCTCCTCTGACGATTCCTCGTCTGATGACTCGACCAGCAGCTCTGGCGAAGACCACAAAAAGGTGGTCAAGATCAAGAAGGAGAGGGAATGAATCATACTTGTTACAGTAGTGCTCTTCTACGCAACATAACTGTACGCTCTGTACGCCTAAAGTGGTTTGCTCCTCTATCTTAAGGAGGTTTTGAGTAAATGCGTAAATTTCCATGTACGTGTGCGGTGATGCGGATTGGGCAGGAGAGAAGTGCTGTCCTGCTCTGGGAGCGGGGAAACGTCGTACACACTTATTGCGTGACCTCAAGAATCGTTCACTCCGTTCGTTCACTCCTATGACCCGAGGTCATAAGACAGCAAGATTGCAATTCGTCCCTCACAAACCTTTGACAAACGTGTACCCATCGTTAAAAATCCGATAGTAAAGTGCAACCTCTTACGACCGAGCTTCTTATTGACACTGTACCTCATCATGTAGGCATGCTCTTTGATTACGTGGAAGGAAGGACCCAACCTTAACAGAGTGCGTGGGTGCATGACCATGTACCGCACTCGCAAGTAGAGTTTTCATGAAGACGCCAGGTATGCGTATGCTGTACATGGCAACAACTTGGGAGAGTGAGAAAGCTCCTCTTCTTACCTCGTTCACGGTCAACCTTGAAAAAAGTACAGCATGCTTCATCGCTCTATGCCGTGACTGCCACTGATGTATTGATCAATGAGGATCTCCTTCCAGCAGGCGAAGACCTTTTCACGGTCGACATGTTCGTAATATGTTACATCTGCGGCCGAGAGTTCGGGAAGCACTCCATCTCCATCCACATTCCCCAGTGCAAGAAGAAATGGGAGGCAGAGCAGTCGAAGCTCCCAAAATCCCAGAGAAGGCCGCTTCCTCAGGAACCGGAGGCATTCGAACAAATCGTCAAAGGAGAGGTACGAGGAATGTTTAGCGTAACGCACTTGTACACCAACTTTTTTCGCCTGACTTAGGTGAGCCAAGAGAAGATGAAGGAGTACAATGATCAAGCCTTCGATGATTTTAACAAGAAGGCCCTCGAGGAGTGTCACAACTGCGGTCGCACGTTTCTGCCTAAGGCATTGGAGGTTCACTTGAGGTCATGCAAGACTAATAACGCCAAAAAAGCTTCGTCATCGTCCAGTGGACGGAAGAAACCCTCAGTGAATATTCCGAAGGCGTCAGCCAAAAAGGAGGAAGAAGCACCCACAAGAGACGACATCTTGAAGGCTGTGAAAAAAGAGAAGGTCTTCGATTCCGTCAAATCAAGGCAACAACTCAAGGAGCTTATAGATAAGATGGTATTAGGAGATAATTAGAATCTTCAACGCCACACGAGTACCAATACGCTAAGCAGCACATACGTACAGTAAGTAGATGCATACTTGAACAGAACATATGATGTACTGGTATACTACAAGTATATATACGACGACGGCTAAGCTTATCAGTATACAATAGGGAAAAAGTGTGCTACGCCAACTTTACGACACACATAGCAAAGTTACTTATAATCGAACAAATTGGTGTAAAAATTGCTCTCTGGTTGATAAGAAATTGTAACAAATACAAAGAAACCACAAGAAAATACTGTCGTTATTAATTGACTATGTCTGAAAATTCAAACAGATATGGGTGTGCATGATGCATGTCCTCCAGACGGTCTCCTACTTCGATAAATCAACAGAGTAGTGTGACACCGCCATTATCAGTCCCTATCAGCATCATCCTGTTCATGGGGAGCACCCTAAGGGAGGACAGGCTGCCCTTGATGAGGTCGGACCTGAGCTTGTGGGAAAAGTGGGGGGCGTCAGCGGCGATCCCATGCCTAACGGTAACCTTGTTAGAGGTCGTTCCGGTCACCAGATCATTGGAGCAGTCAAGATAGGCGACGCAAGTGACTGGCTCCTGGGTGCCGCCGGCTAAGGAGCAGCGTAGCTTTCCGTCCATTGCATTCCACACGCATGACGTCTGGTCCAATGAGGTGCTGACGAACTCGTTGGGACCCACAGGAGTCAGGCTCAACACCTCACCTTCATGTCCCTAAACGACACATAAGATTATCGCGTGACTTGGGGTGTGGGTTGGCAGTGACTAATTTTTAGAGTAATTTTGAAGATTTTTTGAATCAACACTTTTTGAACAACCCTATACCGGTGGTGCTTCCTTATTATTTCACTAATACCTCATTCTGACATTACTTGTACTCCGGAGCATTCTGTAAGTGTACCTTCCACGCTTGCTTGAGTTTTCCAGTTCTCAGGTCCAACACCGACAAGGATCCTGAGCTGTGACCCACGTAGACGTTGTTGCCGTCAAGGCTGGAACAGAGTGTCCTTACCAAGCCGGCCGAGCCCATTGACACTTTAAGGTCTGTCACGACCGTACCCACTCGGGTGTCCACCAAGTGCAGCAAGGAGTCTTGAGTGGCGGCAAGCAATAACGGAGACGATGACAAGGACAGACGAGCGACAACAACAGCTTGTCCAAGGCGTTGAGGGTCAACCTACAGTAGTACGGCAGCATGTTAGTACGAGAGGTAGGTGAAGTAGACCTGCATGTGTACTTATAAAACAGCAGATGTTAATACAAGTAATAAGTAGTGGACCAACGTACCTGATGGACTCCGGCTCCAACAAAGGGGTCCCACACGTGTATGGTCCCATCGCAGGAAGCCGCCAGCTTCACGGCTTCCAAGTACAGAACAGAGAAAACTGATCTTTTATGCAGTCCGTAGGTCCACTGGCTAGAAACAGCTGCTGTTCCATCACCCTGGCTGCGTAAAGACCACACCTTCACAGTCTTGTCTCTGCTAGCAGACAGAAACGAATTCTCATTATTCATGGCGAAAATGTACTTGACTGCAGCCGAGTGACCCACGAAGCTCTGCAACTTGATCTGCTTGAGGTTGAAGTGGGCGTCGCTGTCTGATCGACCGATCTCGTGTTCCCAATATGCCAACCAATTACCGCGCAGGTAACGCTCGGACGACGAGCCAGAGTAGGAAGAGTCCTTGGAGATGAGGCTGTGCAAGTCATCGTTAACTGCTGCAGGTACGGCCGCATTTAGTGAGTTGCCTGCACTTGTCGTGACTACGGCTGCAGCACCGGATCCGCCGCTCTCAACTTCTCCTCCACTGCTTGGAACCTTAGGAAATGTTCTCAGGCATGTGAAGGTGGCTGGTCTAGGCAGCCTTTCACCGCTTTCTTGCCTGGTCAAACAGAGGGTCCTAATGACATCCAAGTTCATTATGCTTGCATCAAGGTGAGCCCTGCCCATCAAGTTATAGAAAGCCACGTAGGCGGAAAATGCCACCTCCGGCGTCAGAGACGCCGCCAGCTCTAGAGAAACCGCCCGAGATTCTGCAGACTCGCCAACAATTTTGAGCAGCTCACCCTCAGAGTTATAGACCTTGTCGAACGTCGAGAAGAAAGCCCCACAGAGCGACGTCAGGTGTGACCGACACATCTCTTCGCCAATTCTAAGTCCAATCAGGTAGACGAGGTCGAGAAACTTGAACACGAGCGTCCTACGCGTTTTGAATCCTCCGTTAAAGGTGAAGGAGCGAGAGGTCATCAGTCGGAGAACGGGAAAGAGCACGTTGGCCAACAAATTGTCAGGCAACTCATTCATCAAGAGAGAGTCTGACAAATAGGGCACGATGTGATGGATCATTTCCACACAACCCAGCAGTCCGCCCTCCAAATTGGCCGTCATGCGCTTTCGCGCCAGAGACAGCAGGTCCCAGGCATAGGGAAAGTATTGCAGTAGAATCATGTGGTCACCATATAAGGCGGCTGCCTCGGCCAGGCATTCGAGGACTCGCTGAGATAGGACGTCGCCGTGAATGCGGCGTGGACTCAGTCGTATTTTCTGGTCTGGGAAGCACTCTGCCACTGTGGAGCTGCCGGGAACACTGTAGCAAAGGTTGAGCATCCTCAGCAAGTTCCTGGTGATATGCTTGGCCGTCAGCACAGGCCCAATCCTGTGGGTTAGCCAAAGTGCACTCTCAGCGGCTACTTGCGAGATGTTTCCCGCGGTATTGCTTGTCCTCTTCTGGCTTCCTGACCTCTCGGCAGCATCGTCACTTTCAAAGTCGTAAATGGTGACCGGCGGGATGTAGATCTGATCTGAAGTTACTTTTCTTTTGTTGTTGGGTCGGGCTTTATCCGTCTTTATAGTGTCGGCCCCATCTTCAGTTTCATCAAGACCGAGCGTGTCAAAAGCAAAGACTTCTCCCTCAGCAAATGTCTCGTCCGTAGGACTTTTCCTACAGGGAGACTTTATGTTCTCGTCGCAGATTGTTCTGCTCATATTGGTATCATCATGCTCAGGGCTGACAGAGGTCCTAGAATTCGGTCGGGATTGACTATCAGAAGTTAGCCACTCTCGCTCCAAACCCTGGCGACCCTGCTGCCTTTCTTTGTCTTCGTCTTCATAATCTTTGTAGCCTCCTACGGCCTCAACGAGGAAGGTGGAGAAATACCTCAGAAAAGTCTGGGTACCGAACCTGATGATCAAGACTTGGAGGAAGGATCTGTGGTAGAGTTTCAAGTGCTTGGACGTAAGGGTGTTGCTCTCGTAAATGCCAAGCACCGAGAGCAGGAGATGCTTGGTGGTCAGCTCTCTTCCCAAGATACTCGCAACTAGATCGAGCAGGTGCCACGCTGCCATTATAGCTGTGCAAGGATCTGCGAAGAGGTCCTTCACGAGCGGCAACAGCAACTGGACATCAGTAGCATTCAGCTCTGCCTGGACTTGCTGCAGCTCTGAGGCCACCAGCTTTACTTTGAACTCTCCTACCTTTTGCTCGATGGCCATTTTTGCTTCATGGTCGTCCATCGCAGATACGGAGGTGTCCATGACTTGTTCCAAGTCAACCACAGTTCTCAATATTCGAGCGAAGACTTGAAAGTACCTGGGTAAAATGAGCGAAGAGAGTTGTGGCACCAGCAGCTGGAAGGCAGACGACGGGGGAAGTCCTTTACTGTTGACTACTTGCGATTCCATTTCCTCTTGTTTGATCAGATTCTCCACCGTTTGCCTGATGCAAGATGGGATAGCGTACGCTTCATGCTTTATGATAGCTGAACCAATGGCAAGTCGGGACTCCAGATCGGCGAAGCGACCTAGGCAAGAAAATCTCTTGGGTAAGAAGAGCTCTAAAATAAGACAACCCAACACTCTCATGTCTCGTGGGATGTCTGCGGACAGCTTGTTGATAAACTTCTTCCCCAAGAGAGGAGACGAAGAAGCATCGAAATTCCTCGTGCTCAGCAGACTCTTTGACAGGAACATCTGGTAGGACTCGAGATCCTTGAGCTTTTCAAGAGCATCAAATTCTTTGGGTGTGAAAATAGTCTCCTTTGTGACTATCTCGTTTTTCGTGCTTTCACTATCTTTCTCTGCATCATCTGGCTCTAGCAAAAAGCTGGATTCTCTTATATAAGGAGCCTGCCTGCTCCAGAACTGACTCCTTGTGGTTGACACTTTCCTTGGGTGGGAATGATTGAACAACTGAACTACTCCGTTCAAGCGTAGGTCCGTGTGTCCGTCCACAAGGCTGAGGCAGACATTTTTGGCCTTGGCGGCTGAAGAGCCAGTCAATTTGCAACCGAAAGTTAGGTCTATCCAATGATGAAGTCTCTCTGAGACATAATTGCTTTCCAGAGATTCCCTATGCCACTTCACAAACTCTTCAGGGCCGCCGACGCAGAAGGAAGGAATGTCCAGATCAGGCAGGTCGTCGTGCAGGGAAACGAAAATGCTTGGATCCCAGAAAAAGTCCGGGATGCACTCGTCTGGTGTCCACTGCTGCAGTCTGGCCATCGAGGAAGGGTATTCTGCGGGGACCCACTGTTGCCTCACGTGTTTACACAGCACGGAACGAGGTGTCCGGCGAGATTTGTACACGTAGTAGGTGATCTCTGAGAGGACATCGGTTACGTGATGGGGCGCCTGAGCGGAGTGATCTTGGACTAATCCTGAATGTGTTTGCTGTTGATCGCTGTCACTGCTAAAACTGTTGAAGGTGAGGTCCAGTTGGGTGTCGCCCTTATTCAGGCGGAACTTCGATTTGGTGAGGTCACGCCAGCCGCCGTCAATGCTGGAGAAGTCGCGAACCCAAGGCATCACAGGGTAGTGGTCAGGGTTAACGAAGGTTCGGCCACTCAGGTAGTTGAGGAAAAGAAGGTATTCGAAATTGGACAGCTTTCCGAAGCGCCATAGGTGTACCACCTCTCCCAGAAAGGTCTCTGATAACGGTTCGTCAGTCTCTAAGTTTCTAGCAGCCGTGCTATCGCCGTTTGAGGACATGAGAGACTTAAGCAACAAGGATAGCTGCTGATAAAGGGGGTCTGTGACACGATCCTCTTTACCTAGTTTGACTTCTTCCAAATTGGTCCTGACATTCGGATGCAACGTCACGAAGAATCTTGAGTTCAATGCCACGTTCCTTAGGGTGACGTCACCCACGCAGAGACCCTCCGAGTTTATCCGCCTAAATGCCCTGAGAAGCTGGTAGACGACGAACAGGCATTTCGTGGAGGACTCGGCGAGCAACGACGGTGAAAAGGCGAGCGCATGTTGGACGGAGAATTGGCTGTACGGTCGGACCAAGATGAGCGCATCGGGTTCTTTGACAATAGCAAGGACGGCCAAGATGTGATCATTTGTGACTTCGTCGGTACTCTTGCACGACCTATCGCCGGTTCCTTCGCCAATAACAGGACAGTCTGGGTGAAGTCTTTTCAGCACTTCCCAGAGGGCTTCGTCGTGGCTGGTGGTTCGGCAACTTTCGCCTTCTTCGCCGCCGCCAGATCTGGTGAGGTGCGCGTTCCTCCATAGATTGGAAAAGTTTTTTTCCGCTACGTCTCGAATCGCGTCGGAGAAGCAGAGATCGTCATGGTCCTCGTTAGAGTTACACTGTTTCTCTTTTCTAGCCAAGGCCTTCACCTTAACATCAGGCTTCAGGGAAAGACGCTCCAGCAAGAGCAGGTTCCACTCAGCTTCAGGCGCTGGCGTTCTTCGTCGGCGTAGCAAAGATGCTACCTCCTCGTCGGACAGGGATGGATGGCGCAGAAAGGGCTTTTTGCCATGGTTCAACAGTCCCGCCAGCCAACGCCGCGATGCCAACAGGACATCGCCGTCTCGGTACGCGGCCGGGGCGTCTGACGGGAACGTCAGCGGAGCGGCCGCCGCCATCACTAAAGCGCCATCTCTTAGCGCATGCTGAAATCAAGGATCGGACGGACTTCGAAGTCTGGAGCTGGAATCCGTCTACCTAATACCGATTAGCTGCAACCAGTCCAATCTTCGCCTCTTAATGCCAAGGTCTTGCTTTGCTTTATGCGCATTTGTTGTCGGTTGATTCAAAGCAGAGTTGCCAGTTGCCGCCGATGGTAAAGCGAACCACTTTCGTCCACATAACGAAGAGTTGCGACGAAGCATTAAGACGGTCGTGTGTCAAAAGTTTTTGGCCATTTCAGTCGTTGCCAAGGAGCTGCAAGCCGGCCCCGGCCCCATCTTATGTGGTCAGTCAAATACCCTCAGCTCACGATGGATGAACTACAACGACCTGAGGCTTCTCGATAGCATGCCAAAGATAACAAAGGCGTCACACCGCGCTCTAGAAACTATCCCGGTTTTGCTCCATTTTAGTAATGTTCCTCTTAGGGGATGCTCTGCGCTAGAAAAAAGCTGATGGCGGTCGTGATAATGACAATGGTCATGTGGGCGGCGACGGCCATGATGATGAACGACAATGATCATGACGATGACCATGATCATGATGATGACAATGGCCCCGACAGGCGACAGCGAGAGGCTTTCGCTCACCGACAGGAGCATTCGGTTGTGCTTCATTGTTCTTGTTTACATACCCCAAGTTGCA
>JAAUXU010055487.1_pt1 | contig 27001 bp, 25 predicted proteins | sample 7278151 | NCBI WGS metagenome assembly JAAUXU01 (sample SAMN14350113, study PRJNA611818) | marine sediment metagenome | isolation source: surface marine sediment (1.8m) | place: French Polynesia: Moorea | collected 2018-08
CCCCCCCCCCCCCCCCCCCCCCCCCCCCCCCCCCCCCCCCCCCCCTCCCCCCCCGCTAACACACTCTCTCCACCCCACGCTCTCCCGCGATTTTGTGTGTGTGTGTGTGTGTGTGTGTGTGTGTGTGTGTGTGTGTGTGTGTGTAAGTATGTGTACAGGGAATGTACGCATGGAATGCATGTATGTATGACATGTGTATTTTTGTATCCTCTTACCTTGCTTGCATATCTGACTTGCACTTACACACACACACACACACACACACACACACACACACACACACACACACACACACACACACACACACACGAAGCAGACAGCAGAAACAACAACCCCTTTAATCGGTTCGATTTCTCATTCGTGCTCCTGTCGAACGTAACCTAGAGAAGGGTCAGACACGGAACAGGTTTCCAGTGCTTCTTCCACGACAAAATGTTTGACGTGAATTAGTGCTGCAGCAGAAGCATCCAGCTAAGGTGTCACGACGCCAGACAGGTTCATTTACCGATGGACTATCTCGCACACAAATCAAAGGGGGCAAAAAGCATCGTCGTTGGCTTTGACATCATCTTCTGTAACAAAGAAGTGAAAACCACGACTGGCAGACGACGGACGGACTGTACGTAGTGAAGGTGAGCGTCCAGATAAGATGAGCACATTTTGTGTCAGTTGCTGCCAGTCCTCTTTCTCTGGACGAAAGGCACTTTGGGATGGAAGGAGGAGTGGGGGGACCCCGCCCGAAAATTCCAAGACCCCTTATGTACGTAGCCAACTTGGCATGATTCTCTCGCCGCTGGGCTGTGGCCGCCGCAGCCACCTCCTGTACTTGCATATGTGCACAGAGAGGTGCCCCATTGCGAGATCTTTCTAACGGTATTTACAACCGCCTGTTAAAAAAAACGGTGGTCCATCTGGCCAAGAATCATGTCGCATCTGCGTGTTTTCAGACAATTTTCCCTACTGCGGCTGTCGACACTTAAGTAACACGTCCGTCCAATGTTGAGGGATTGAGGAAGCTGCGAATCGACTCAGTCAGCCTACTGATGGAGAATGATCTTTGCAAAGGAACGATTTTCTTGAAAAATTGAAAGGGTAATAATCGCCATGTGCGAGATAGCAATCTTTCCATTACCGCTTCCTCCCCAACACAACAACAACCCGAAGGAGAGCGCTACGGTTTTTCCTTGGCCCCCCCGCCTGTGAGCGATTCGAAATTAATGGGCCACCTACTCACTCGTGGGATTGGAGGGCGAGGGCGGGCACTGCAACTGGCTGCGGTTGGCCGGGTCGGGCCGAACGAGGCCGAACGAGTCGCGGGGGTCAGCGAGCGAGCGAGGGCGCGAGCGGGCGTTGAAATTCCTGGAAGTTGTTTTTTAACGTGTTCTGACGAACGACGCACGTACAAGGGCAATGAAACCACTGAGCAGCGGCCGAGGCCAGCAGCGCACAGGCCGCCAACGACCGCCCGCACAACGTGCTCCAGTCCACGTCCGGGCACGTGTTGTCTGCCACCGCCACCACGAGCCACGCTGACGCACCAGGTGCATGTACGTACAGATGTACCCGTCCGTACTCTGTCTGTGCTACAGCACATACAAGTACGTGCGCTGGACGTACATGACCACGCGCACTTTCAGATGAAGAAGGCTTTGACTCATGATGCAGCAAATTGTCGAACGGCCAAACACTACAACGACGAGTTGGAGCGATAACAGCCAGAAATGGAAATTAGTCGCTCGATTGGAAGCCTCGCTCAGGGCCGAGGACGCCGGCGGGCAACCGGTCGCGGTCCTCCCGGCCGATTGAAGCCTAATTTGATTGGTGGCGATATGCTAAGAAACCATTTTTCACAAAAGCTTGCTGGACAGGGCCAAGCTTTGATCTGCTCCTCGGAGGGCTGTCGAACTACTACATAATAGCGTTACACACGAGCACTGCATTGTGCATAGCATACCCACAGTACACGAATCACATACTGCGTATGCTGGAACTCGACACCGCCTGCCCGGTACTCCTGCAGTCAGTCCACGGGCGGCGGAAATGCCATTAGACACGAGCATCTGAATAACCTTCAAGCTTTCTGAAGAAGAGGACAAATTGTAGGTACAACAAAGTTCAAAAGAATGAATACCATTTATCCTTATATAGACTCGTTGGCTTCCATCGTCATAGACCAATAAAGGTCCCTCTACACCCTTCGTTAACATTCAGCGCTCTTTTCCCGCGCAGACTCAAGTTTGATGAGCAGACGAACACCACTCATAAAGAAGTCGGTAGCAACTGAGGGAGATTTAAAAAGTCTCGAGCATCAAATCCCATTCATGTCCATGTTTGGCAGAGTCAGGTTAATGGGGACGGGGAATAAAATTTACTGCCTTTTGTCCGCTGATGCCTGCCTGCATTGAGACATTCACGTTAAGCTTTTTTCGTGGTCAAGATAACGTCTGGAGATAGCAGAGGGCGCAGACCTGTGGCATACTTACGTGGGAGGGACCCCAGTGGGGAAGTACACGAGTACTGCCGCACCTAATAGAAAATTGGAGCAGGAGGAATCGAACATTTCAATTTCACTCTGGACGTGGTTGTGCATTGTGTGCGTCGCAGGCAGGCAGACACTTTCGCCAACCCCCGGGTGGAAAACTATACTCACACACATACAAATGCTTGACCATGACGTTGGAATTCTTTGCCTTCTCTCATGTGTGAGACAAACATTCGCATGTGAATTAGTTTGCTTTGCGTCGTCGCAGGTGCGAGAGCTCACACAGCGCGGCCAAAGTCTCAATGCCAAGAGGCTCTTTAGGACTGCAGTAGTCAGAGGAGGCGAAGGAGGAAGGGACAAAAGGCTGACGACGTCGGTCACACTTTAATCCGGCGACGACGATATTCATCACATGTGTGCGTGTGTCTACAATTCGCTCACTGGCGCGTGTGTGCGTATGTATGAGGTACTACTTCTTGCTGCTCCTGGCATCCCATCAGTCAGTCCTGTGCTGACAGCTCACAGCAAGCTTCTTTTTCACCCCCTTCTTTCTCCCCCCTCCGAGCTTGACTTGGCTCTGGCCTGAACTGCTTGCTCTTTTGGCTCTCCCGGAGTCATCATCACATCTGGAGGAATTTTTGATCGCACTTGATCTAATGTTGGATTGCGGGACGTCTGAAGAAATCCTGAGGGGTCCTTGTCGTCATGTATGTACGCACGCACTTCTGCTCCCTCCATCGATAGCTTTGTTTCAATCAGTCATTCGCAGCCTGTGAGAAGTATGCGGGGTTAGCCGAAGAAAATTTAGAAAATGAGGTCGCGTGGGGAGATAATTCATGCGTCAGGGATGCCGAGCAAGAAAGAAGTCTGACGACTGCAGACGAGACGTTGAGGACTTCCAGGGAAATTCATGCTGGCGCACACCTGTTGCTTGGTAGTGATGTTACAAGAAGCTTCCAGCCCGAGGCAACTGATCTGGCCGGTCACTGTCAGTTTGTTTGCACTCATCAGGATTTAATGGATCTGTCAGATTTTTAGCAATCTCTTCTGCATCGCATGTCCAGCTTCAGTGCGTCCATTGAGCGCGCGCAAATTCAACCTTTGGCCAAGAGGTCGAGCCACGAATGCCAGCATCTGTGCGCCCCCGCACGTAGGTGAGAAGTCTTGCACATACAATTGAATGTGCTACGGAGGAGTAAAAAGAATCTATCTGAGCTTCAATTGCGCCTCAAACCCACGCGCTCATCAGTTTTTTACTAGAACTCTTATAAATTCCACACAAAAAGCTTCATTCCGCGCCCGCCGCGCCGGTCCCTCCGGGCATCAAGGCGGCCATTATCATTGTGGCACAGTTCAGAGGCGCCTCACGGAAGAAGCCTGGGAGGAAGATGCCATCACATCAAACCTGAAACATTTCAACTGCTGCGGAGTGCAAAAAAGAAATCTGATCCCAATTGATCTGGATAGAATAAGAAGGTGCCGAGGTCACGGAGCGAAATCCGTGTCTTCGGACGGCGGAGAAAATGCACTTCTCTCTTCCAGACTGAGTCTTCCTCCCACTTTTTTTGGGACGTCTAACCTCCTTTTTCTTTTGTCCTACAGTTTGTACGCAGTAATGCGCCCTTCCTTGCTCGCTCACGTATCTGATAGTCCAGAGTGAGAGATTCAACGCCCGATAACGACGACAACAGTGTCGCCCCAGAGAGAAAGACAGAGATGTTATCACATGGAGCACCAAGCTGCGACCGTAATGTTCGCAACGACGGACCTCCCGACTTTAATGCGCTGCTCATTTTTCGGCGTGTCTCGTTCTGCTGCCTTACCTATGATTGAGACGCAACGACCAAGGTGGTCTCGCTGGCGCGCTCCGGACCCCGGACGGCCAAATAAGGACGTCGGAGAGACCGGAGGTTGCCGGAGAAATTCGAGACGCTTGGAGTGGAGCAAGAAGGTAACGAACGAGGCTGTTCTTCTCTGGTAATAACCAAGACTGACAAGCGGTGACGATGATGGCTGGACTTAATTAATGCACGCGCCACCAAGAGAGAATAATACTACGCTTGTCTGGCCCACACATACAGCACCTACAAGCTGCGTGAGCGTCCCTTCAGCTGGCCGAAGTCCATGTGGAAAGTCTGGCATTTCTTGTTTTGATTGTGTAATGGATGGATCTTCTCGCCCTCCCCAAGAGCGCGAAAATCTCCAGAAAAATGGCCCCAAATTTCACCCTCCACGTCAAGCCCAAGGCGTAGCTGCAGATTGATGAATTGCATGCTCGCTTCTGCGTGTGTAATGGATGGTGTGGGTGATCGGCAAGACCTGCTCGCTGCACCTCTTCTCACTTTGAGTAATTTCACATCGCATTATTCCCCCATCTCCATCACCGCAAGACGGTGGACATGGATATTCCCCTGAGTGGCGAAACTCTTATGACAAGCGCCATCTTACAGGAGGAAGTCATTCGTACTTGTGGTCACGGGCGTCAATGCGTCGCTGCTTTGAGGCTGGCACTGAAACATCAGCGTTGCTTGCTGGTACGCATAAATCATCCAGGGCAACCTCAAGGCTGGTATGGGTGAATTTTTCCCTCAACGGCACTGCAGTTGATCATCGTCTCACGCTGTGAAAGAAAATTAAACAGCAATGGTGCACTTCTCCAGCTATTCTTTCTCATTCCTGGCACCACTGTTGTACTTCGGACGCGCCACGTGCGTTGCAGGACTCCGATAAAACGATAGGCGAAGCAACAGATGCAACTGTCGTTTTACCAAGGAGAAACGACGTTTCTGTTGCGATGGTTGGGGGGGGGAAAGAAATGACGCACCAAGGCCACTTTCCAACGATTCCACCTTGAGACCGCAATCTGCATCTCCCACCGGGAAAACGTGGCTGCCGTCGTCTCCACTATTTATGCACTCCCTGTCATCATAAAGATGATGACTTCAAAACCACTCGCAGCAAACTTGTAGAAGCGAAGGCACCACCTGTGGCCTGGCCGACACAGAGGCCTTTTCCGTACCAACAACACCCTCCACGAGAGCTTTGTGTTGGCCTGGCACAAATATTTGACGCAGACTCGACCGATCAAGTTTGCCACGGCCAACGCCATTTTGTGGAATCATCCTTTTGTGAACAGACCTGACTGATTGTTTGCCTCCTATCCGCCCAACTGCTTAGCGTAGGCTCTTTTGACAAAAGTCCCCACTCTGTAGCAGGAAAGGACCAATTTCTGTCCTCACATGGCAATTTCCCCCCGCTGCTTAGCAGACTGGACCACTGAGAGAGTGTTACCTCCTCTTACTCTGAAGATCCCTGCTCAGGTGCATACGTACTGGACTGTGTACACTGCACGTCCACCTAATACGTCTGCGCCCAGGGTTTGTGTCTACTCCACCCAGTTGCCCCCGCCCCCCTCCCGGACAGATGTGAGCGTTGCGTCGACCGGAAAGTTTCCAATCTTCTACTTTTCTATGCCTGCGCCTTTCACTTTCTCGAACAGATGTGCGACGGTGGCGAAAGAATCCAGACTTGATAAATCACCGCACATCTGACCAACCGTTGCTTCAGTTGCTCCTTTGCATATGGGTTGCAGCCAGCAGCTCATATGCAAAAACAAGGTAGATCATTGACTCAATCAGCTTGAGAAAATATTCATATTTCTCCACCTGCTGCTCCTGCTTTGCACTCCCAGTACTGCGGAATGGTTAATTGTTTGCATTGTGACTTACTAACGTGCCTCGACGATCTCTCCACCCGGCGAAACACACATTTTCCAAGGCAGGATGTCTGTGGAAGTTGGGGGAAGCTCGCAACGGATTTTACTATCGGTGGGGGTTGCTGAGTAGACATTCATTGTCTGCTGAGGGTAGCAAAGCTTGGTTATGGATTTACCTTCCACAGTATCCGAACAATCAAAAGGAAAAACCGCCCAAGTGTACGGTGCACGCGTACATCGGCGGACATCGGAACCCTGCCGCGAGATATGCTAATCCCGAATCCACCGTGGTACCCCATGTGTGCGCTCTCTGACTCTGCCATCGAAGGCTTTTGAGCAAACGCATGCAAACAATGCTACTTCCAACATTGGCACAAAGGAAAAGCCAGGTGAAGAGACGGAAACTGTCTGACCGTGACAAATCTTTTATCCTTTCATTCAATCGCTCGGCAGCTGTTGTGACATCTCTGCAGCTTCATCTGATCAGGAATAAGATGAATGATGACCGAAAAGGGAAGTGCGGCATTCTTATCGCCCCATCTGGACTAATTATGATCACGGATGTGCTGTGCATCACAGTACCGCTGGCCGAGCATTGACACAGGACTGTTCTGAGCCAGAAATGAGATCTTTTCTTCTAGCCTTTCTTCGATGAATACTGTATGCAATGCGCGATGAGAGTGACGGGACTTTCCGACACATGTGGTGGCACAAGCACTTCCTGAACAAGAAGTTTTGTCGGTGAACTCGCAGATAACTTTTCGGGAGGGGACTTTTGGTTATCTGCATTAGGGGGAGGGCGGGGCCAGGGACAAAGTCAGCATCTGCTGTGCTTCAAGTGACGTCAGAACTATCACCGTCTTACCTCTAGCAGCAGAAGAATTCTTGTTGCTGTGACTTTCCAGGTCCTTTGTCTCAATCGCTCGGTGGGTGCCCGCCAGATTGCGAATCAGCTTCCTCAGCTTGGAAGAGACATTCATGGGCGAGAAGCGCAGAGTCCAGGTCGACTCGTTCTCCGACCGCGTCAGGAAGAAGATGGCCTTCTCCGTGTTCTCGGAGCGACATCGAGACGTGGTGTCGGGTCGCACATATTCGAGATGTCTCCTTACAGACAGTGACGAGGATGACTCCTTGAGGATTTCCTGCACTCTCACACGCCCGAGGTCCTCCGCAGAAGGGGGACTTTCTTCGGTCTTGCCTACCACAATCAGGTCAGTGAGAGCAATCTTCTCCTCAAGAGTTGCTCCACCTCTTTTCTCCAGACACCCTGTGACGGGCGTTACGGTGACATTGCCCGAGTTGCCGGCCAAGCCGAAGCCCGCCAGGATGAGTCTCTTGTTCGCGCCGTCTTCGAATTGTGATCGCGACAGCAGAAAATTGGCGATGACGATGACTGCAGCACAAAGCAGGAGGAGTCCGAGAAGCCAGGAGAACAGGCACAGGCACTTTTTGCGGGGATGAGGTTTCTGGCTCTTATGCGAATTATCCATGCCATTCACAATAGCGATTGACGAGTGGTTGCCGCGCAACACGTGCATGGGCAAGTCCACGTTGCGAGGAGTCAGCACTTTCGAAGAGCCGCCCATCTTGACGAGACTCAGGGGCATTATTATCAGTCACGCTGCTAACGTAAAGTGGTGCACTGACATGCTCACGAGGAGTGACACAGAGACGCGTGCGAGATGGGCAGATGCGACGATCGCGTCCGTCGATGAGGACATTTCACATCAACAGGGGCAAACCAGGACGGCGGTGGTCATGGTCGTGGCCGTGGTCGCTGTGTACGTGTGAGCAGGAGGGAGCGAAACGTCAGATACCGGCAAAACAAAGCTCTTCGGCCGTCGGACGTGGTCGATTGTTCACGACTGCTGCCATTTGAGCGAGCGAGCGACCGCATGCGCGTCAAAGGTGCGGGCGCTGCTCGTCCGGCCCGGTTTGTGGGGTATGCCGGTCTGTTTTCAACAACTAAAGGTTGCCTCCCCCCCCCCCCCCCAAAAAAAAAAAAAAAAAAATCTGAGAACATCTCTCGTAACCATATGCGGCCATCGGGAGCAAATTTCGATCGCTGCGGCGAAACCGCCGGACCGATGTAGTCGAAACTTTGTGAGGTTGATCGTCTCGTTGGAAAAATTGTTCTGGCAAAGGCTGACCCCGATCAGGAAGTTCTTAGGGACGATTCTGAAGGGGGAAATTAACTGCTTTGCAATAGCATGCGCAGGTGAGGAAGGGGGCGCGTCAATGCGAAGTCTAATCTCTTTCTTTTTCTCTCCCGTCAGCAGCACATACACAAAGGTCCTCAGTCAACCCCAGTGATTAATCACGGCAGCAGCTTAATTTATGATTTGAGCATTCTTTAACGCGCTATGGTTATGGTGGGATCGATTGACGGATGGTGCTTGATGATGCGGGGTTTTGCTGCAACTCCTGGCATCGCATCGCCGACCTGTGCATCAACGTCTCACTCCCGCATTCTTCGCTTACGGTGTACCACGTGCCCAAGTCTGCACATTTTTGGGCCTGTGCGCCAAGAGGAAGCACTTTGTATGGTCCTCCATATACGTACATGTATGAACCTATTTACACACCCTGTCCGGAACATTGGGGTTCAGCAGTCTCACAACCTCGATTTCCATCGACAGCTTGATTCCTGGCCGTCCTGCTGGAGAAGTTGAGGTAACAATGCCGCGTTCACCTGCACTGATGAAAGCCACAACGGGGGTCTCTGAGCTTTCCATTTTTCGGGAAGCTTCATGGAACTTTATCAAGAAAGTTCAGGCGTTGTTCTGGAGAGTTCTTCATGCGGATTTCATCATCCACGTACTGCTGCTAGCTTTCTCAAGTTGGTGTACCCCGCCGAGAATATGAGGTTTATGGGACGCATTGATTGTCCAAGTAAGGTCCACACATTCGTACCTTAAGTGTGCATGCCAAAAAATACGTGTGTCAAGAAAAGACTCACTGGGAGACCGTGGTGATCTGCGCATTACCTACATGGCTGTAAACCCGCGCGTTGCCGGGTTCTGTCATGTGCAGTCAGTCATTGGGTATTGCATCATCTTGGCGGCAGTCTGCTGGCGCAATCGATCGGGGTGTGTGCAGTTTGCCCAAGAAGGTGTACGGTTTAGTCTCGTTGAAGGCTTGACTCGACTCAGTGGAGTCAGCGTTTCCAGCAGCGAGGAAGACTTTCATCCTGTGTGAAACACAACACTACCACGGTACGCAACTGGGCACGTGTGTGCGTGCACCTGCCCGTGTAGACAGTGCAAAGTGACCATGGCGAGTCGCTTCATCGTGTGCAATCTGGGACGCTTCGGCCACCTGCAGAAGGTGCTGGACACCGCCGCCACAGCCTCTCAGAGCTTGGGCCTGGCGCAGAGCGACAGCAACAAACGAGCCAGGATCGAGCCTGTCGTCAAGCAATCGACGGCACACGGGATAAGACTACCTGCGCTGCCTCCTGTGATTCATGCTGAGCAGAGTCTTACGGAAAGGTTGCTATCCGTAGATGATGATGAACGACAGCAGTTGGCGTTCACTTCGGAGACTCAGATCTTGAACGGAGACGGCGGACTCTTGCTCGACGACAGATTAAAGAACGCCATAATGTCGATGAAGGTCGGAGACGCGGTAAGCCCAAAATGCAGTGCAGTATACGCTCGGTATCAGTGGACTTATAAGGCTCGACACATAGAATCGGTGACGTGGGCCGAAACGATCGTGTTTTAGCGCTAAAAAAATAAATGCTGAGCATAAATATCTAAGAGCGCCGAGAAAAACTGCGTACTCGAGATCGTCGACTTTTTTTTCTCCATCAAAATAGCGGAGTTTCTGCTAACTGTTATCCGATACACCCGTGTTCTCGATAAGTGTCCACGTTCGTATCGTACGTGTAGTCTTGGTGCTTGCGTCTTGCTCGGGCGTTGCTGTAGTACGCGAGGACCAAATGGAATCGATGCATTGGCAGTTCTGCCAAGGACTTCATTGGGAGTGAACGTTGAAGATTTGTTGCTCTCTCTTGACGCACTTGAAATGTCAGCAGATAGGATAAGTATGTCGTGCTGTGCACTCATAACTGGGTTAGAATTAGTGCAACTCCTTCAAGGGGAGGAGGGAGAGGAGAAAACTTGTGCGTATCAGGAATGTCATACCTCCGAGTTCGTTCGCGCAGAAGATTGCATTTATTCAGGCGCTACTGACACACGCTGCAGTGGCTCGGAGCCAAGCAAAATCATTGCTGAACGTACGTACATGCAGCAGCGACTTTTTTGGCGGTTTTTTGCCTTGTCAAGCAGTTGACAATTGGCTAACGCAACGCCATATTCCTGCTGGCGAATTGCTAAACGCCTCCCCTCATCTGTCGTGAAAGCGTGTCGAACTTTCATTGACCGCGTAAGGTGTGCAAGTAGCTCCAGATTATTTTATGCATGGTGACTCCGCCACATTGATCGAGCCCTCGGCTGTGTCAATGCGGTGTTGGCGAGTCTCGCTGCCGCTAAAGATGTTCTTCAGACTGACGCTTTTGACAAATAAAGTCCGATACGGGCGCCATCTACTTGGCCAGGCATTGTCAAGAACGTCCCCTTTCCACCAAACATGTTTACCGAGACATCGTCAAGACCGTTAGAGAATAAGATGTTAGGGCTCACACTCGAGAGTTCGACGGAATTGGCAAGAGAAGGCCTCACGTGCATGTATATGTGCAAATTTGTCTTGTTTTTCCGGTAGAAAAGGAATGTTGACATTTTTAATGTGAAGCCATTACAACTACGTGTACTCCACAAGGCTTCAGCACAATCCGTGCATGCATTAAGCGGGAAGATGAGAGGAAGCTCCAAAAGTAGGCCTAGTCAGAGTTCACTATGAACCCTCCTCCTTTATCAATTTACCATGCATGAAACTAGATTAGTGTTCCTTCATGGAAATAGTTCTTTCTACGATCACTGATCTACTTATGCACCTCAATGAAGCCTGCTTAAAGAAGCTGAGAAAATTAGGACTCTTCTGTGGCCCTCGAGTCGTCGTTGCCAAGGACCACCAACACTACTTCCTTGTTTCTTTTTGTTTTCTTCCCCGGACGTTGCTTGCTTCAGCTACCAAGGGATATCTGGGCATTGGGGCCGAAAGTGCAATGAACATGAAAAGTTTTCGCTGAACGTAGGCATTTTGGCCGGACAAGTTCAAATCCAACTTGGCAGAACTGGATAGATTTTAGTATGAAACTCTCCAATATGCAGACAACGGACAAAAACTTAGCATCCGTCTTTCAGTCAGAAGGACAAATTGTATTCTCGTTCCCTCTCTCAGAAGAGCATGTATGGATGCAGTGTGTATATGCATAATATGTACATTTATTGACTGAACACTTGGCTCTCTGCCAACTCTTTTTAGGGGCGGGTTGTGCAGAGGGACAGATGGTACGTACTTTATTGTGAGCAGAGACAGAGCAGATGATGATTCATGACAGAAGTGAAATTAGGACTGGCGAAAATGTTGGTCGTCAGAAAGTCTGGGTGGGTGGGTGAAACGCCTTCTTGATAATGTCATTGGTGACGACGTCTGAAGAGAGACTAAAGTGAAAATGTCCGGGCCATTTTTTTTTCTTGAAAAGATCAGTCCTGACAAGATCAGTCCAGTGCTCACTACAAAAATTCTCCACTCTTTTTGTCGGACCCTCGATGACGACGACTCGTCTGAGAATGCCTGCCCGTTCACGGTATTTTATGAAAGACTTGCATGCGCAGGACGTAAGGACGATGTTCGTATACAAATGTGGTCGGTCTACAACAGAGGCGTGCGACGAATATTCAAACATTGTGCTACAGTCGCATTTTCCACGCTCAGTTTCCATTTCCCCCGTGATTCTGTATCTTCGGTCATGGACTTTTTTCCGCCACAACACTCTGGGTAGTTTGGGCTCTACCTAAAGCAAGAAAAGTATTGTGATGAAGTCAGCTGAATTTCGGTCACCATTACTCGAATTGCCACAGTTACTGTGTTCCGCTACATTCATTCTACAGCCCATCTCTTTGCTGTCCTTTATGCGGCGGGTAATTATGGAACATCCGAGAGAGAAAGTTTTGTAGTCTTTATTCGAATAATGACTCTTCTCTGAAGTCGCCGATTTCTCGAACAATTTGGACTCGTCAACGCGAACCTCTCCGGTTTCTGCAAAGCAAGCGTCTGCACGTACTACATTACCACTGGGAGCTGAACGTATGCGTTAACCTGTTTTTCTTGGCGCATGAAGTTTCTCTCTGGCCCTCCCGTGTGCTCGCGCATGGATACGGTTGAGACGAAAAAGGGTGCAAGAATAAACAGCCAAAGGAAGGCAACTGTTTCTTCACTGTTGTCTGTGCAGTGAGATTAAACTCTGACGTGCCCAAGCTACTGCAGGTGCTGCCACTGGTGGCATCAACGACGCAGGCAGGTGTTGACACTTACTTTTAATCTTGACGATTAAAACGAAAACGTTGTTATTGCTAACAGTTAATAGGTGCTACTCTTTTTCTTTTCATGCATGCACGCATGAGGGTATGCATTGGGCCAGTTCGAAAAGGTACTGTTATTGAAAAATGACATTTTCTTTTTGGGGGCCTTCAGGCCCAAGATTGAGATTTTAACATGCTCCAGTCCTTAAATTTGATCCCATTTTGGGGAAAAATGAGCAGTCCTCGAGCAAAAGTGCATATAACTACAGCTTTAGAGGGGCTTCTTAGCTTTCCATAGAGGGGTGAACCACTTCTGTAGCTCAATTCAGCCAAGAGTTATGGCTGAAAAAAGAAGTGTGCGCTACACTTACAACATACGGTATGCTATAAAAAGTTGACTTAATAGAGCAGGTAGAAAAACATTTTTTTCCTTCAGAAAAAGAGACTTGTTCCAGCTAAAACAGTGTCCAACGCCGATTTTCCACCCAAGAAGAACGAAATCAACATTTTCAACTATGAAATGTATGCAGGGTGATGCCTGTCACGATTCTATTAACTTTCAGTAAAATGAATCAACTTATTCAATATCGAAAAGTAAGCAATGCGTTCAGGTGGATACTGCATCAAGGTACAACTCAGGGCTGCGTATGTCGATTATCCTCTTTAGAATTGAGCTGCCCCGGAGCGCTATGACCTCCCCATTCCGCCACGTCGAGGAACGTCAAGGTGCTCAAGAGCAGTTCAGTTAAATAGGGGGACATATTGTCTTGCCATTAGCGCGGGTGATATATAATTGATACTTCTGCTTCACATGCCAGTCCGTTCTGTTTCGGGCAGTTGCACTGCAGCCTGTACTAAGTTTTTTCTACTGGAATTTCGGGGGGTAGAGCAACAACAATTTTGCCTTTGATTACAAATTGCCCGGCCATAAAGTGCACCATATTTTCCTAGTTCTGGCGGAGTCTTTAAGACCTGTCCTCAGCGTTCTATTGTCGTCGGGCCTCCGGCCTCCCTTGGGCATCATAAGGCCTCGGACAGGTCATATGACCACAGTCAAAACTCCTCAAATATAGCACTGCAATACGGCTGGGCAATGTAAACTAATATTTTTGCTTAGCGCTATAATAGCCCGAGCAACGCCGGGCATCTCCGCCAGCCAGCACACATAAAAATGCAATTACATGTTCGCCATCACATGTGTCTATTTGTGAGCTACGCTCCTAGCGGCGCAGCTTTGCGATAATTGATACCCCCATTGCATGCACCAATCTGCTTACTGCAGGCGAACTCTTGAACGACTTACAAGCGAATCTATCGTACGCAAACTTCCAGCAAAAACGACATAAAGAGACAGTTGGGCCGAACACAACACATGAACGTGCTTGACTGGAACAAAATTTGCCATATGGAGCAACGCTGTGATGCATAAATATCGCGCTTACATCGTGCACAGTGTCACGAAGGCGAAAATATGTGGCTTCCAAGCTTTGGAGAAGTTGCTCTACATATGCAGGATCCGGTGCGGCGCAGACGAGTGCGTGGGCGGGTGTGGGTGACTTAATACGTACGTAGCCCATGCTTGTCATTACTAGATGGAATATTCTAAGGTGAACGGCGTCTCGGCGGACGACACCACCAAGGTGGACGAGGCCGCTCAGGCTCCGCTGGAGGAGCGGGATGGTTGATCCGGCTTGTCTCGCTAGCGTTATATCACGACCAGCAAAAGAATGAAAATGCCGATGGTGCAATTCTTACACTTTTATGATGTCAGCTTGCATAAAATGTAGACTTCGCTTTTAATTTATTGCTAATATAGCAGCGAGGTAGGTATGCAAAACTGGTTGAAAAAGCATGAAAGACGTTATTGCCCACATTTAAAACCAGTCATTCGGGGACCAGACCCTAAGGAGGCTCGGTCCGAGCTCAAATTTGAGTCGGAAACACGATTTTTCGGACCAAACTCCAAGCATTTGAAAACACTCCTTACAAGCAATCAGCTATTCAAATTTGCTCTGCGTCCGAAGCTGATTGGAGTGCATAGCACTGCAGAAATCCGTAGAAGCACGGATGCGAGAGAGAACGGGAAAAAATCTGCAGTGCACAGTAATCGGCTGTAGCACGGTGACTTGCACACTATGGCTGTGCCAAAATCGGACTTGAGAGAGCAGCAGGAGACGTGCTTCTTCTGTGTCTGCCTGCTGATGGTAACGTTAGGCGGTGGAGAGGGAAGGCATGAAGTCCATTGTCAGGACAGGAAATGTCGGCCTGCCCTTGAGCCTTTTCTGCAGTCGACGGTCTTGTCGAACATGTCCTTGTTTGCATGGGTTTCCTCCTAATCGTGCTTCTCCTCTTCCTCCTCCCCGGAAGAAACTGTGAGGAGCAGTAGTAAGTTGTTGCCTGGCAAGCATACTTGTATTTATAGTAGAGGAGCCTGGGGCCGGCCGTCAGGCAGACGAGACGCATATACTTCTACTCTATTCTCACTGAGGCAGGCTTGTGTTGATCGTAGTAGGCGAGCAAGAAGGGGCCGGGCAAAACAGGCAGGCGTGTGGACGAGTGGGCGATTTCGGTGACAACATCTCTAGCCGTCGTTGGAGGAGAACAGCAAGGGGGGGGGGAAGGGGGAAAAGTTCCTCTGGCCAGAAATTACATTGTTGATTTGCTGCCCGCCCAACTTTTCTGGGCTCTGCGTCAACCGACGAAGGCGTCACATGTGGCGCATCACGTTGAAGAGCGTCGTCCCCTTCAGGCCTGGCGAGCTGTGCAAAGTTTTTGCGGTGTCGGGGCAGCAGCGGCCGCTGCCATGTTCTATGGTTCCTCCTCGATCTGGAAGCAGAGCGGAGTCGTCGAGGGAGCTCTACTACTAATGGTGAGAGGAGAGAGAGAGAGAGAGACGGAGACGCACAGAGAGTGGAACCTGTTTGTGTGTGCATAGACAAGTGCAGAATGCATTTGGGAGAACTTTTGCTGGAAAAAAAAAACACGCTGAAAGTCTGCAGCGACCCAAAAAATAGATCTTGCGCCCTGGAAAGTCTTTTCCTTCGCTCTGTGCAGTAAGTTTTGCCCATCTTCCTTAGTACTTTGAAGACTGCTGATCAATTTTCCCCTCCTGTGCGGTTGACTGAATGGACTCCAATGGAAGTTGTTGCAGCGAAAGTGCCGGCATCCTTTAAACTTAAGCTTTCACGGCCAAGGTTAAAGTCTGCTGCAGCAGAGACAGCTTAGTCGGCCCTTGCCGACGGCAACGTTGGTCTCATGTTATATAGACGTAGTAAAGTCAGATGCTGTCGAGCTCTTTTCCCCCTCCCCTTCTCTCTGCTCGTGATTCGTGGAGCTCCTCTGCTCCTCCGACAAAATCATGAACAAACGTACAAAATGCTTTCCGCTACATCAAGGGTGTATGTACAAATAGTTAATTCGTGCGAGTGTGTGTGTGTGTGTGTGTGTGCATCCATCCACATAGCGTCAACATACGTGGACGAATCTAAGACTAGCAATTGCCACTCTTCACTGCTTGCGTACGAAATGCAGGGGTTACATTGAATTTTATTCGTGAAATGCGCATTCGGAAAACTTAGTGTTAGCTGAATTATGCAGTATTATGTTTTCAGTTTTCTTCTCCGTCTCCCAGTTTGTTCAGTGCGGTGTCCTATAGCATGGTAAATGTGCAACTTCACTAGCTGAGTTATTTTCTAGTGGAATTTTTTTTTTTTTTTTTTGGGGGGGGGGACAAATGACAACTTCACGTTAAATTGACCGCCAGTAATCTGCACGATATCACTGACTGATTTAGACGCTTTGACTGATGTCTTGACCTGTCCTCAGCCTGACGTCTATTGTCCTCAGGCTCGGACAATGTCCGTAGTAAGACTTCAGACAGGTCAAAGAAATACCTCAGTCAAATGTAGAACAAATACAGTACCACAATATGGCCAGGCTTCAGGTACCAGGTACATCAACTTCCCGGATATTTTGACTACGAGAAAGACTGGGCTTTCCTGGTCATCTTGATGAAGTCGACCATGTTTTCTGAGTCTTATCTGAGGGGTCCATAGCACAAACTCATTCACTTTTCAAAACGCACTGCTGTTGGCCTTCACAACGGCCTTCGCCCTGTGACCGCTTCTCGACAAAGTCTACCAACATGGCGGTCCAAGCTGCCCCGATTGGGCACTGACACTGTCGTGATGGTCAGCACAGGGTTCGGCAGTAATGTGTTCCCCGGTGCTGAAGTCCAGGGGGTTCCGAGATGAAGAGAACCACATCTTGTCCGCACCCAACCTTCTCGCAAGGCAGTCTTGAGCAGGAATTACTCAAACAACTCTGGCAAAGCGCCCTCGCTCTCACCCTCACGCTCACTTTTACTCTCTTTGGCTTTCACTTTCACTCTCGCTCTCGTTCAGGCTCTTGCTCCGAAGGAGAGGAATATTGCTTTGATGAACATCGGTTTGAAACCAGGGGATTTTGTGATATGGAATTGCAGTGTTAGATGCGGCAGTTGTGTTTGTACTCCCTGCCTTTAATGGCTCTGAAGACGTAGCTGGAGGCACCATCCAGGATAAAGCTGTGGGCAAAGGGGTCTTCGTATTTGGCCTTTGTACTTGTCCGTCGTATCAGATCGAAGGCAAGGTCTTCCTGTCTGACATGACCACATGTAGCAGCGATGCGTTCTGAGAGTGCTTGAACTTGAGCGCATCTCACTATGGGGTCAGACTTGTGTTGGAGGTGGAGGGGTCATGATCGTTACGGAGGTTGACTCTTTTGCCGGTATGGAAGTTCTTCTCGTCAGAAAAAAACAATGATGCGACCATTTAGCCATATCCTTGAAGAAGTTAATTATCTCCTTCCCTCTTTTAACCCTTGCTGTCCTGTTCCCTGTCGTCAAGGCCCTCACCGGGCTCCTCCACGGGGACTTGGAGCCCAAATCGTACTTCCTCTTCCTCCTTGTGACCTCCGGCACCCTGTACTCCCTGGTGAGCCTAAATGAGGTGGACGGTTGGGTCTCCATGGCTGACGTCGTCTCTTGATGTTGGCCTTTGTCCGCATAACACGTGGCTGGCCGGACCTGCGCTTGGTGGCAGTTGTCCCCAAGGTCTTATACTTTTCCATGATCCTGTACATCGTGTTGCTGAAGACGTCGAAGTGCTTCACGATATCCGTGGGGCATCGCCAGTCTCAATCCGCTTGATGCTTTTTTCTTGAATGTCAGACGTCATGGCACAGTTCAACAACCAGACAAAATATTGTGAAAAAATGTAAAAAAAAAAAAAAAAAAGAAAAAAGAAAAATGCATCGAAGAGGCTCAGGAAGCTTGATACCAAATATGAGGAGAAAAGTCAGATTTTAGGGATTACATTCAATAAGGTGAGTGTTATGTGACATATGTTATTCGACGTGGTAAGTACGTTCGTTATAAGTAGATTAAACAATACAAGACGGAAATAAATTTGTCGCACGCGGTGCAGGGGGTGTGCGTCATGTTGGTCTCGGGGTGACCGACGTGGAGGAACGGAACACTGTAGGCCGCTCAGTGACTATACATTTGCATTTTCTCATGCTTACAACAGTTATTGCAGCAGCCAGAGGCGACAGAATGGAAAGGCGCAGGGGTGAAACATATTTTTGAAGGGGTTTTTTTTGCAATTTCATCCGAAAAACTCAAAGGACGAATCTAAAACCCGAATCTTGTTTCCATGAAAAAGTCCAACGACAGTGATGTGCAAGCAAGCCTATATTGTGATGTATTTCAGTGGAAAAGCTCCACGCACAGATGTACTCTTGTACTTACGAACGTCGATGTATTGCTTTCTATTCTGACTGCGAGGTCACCTTTTTTCCCTTACATTTTTAGGTGTCTATCATATCTGCTAGTAGCACCACAACGACAGCTACGACCTCCTCTACCTCAGAGACAAATTTGATCTCACCATTGACGGAGGCTGAGAGCGCAGGAGACCTCTTTTGCAGCGACTTGACAGCCAGAAGCAACGGCTTTCAGGTGAGTTCATACTTACCACAGACACATTTTGAGTCGGAGGCTGCGTGTATTAAACGACTGCTGAAAAAAGGGGATTCACTCCTTCTACACTCGAGCTGGCTGGAATACTCTATGGAATAGGAGAGATAAAGGTAGACTGGGGAAAGGAACGTGAGATAGATATCAAGCCTCTGATGTTCTCTCTTCTTAGATTCTACTTCCTAGGAAAATTGGCTGCCGCAAAGAGGCGTAGAGAGTCGAAATTGGAGACCTTTTCTCCCTTCTGAGTGACAATGGTGTCTCTGGCTTGCGTCCTTAGGACGGAGATTCCTACTTTCTTTTATGCGTGCCATGCATTACAGTGCAGAATCTCTTTCTCTTGTGCTCTTTCGTCTCTCCGAGGAAAGGCGAGGAGACGCTGGGCGCGTCCATGCTCTCAAGGACGCTCTTGGGGGTGAAATATTTCTTCCCTCTGACAATTCGTCCGAATACGCGTAATTTGCTCGCGGACATGAGATTTGGTGATCGCGGTGACACCGACCCGGCCCACACTTCGTGGGTGCATCCAACAGTTTGTTCAAAGAAGTTCAACGGTGACAAAGAAACGGAGAATTTTTATTGGAAGAAAAGGCGACCTCGGCGTCGACTGCAACTTCGAGCGGCACGCGTGACATCTCGCTGCACTGATCGGGTACAACAGCCAACTCTGCACATACCGACCGCATAGTGGTTGTGGGTTGACTGGCCCCAGGCCAAGCGAAAGCATACAGGAGATCTTGTCTGCTTGCTCGAACAAGTCAAAGTGGCATCGTTGCTTCAGAAAAAGGAGGATAACGTATCAAACTGATCAGGGGTCACAATGGTCACGTGCTTTGGCATCCACTTGAAGAGAAGCCACGATGTGGTAGCCGGAGGGCAAGGATCAACACGGGTGCCAAGAGAGGATGAAGGGCGAGACATTTCCTACAGGGGAGTGATTTCCATCTTGTGGCCACCTCCAGGGGTGCTTGGGCGATCGAGATGGGCCCAAATTACTAGGAAAAGCGCTTCTTCAGGGTGCAGGATCGATGGCATTTGCTGCCATATCCTCGACCTTGTGAGGACAGAGTCTGTCCCAACCTCACAAGAGATGAGTAGTTCGATACTCGATGAAATCACAGCTGTGATATGTGAAAATTTTTCCTTGTTTCGAAAGCTGTTTTCAACGCCTCTTGATGTCTTATCCCTTTTCACTCTCGCTGCGGCCGATCGCCAAGTGGCCGGCGACATCGTTCTGCCTCTACTGCAGTGTATGAGCGTATTCGACTAGAGAACTCTTCTCGTACTATTCTGCAATGCTTTTGCTGTAGCCCAGAGACGAAAGTTATCTACAGAATGTTGAGCCCACACATTACAGACACTGGGGACGGGGAGGAGAGGGGTAAAAATGTAAATAAAACAAGGCCTGGACTTGTGCAGTGCACAGAGTTTAAGGCCAATAAAACCAGACGGGTTAGATGAGGCCAAAGTTGCTTGCTTGGCTTTTTGAGAAATGAGATCCACGTTGGGGCACACTTTTCGTCGCATCCTTAACCCTGGTCCACCGCTACATACTGGGGCCTGAGACACAAGGGACGTGGGGACGTGGCCATTTGAGACTCCCCCTCAGACACAAGACTTTCGGGGTTTCACACTCATGTGAAACCAGTGATCTGACTACAACCCGCAGATGGATACTGCTGTTGTGGCGCAGGAGCCTCCAAAGCCAGAGGTATCGATCCTGGTGATGGCGCATACGGTATGGTATTCTTTGTTCTTGGCCAGGAATTTTTGGTGTGGCACCGGTTGTTCAGATTTCATTGATTCAAATAACCAAAAGGTCCCTGGGTGTCTTCTGCACCTTTTTTTTTAGCCCTTTTCTACCACCATTTTGCCAAAATCATAGGATATTTTGGCGTCGATTTGGATTCAACCAATGACTGCCTGGAGCCTCTTTGGGGTGAACAGGATCAATCGCTTGCCCAGCTTCTCGTCCCAGTCAAATTATTTGGAATACAGTCTTTACACTACTCAGTTGGTGGCACACACAGCATCAGTCTTTCTCTTGAACTTTGGCTGCGCTTTAAAAGTCTTTTCATCTTTCTAAATCACTTCTCCGCGGTGGCTGCTGACAAAAGGTGGAAGTAGGACCGAGGCTCTCAAGTCACATCCCAGGTGGTCCCTTGATGATCTTATGCATAGTGATCTTGGACATGACCATCTTGGCTGCAGGGGTCCTAGTTTTGCTGCAGGACCGACAGTCAGTGACGAAATTTTTTGCACGTTTTTGTGCGCACGTCATCGGTAAAATAGGTAAAGGCACATTGCAAAATGAAATGAAGTGTGAAAGTCAGGGCTTGCATGCAGCTGATAGAGGGCAAAAAAATTCCACTGCTTTTGATTTCGGACTTGTTCATAACTGCACTCAAAACAAAAACCAGGAGGTTTCAAATGGGCGTAGCCCAATATCTACAGTAAGTAAAACTCTTACTACTTGATAACAGCCATAGTTTAAGTACTTTTAAGGTTGTGCTGACAGAGAACAGTACAACTATCAGCAGAAGCAGTCTGTTTTCAGTCCTGTGCTTGACTGTTTAAGGATGGTAGAAGCTGACTGAGCTTCATATGCGCTTTTCTGGGGAGTACTATGATGAGAGCATTTTGCCCTGATGACATTTTGCAGTACAGTGCACACCCTGCCTCCTCTGCAGTCCTGCCTCCAGCGTGCGAACCTGCTTTGTACACTGCGCGACTTAACAGGCCATTAGGCCTTGGCACAAGCCTACAAATACTTAAAAAAATTACCCTGATCAAGTAATCAGAGCTTTGCCGATCCTATGAACTAAGGTATGCCCCCTTTTGAATCTCTTGATTTTTGCTATTATGTGTTCAAAATTAAAAGCTGCGGATTTTTTTTGCCCTCCATCATTTGCATGCAAGTCCTGATTTTCATACTTCATTTCAATCAGTGACGTGCCTTTTTTTTGCACAAAAAGTGCAAAATATCGCCGGGCAATGCTGAGTTTCGTCATTGACTGTTTGTGCCACAGCACGGTTCTGTTGGAAGACACAGGTGCCTGGAGGATTACATAGTTCTTCTCTGCGACGGCTTTGCCTTGCCCCAGAGAATCTTGTTGAACCCTAGTTTGAATCCACATTGGAACGTTCAAACCCAGGTTCTTCCTCACTGCTGTGGAGGTGGTCATCGTGGACATGTTGGCCAAGATTGATGTAGGGGTAAAGGGACTATCATTGATAGACCACTTCACCCCAGCAAGGAAGGTGGGGGTGCCCATTGTGTCACTGAGGAAGGCGTGGGTGCTGCGCCGGGCCTTGCAACCCTCCTTCCAGCTATTGTTGGCATCGAAGACCATTGACCTAGGGTACCAAGTGAATTTTATAACAGCCACGGGCCTGTGGCTAGGAGTTACCAAAGATGACTTGCGTTTCACCATCATGACCAGGGAATACTTACTCTTAAAAGGCACTAGAATTTCAGAATTAAGGCTGTCTATCTATCTATCAAGTCGTCTTTGTCCCCTTTACGAATCAGGATGAAGTTGAAGTTTTTCCGGAGGTCCTGAATTAGGCAACATTTGAGTACGCTCTCAACTGAAAACTCGAGAAAGTATAGGGAGAACCTTTTAATACGGATTTTGTGCCATCACACTGACAAACTTTTGCTAGACCTTTTGCCTGGGATTACCTTAATCTTTAGCCTGCTTTGCTCGCCGGCTTCAGTGTCTCTTCCAGTGTCATGCCCTGCTCTTGCAACTGCTTCATAGCCCTTGGCTGAAAAATCGTGTGAGCACTGGCAAAGGTCAGGTTGCCGTGTAAGCTCACATGTTTCAGGTTCACATGGCACTTTTCCATGTCCACTAACTTCTCAGAAAAAAGCTGAAAAAAATCCCTTCCTTGCATGCAGTCAATGGTTTTTGTTCACTAGCGCTGGAATACGGAAAAAGTAGCAGAAATACAATTCCCTGCAGTCCAGCGGGAAACGGTACTAACACTTTGATTGTGTATTGTGCTGTGGTGAAAGAAGGCTGCTTTCAGAACTGGGCCAGGAGGAAGTGGGAGTGAAGGGGGGGGGGGGGCTCTTTCCACAGCAGAAATTCAAGGATGCCTTTTCACAGAGGAAAGTTTCTCAATTGACCTGTGGAAAAGACTCATGAATTTGTATCACAAACTCTAAGAGACGTGGACGTAGCATGTAATGTGATTCATCTTTGGAAAGAACTCTTTGAGACCGTTTCTGGATGAGAGCATGTGAGCCACATTTGTCGGGAGCACCTTGAAGGTCTCGATGTCAAAGTCCTGCCAAAAGAAGTAAATCGTGTTGTCTACGAGGCAAGCGGTCATGGATAAACACGAGCAATGTTGACTAGGTACGGGGCGTGGAGCTCAATGCTGCGTAGTGTTCCAAAGAAAACGTTCTGCTCATATCGTCTTCAGGAGTCTGTTGTCTAATCAGCACTGGCCCCAATGAGGCATCCGGTGAGCTCCTTCTTCACAACACATCTGTGTGGCATTTGTCCAGCTGTCTCCAGAGTGAGATCACAGTCGCCACTACCACACCTAGGCCGCTTGGGCATCTCTGCATTCTTCCAAGGGATGTTGGCAGCAAAAGATGCCCCACAAAGTTCCTTGGCAAGAGTCAAGGCCTTGGAACACAGTCCTCTAGCTGGGTCTGCCATTCAGTTGCCTTCTTCTCTATGTTGAAGTCATCCACATGACGGTGGAAGAGAGTTTCATGTAAACTTATGCAACATTGCTCCCTGAGCATTTAGCTGGTCTTTGTCAGACCTTTGTTGCTTGATGAGCTGGGACATTCTGGCAGCACTAAATGAGGCCTGACAAACAGGATCACTCTTCAGCTCTTTTCACGCGATTTTGCTGTTATCTTGAAATCCCGGTGTAGTCTTAATCCGGTGTTGTCTCTTCAAACTACGATACCGATTGAGAAACTGGTTTAGAATGCTTGTGGAACTTTTGAATTTAGGGAGAAAACTCTTATAGTGGGCTAAAAAAAAGCAAAAGTGCAACTTTGTACGACCTTCCTCGAAGATCGAAAGTGTATCCTGCAAAGGTAGAGGCCTGAATGCTTCCCAGTGAACTAAAGAATCCTTTTCCAGATAAAATCAACTGGGAAGGAAAAACTTCGAAGTGCACCGAGGATTGGCAAAGTTCTGTAAGATTTCTCTTCCTTCGTTGCCTCCCACATAAGCATCTCCCCTCTCCTCCCAGGCTTACAAAAGGACGTTTTAGCATTCAGAGGCTGGTAATAATACAATGAGATGTTAATCATGCTGACAACCCAAGACATTTGCTGCGCGGTGCTGATGCAGACCTGCCTTGCTAATGGAGCATTTCCATGAACCAGACAAATTCCACAGACGCGAAACCTGTTTCACGCATCAGCTGAATGAAATGATAATGAGCCCAGTGCTAATGACTATGCAAGAGACAGCACAAGGAGCAACGCAACGAAAAGACAATAACAGCAGAAAGATCACAGTTGGCCCTGCCTGTCGCCAAGTCTCACTTGCGCAGTCAAAGCCAAGCGTGAATAGTCAAAGCCTCCAGTGTTTCCACAATGGAGTCTCACAATGTCTGTTAGTCCAAATGGCCCATCCTGGAAAAAGGAGTCTCGAACTGCCTTTTCAAGTATCCGAGGCTCCAATAGCTGCATCTCCATCTTGAATGGCAACGATGGCGCTGACTTCGCGCCTCAAGGACGCATCTCACTCTGTCCCACCTCACCTCATATGAGTTGGAGGGAGCGAAATGAGGTAAGCAGGAATATCCATAAGTATCCATAAACTATCCCCAACTGACTCTCGTCCCACGCCGCAGTGGAACACATAATTAAAGTGTCACTGAGCACAACTCCACCAAGAGTGAAAGCGGGGGGGGGGGGGATAAAGCTATTTAGGTTGGGCTAGGTTGTTGTAATGATGAAACCTGAGAAAGCAGGAGTATTGAGCGCTGCAGCGCGCTCACTAAGTAGTGGACGTACGCACGCGAGTCAGTCCCACGAACACTGCGAAAACGAGCGTCCGTTGTATTATTCATGGGCAAGTTTTGGGTTATTTTCTAAAAAAAAAAAAAATACAACTCACCGACGTTCAACACTGATCCGCCATGATAAGTTGACAGTGAGACATTTGGCCTGCTACTGCTCAGGATATCCCAGGCCTGTCGTGGGCACTGAATGTGCAAAGAAGGGGCAATGACATTCTCTCTTCCCCGGGGTGATTTTTTTTTTGCTGGCATCATTTCACGCTATCCCCTCCATTCACTTTGACACAATGGCAAGAGGGAAAGGGTAAAAGTGTCTCCACATTTTAAATTCCTCCCACATTTTTCTTGTAATCCATTTTCCAGCCCCAACAAGGGCCAAGCAGGCGCAATTAACGAGCAGTCACTGCCCCATGTACGTGGCCCCCGCGCACACTGACCCCAGGGAAGAGAAGGAGGTGGCCTGTGAAGAGACAGGTCCAAGAACGTGTAGACAGATTGGACTTCAATGATGCTTCTCGCCCCACTGTCGAGCGCTACCCATCTTCTGATGCCTGACAGCTCCCAATGACGAATCCACAGCCAGCGCGTTCTAGAGACGCCTGGCGTGTTTTCTGTCATAATCTCCGATTCATAAGCAGCGACGCCTATCCTGGAACCCCCTTTTTTGCTGCCTGCCTCTGGTGCAGCACGTGAGTTTTGGCTTGAGTTCAAATTGGTACCGCCACCATCGAGGAGGAGAAAAGTAGGCAGAGTATTGCAAAATTTTTCTTTCTTCGCCTGCAGCTTCATACTGGTCGCTGCCTGGATGGGTCTGGCTGGCTGCTTCAGCATCTTTTTTTTCCTCTGCTTCCCGTGTGCACAGCAGTGGGGCAGTTGCGTCACACGCCTCGTAATGGACGATAGGCTCCGAAAACCTGCCTCTGGGACATGAGTTGAAAGAAGTGGGCATGGAGAGAGAGAAGAACGCCCGGATTGGGTGTCTGGCTAGGATCGCGCTACAGTGTGTGTTCTATCCTGCTTCTCTCTCACTTTCCAACTTTGCGGTGATTTCTTCCTGCTATTCGGTTGGGCTGTATCTTGTTGCGACAGCAGTGAGCGACTTGCGGAACAATCTGTCCGCGTTAAGAGGAAAGAGAAGTGCAGTTCGAACTCTCACACTGCTCTGATAGCATCTCACGGATTATGCAACTTCTGCCAAGTGAATCTTTCCTGTTGCTGAGACTCGGGGCGTGTTTACGTTGCATAGAGGCAGGGCCTACGCATCCACCTGAGCATTAGTTGTCACACTATGACTTTCTTTTGATGTCTTGCCTAATCGGAATGCATAATTGCACATGCGTGTCCTCGTGTGCGCCGAAGTGCGACCGGATTGCGGCAGGATATTGCATTCTGGAGCTTGAGCTCACTATCTTGTGAGCATTGTGTCTGGCGTGCGCGCACCGGTGCGTGCTGTCCTTGCAGTAGGCAAGAACTGAACTGATTCCCTCAAGGCAATCTCCATCGACGCCCTCATACATCAGTCATCAGCCTTATCCGCCCAGATCCATTTGCTCGACCAGGCTACTCAGAGCAGTGCGGACCCGGTGCGCACCCACTCTGACTCAAGGAGTCAGAGTTACTTTCTTCCTTCTGTCCATCGATCCTTAGTGTTCTCCACGCCTGAGTACAGCATAATGGCCACCATGGAGAAGAAGCCGCAGCCGAAGAAGTCGCTTCGTGAACGGCATTATGCATTTGCAGCTTAAGAACCTTTTTGTCCCCAGCGGGTATGCGAGGCAGTGAATGCGTGCATTATATAAACCAACCGCTCCGCTTCAGTTCTCTCGCAGGCTAGTTTGTGTTCTGTACTGTGGCACCAGGCCCTTGTTGCCAAGAGAGAGTGCTGAGAAAAGCGAGAAGGCCGCGGCCTATGGAACGAACGTTTTCTCTCCCCCCCTTTTGGCGCCGAAGACTGCTTTAAAACCTCTATGTGCGTGGTATGGAAGTACAGCAGGAATAGGCCTAAAGAGAGCGTTCTTCGTCCCTTCTTCTCCTGCTCCTTCTTTGCTGCTCCCTCTTCTTCCCTTTTTTCTTCTCTCCTTCTTCTTTTTCTTCTTATAACTGCTCCTTCTTTGACTTCTCCTAATCCTCCTTTTTCCTTCTTTTATCCTTCTTTCTCCCTCCACATTTTCTTCTTCTTTATCTTTTCAGTCTTTCTTCTTCTCTGTTTCCTTCTTTTCCCTTTTATCTCTTTCTTTCTTCTTCCCCTTTTCCTTCTTCTTTTCCTTCCTTCTCCTTTTCCTTCCTTCTCCTTTGCCTTCTTCTCCTTTGCCTTCTTCTCCTTTGCCTTCTTCTCCTTTGCCTTCTTCTCCTTTGCC
>JAAUXU010083026.1_pt1 | contig 26999 bp, 22 predicted proteins | sample 7278151 | NCBI WGS metagenome assembly JAAUXU01 (sample SAMN14350113, study PRJNA611818) | marine sediment metagenome | isolation source: surface marine sediment (1.8m) | place: French Polynesia: Moorea | collected 2018-08
GCCACTGTCTGGAGGATTCGTTCCATGCAAAAATCCCACTCAAAAATGACTCCACGCGGTCTATACACTCAGTTTCACCTCACTGAAATTACTTACGCCAAGGTCTGTATAAGGTTTGGGGAGTTAATAGATGTGGTCGACCCTAAGCTTAATGTCAAACACTGCACCTACTTCTCCAGGGAGAAGTTACCAGGACTCGCTGAGACCACAACGGAGAAGCTGTCTCCAATCATCAACCAGCTCAAGCAAGAAATCCTGTCTGCTAACTTCACCACCCATCTTTAGAAAAGCACAGCCGGAGGTCTGCTCATTTCCCTCACATTTCGCTACTAAGCGGACTGGAAAAGCAGAAAGAGGCTGAAACTCTCAAAAACTTCTCTGTGGAGACAGCACAACAGAATCACAAGCAGCTGAAGCGCCATCACCCTCAGAAGAGCTGGTTCAGAAGATGAGGTCGACTAGCGCCACATGAGGAAGAAAACACATCTCCCGAGGAAGGGGAATTGCAGCTCTACCTTAAGCAGCCCCTCCTCTCCACTGAGAGCTCTGGAAGGGATGCGCTTCGGTGTGGAAAGGCCAAAAAACTATTACCAAGGCTATCGAAGCTCGCACGCAAATAAATGGGAATTCCAGCATCCAGAGCCTCCTCTGAACGGCTTTTCTCGTCCACTGGGAACATTTGGTCAAGCAACTACACCAACTTGTACACAGGCATTGTTTCCACGCTTATGTTTCTGGACAGAAACACGAGCAAAGGTCAAGTGGTCAATAGGTCAGAAGGAAATACTCCTGTTCCTCTATCTGTTACATTCTCGTGCCTTTCTTTTGGAGATTAGAGCAATTTTCCCCCAAGCTGAACATTGAACCCGACACCGAGTGTTGCGGGTCAAAAACGACCATCAATGATCACGTCACATTTTAAGACATCCTCTGTTTGAGCCGAATACACTGACCCGGAGTCAAAGCCCGACCCTGGTCGTAAGCAGAAGTGCGCATTCTTGATTGGGTTCACAATACAGCAGGATACGATCAAGTGGAACGAAGGCAGGGGTAACTTAGTCGGCTTGGCTTAGGTGGGGGCTGAAGAAGGAGGGGAGAGTGAAGCATGCGAGGCATTGTTGTGTGGCTCTGCTGTGTTGCTGCGTACGTAAGCTGAGCGTGTGTGCGTATGTAAATGTAGCGTATGACATAAAAGTGGTAAAGTACAATCTAAATAGCCCATGAAGGATGAGCCAAAGATCACGATCACGAGTTTGCTCTAGAGCTATGTTGAGTCAGTTCTTTTCGGCGATGAGCTGAGTTGGAGTTTGGGAGTTCGAGTTCGAGTCAGACTGAATTTTGGCTCGATCTTTCAAAGATTCCAAGTCTACTTTTGACTTCTTTTAGGTTTCAAATTCTTTTTTAATATGCCTGGAAAGGTGGTGGATAAAACAATCCCTGCACTTTGCTTTCTTTGCGACACCTACGAACACCTTGACTCTACAGTGGGTGGAAAGAGCTCAACGAAGACCCAGATTTTGTTCACGACTTCTGCCCTGGATTTTGGAAATTTCCAAAATACGTGTGTTACTAGACGGACAATGCCAGACCAATGTTAAAATCAATATCAGCGATTCTGGTGATATCGGAACAAGCCCACTGACGGCTTCACTGTACACTGAACACCCGTTAATAATTCAACTTCAGGTGGTCAAAGTTTGTCGCAAAAAGCGGAATGATCTAATATACGGAGTTCTCCAAAAAAACACTCTTGGAGACTAAAGTCCCCGGGCACCTTGTCAATCGTCGACTGTTAAACGTAGCCTTTTAAGAAAACATGGACCCATTGGAAGTCTGCAAGCTCTGCAAAATCAGTATTTTGGGCCTGCAAACCTTTCTGAATGGCACACATCACACTTTTTTAATGTTGACCTGAGCGATCGTTTAAAATTCACCACTTGTGAACCATAGTTGAATTATTAGTCCATTAAGTGGAGAGCCTGCTCTAATAAGCGGAAGATGTCATGTAGCAAAAAATCTGTTCTGCCAAATTTTGCCGTGTAAACTAATTTCTTCTTTAACCGAAACTCTATAACAGGAGTTTACTGTTAAAAGAAATACGTATACAGTGGAATTGGGAAAATCGGGATCCGAATAAACGGGATTTCCGGATAATTGAGTTTTTTTGAGTAACTGATGCTCTGTGTAGTAAAGTATTCCTTATTCCGAATTTCTACCCGCTCCAGGTGGCCTCCTTTTGAGCACTCCACCACCAGAATGGGCAGCCTTGACATTGAATCTCTGTGCTCAACATGGTGCCCAAGGATCACATCTATGTGCTCCATATCAAAATTTCCCCGCAACACACTCCAGTACTGAGTATATGTGGTGAAGTCTTGCCCTTGGAAAGCACCTACGCCAAGGGCTGTAATGAAGTTCGTTGGGCTGGTTGCTACTTCGCGCAACTTCATTGCAACTTTTTAAGTTTTTGCAGTCGATACTTTTGCTCCTGTTGCTTTTGACTCAAGGAGGAGTGCGTGAAATGAGGACTTGAACCGGCGAGCCGTGTACAAATCGTGAGTCCTCTGCAGTATTTCCAATATGAACCACTTACTGATGCCGATCGATGAAGAATGTTTATATATGTTCATGTATGCAATTTAAATGCAACTTTCGGTTTGGGTACTCTCAGGGTTGTATTTTGCCTTCGCCACCTTGTAAGGGTGAGCGCTCATCTCCGCGAGAAATCTCAATTTTCGATCAAGCCTAATATTATCATAAGATTATGCGATGGGCGCTTAGGCACAAGCAATCATACTCTTCGTGTTCTCTAATATCACAAGCTCTAGAAGTGAATTTTTTTGTGAATAGTCTTAAAATCTTACCAAAACCAGCTTCTATTTACTCATGTCAACCGGTTTCTAACAGAAGGCAAACCACTAGTACTAGAAAGAATATCCTGAGAGGCACCTCCTCACTTAAAGACATACAGTTTTAGGACATGTTCAGGTCTTCATAGAGGATGAAACCGGCTCTTCTCACACAAGTCGTTGATGGAGGTTCCTTGATCCTGTGACAATGCTTCTAATAAGCTTAACTATTTTGCTTGATCAAGATTTCACGTACTCGTGCACTCAAATCCCCTTGACAGAAGTGGAGGGTCTTCCAGGACACCACTCTCAAAGTGCCAGAGGTTTGCCTCGTGTTAAAAATCAGCTGACCTCAAGTAAACAGAAGTCGTTTGGAAATGTAAGACTATTGACAAAATACTCAGAGCATATCATATTCGTGAATACAATGAGTCCGATTGCTTATTCCTGAAAGTACCGCATAAGAGACTCGTGCATCAACTTACAACTCCTGTCAAGATTTCCGTCATAGAAGCTCCGTGCTAGTGGCAGGATCCTACAGATTGTGTCACTTATGATACAACATTTCGTGCTTCCATCATTATTCCTGAGATACGTTTTCGTTCAGCTCGTTCTAAGTTAAAGGTTTTAACGTGGTAACACTTTAGGTACGTACGTACGTACGTTTTCAACAATCAGCATGGGATGAAGAGGCTCTTCAGGCTGCCTTTGCCTTGCGGATAAGGACGAAGGAGTCTTTCTTCAAAAGTTTTCAGTTTGTGCGTCTTCGTCTCATTCTGATTGAGATGAAATCATCTGAGACAACCGGTCGAGTACTGCATTGCACTAGTACTTTTGTATTGGTAGTGCCAGCATGTTTTCGTCAAAGTACTGGTGCTGGTTCTCATAGGCAGTACACTGTGCTTTTTGCAAGGGTGAAAACTTGTAGATTTTGTTACATGAGGATGGCAGCCAGAAGGTTTTCCGTTCTCGTTCATGGCACATTTCAACTGCCACATTGTTCAAAGGCTAGGATCACATTCTAGGATTACAAATTCTCATAGTCATAGATGTCTGATGAAGCCAAGGTTTTCTCATCAGTTTTTTTATCGTCATTTCCTACCCCAGTCATACAAAGGGTTAAAGAAAGCTTCACTGCCGCAGAAATTCACATGTGACTCGTACCCATAAAGACAAGCAACGGCTTCTATTCGAATATCTGGTGAAAAGTCTCCACAAACTCCGCTGGTGTCTCTACATTTTTCGTCCCCACACTGACTCTCTGCTTGGTGCAGGTGTTTCATGCATCGTCCCTCGTTATTATAAGGGAAAGCTCATGAACATCGTCGTTTGCTACCGCGTGAGACCCGACCATGAGGTTGCAGAGCTAAGATCATCCCAAGATCTTCTCCTATTAGCAGAACAGAAGCTACTTGTTTCAAAGTAACAGTACCAAAGACGTGAAAACCGGATAGCATGGTTATGATGAATGGACACGAACAATGTGCTCTGTGAACATTGTTCACAGAGCTGTGGACAGGACCAAGGAGTGGTACTGGTTGTCCACTTTTCTAGCAAGCATCGATTAAGTATCGACTGTAGATTTTTGAAAGTACACTTGTGTCTGACCCCAAAGTAATACTATTAGCTTATTTTAACTCTGTTTACCCAGAGAAACAGGGCAGTAGCGTTCAAAGTATACACATGTACGTGTAAGTACTGTGCTTCGAGAGGTGGCATGTCTAAAACACTAAGACAAAGTTTTTTTTTCCTAAAAGATAACAAAGTTCACGTTAACTTTTCTATCCCTTCATCCGAGGCAGCCTTGCATGCACGTCTGCGTTAAGGGAATCACTTCAGACTCGTTCTCACCTATGATGAATATGGCTTCCACAATGACGTCGACGACGATGGAAGCTTTCTTCTTGTCCTCATCGTCGTCGATGACGACGGCATCTTGCTTCTGATGAGGGCCGAAGGACGCAGTCAAGTTTTCGTGGTATCCTCTGCAAAGAATAAGTCTGTAAAGACCCTGACTCTATTGCTGCGAGCACCTGTTGGGGTCCATGATCGTGGTGCCCACGCGGTGAGATGAGGCCGTGACTCGGCACTGGACGGGATCGTGGAAGGCCGCGTTGTAAGGGACCACGATGGCCACGTAGATGGTGGCGAGCAGAACCAGCATGTCCCAGCAAGTCTTGAACACTCCGTAGTGGGAGAGGACCCAACGCGGCTTCTTCGCCACCGCCGTCTTGTACTCGGGCAGAGGCTGGATGTTGGTGGCGGGCGGACTGAGCAAAGACTGAGGAGGATAGGTGATGAATAGAGAGGATGCGTGGATTTTTCACGTCGAGTTCATTTACATGCATGCTGGTTTAAGCCAAAAATTCGTATTTTGGCAAAGTCGCATCAATTGACCTATTTTCAGCCGATAATCTTGCATAGATTTTTGACAGCTCTCTATCGATTAGTCAACTGAGGCATTTCTTGCTCGTTATCTGTTTCACACATGTACTAAGTATAAGAAAAATGTAAGTAAAAAGTCAACATACACGCATATCCAGAAGTCCTGAGTGACTCGTGGTTCTACTCAAAAAAAAGTCACAGTGAACATGTAATAAGGGGCCAAGGTCAACCCTTTACTTTGAGTCTGGTGAATCAATAATGTTTGAACATGATATTTATGAGCACGCTCGATACCAATAACATGAGTGACGTCGAAACCGTTAGTCTTGGACGCGCCAACGGAGTGACAAGTGATGACCTCAGTGAGTAGAATTGGTTATGGTAAACTTGAACGTAAGAGTGTCAATTTGTCTGTTTTAGCCACTTAACCTTATGTTATGACTCTTTGGAAAAAATACACTTCTTTGTGATAGCACTTGGCAGGAAAGTTAACGAGGGAAAAAGTAACGTAATGAAGGCATTTAGGAAAGTTCGTGCAATGAACGTTGCCCTCAAAAATTGGGTATCCTCGAGAAGAGCAGGAACCCCCTAGAAACAAATTGCGCTGTCGTCAAGGTGGTTTTTCACCTCGCTCCTGCTGCAGTCCCAGGGAGCCGCCCAAATAACCGGTGTGTATAAATCAAGTCCGTTATGCATGCTGCAGCAGAAGCTTTCTCCTAAGCAAGACCACAGACCAATGCTGCAGCTTGCCAAATTCCACTCACGTACGGGAAAGAACCCAAATTATTCATTTTCCAAGTAAATTGCTTTTCCCTAACACTTTGTCCTAACACTCGTAAAGTTCGCAGTTAGAGAGCAATAAAAAAAGGTTACCTAGTTTTTTGTCTCTGTTATGATATTGGCCTTCTATTTTTCTTCCATGGAGGAAAGAGAGGGCAAAAAAGCTCTCTTCTCAATCGGCAGACTGCGTGTGCGTGTGTACGTGCGTGTGTGCGTGAAAAAGCCTTATAAAGTTCCCCATAATTTCCTCGTATTAGATCTTTATTCCTTTCTATTCCCTTTCCGGAAGCCACAGAAGCCACAAACGAATTTCCATTAGAAAAGAATTTCATAGAGAGAAGTTTCTTGGCGATTGATGCTCGACTACTTTTCTGAAAATTCTGGACACCCAGATAATGCGCACTGAGTTAGTGTTGCAGGCTCAGAGCATTTACTGAGCGTCAGCATTTACGCAGGTCCAGAGCATTGGTTTTTGCCTCACGATATTGGTGCAGTCATTCAAGAAGAAAAAAAATCCGAAGTGTGGGGAGTCACGCGAAGTAGCCAGAAAGAATGAAACTTTTAACTACGCCGCCAGGCATTTTTGTGCCGTACGTTTATACACTTATGCAGGTGCTACTGTACTACGTAAACAAGCAGAAGGAGAAGTTCCTTGGCGTGTCCACGACCTTTCAAGGAGCTCAAAAGACAGAAACTGACAGAAAGAAAGCTCTATTGCCAAGCACGGACAATAAACCCTCTTTTCGGCGGAAATTGCCGGCATATGTACAGGCAGGGTGGGCTCAAAGGTCCAGCACAAGTCAACACTCACGTTGGTGCTGAGCTTGTTGTGGATCTTCTTCGTCTTCTCGGTCTTGTAGTGGCCGGACAGCTGATAGAGGACGGCGCGCGACCGACGGCGGCCGTAGTTGTAGCCGGCGGGAGCCTCCGGGTCCAGATTGCCGTTGGCGTCGGCTTGATCGTACTCGCCGTCGGAGTCCCCTCCATCGACTCCTCCGCCCTCCATGAAGTCCACGCCTGGCAGAGGAAGGTGATGGATGCTGCGGAGGAAAACAAGTGGTTCTCTTTCAGGATTCTCCATATAAAAAACTAAAAAAGTATGCATGTATATGTACGTGTACCAATTGAGGACTCACCCCGAGAACTGCTTCGAGCTGGTGACGTCCTTGTGAGACGCCAAGAAGAGCACAACTTCACGCTTTTCATTCTTGATTGGAACGACGTCGAGGAGACACCAGAAGGCAGTTTCTGGAAGAAAAAACTTTTTGTGTACACGAAAATTGTATATACTAAGTATTAGTAGGTCGTGGCAGAACGTACACGTCCATAAATAATGTGAATAATGACAAGGGTCTGCCAAACAGCAGCATTATGTATCTGTATTGCAATAACCATATACATAGAACACTGCTGCCACTGTGCTACACTGTACGCACAGGCACCCCTACATAGGCCCAAGTAGAGCATGAAAAACAAAGAGAACTTTAAGCATCCTTCAGGAGACATTGGTAATTAATATCGGTGGCTGTAAGTACTCACGAGCAGTGAGCACAGCACTGAATGCAGCGCAATTGTTCTTAACCATGCGCAGTACAATATGCACGGTATGTACAGGGCGTGCAGAAATTAGCTAAAATTCATCTGTGCCTATAATTGACATGTATGTCACTAAAAAGACAAAGAAATTACATGAGTGTGGTTAGGCACTAAAAGATATGTGCTGTACGCAAGTACATCGACCTTTTTTGCTGCCATTCCATATTTATCTGTGCCAACGTCTCTGCAGCCAAATTCGCAGGTTCAGGCCATCACTTTTGGGGTCGTAAGTAGCCAAGGGCTGGTTGTACTAAAAGGAAAAGCAGATTGAGCGTCCAACAAGACCGGGGTCTCCATTGTCAAGATCATGGGGTTCACCTGGACGACGAGGGTGGCTCAACCACTGGACTCTGTGGCACAGATATAGTCGACGACAAGAATGCTCGCGCCGGTAGGACAGAACTTTCCGTACTCCTCACTGATTTTTGACACAGTCTGTCAACAGGCGTACTTGATCAAATTGCCAGGCACCCTGTATAGCTGCCGTCGGCAGTATTTGAGTGCCAATACGTACATGTCGCTTAATAAAGGAGGAGGAATTCCAAACTAACTTTGTGCGTAGGAAGAAAGTACAGCCTAGTCTCGCATTGACGATGTCAAGGTAACAGAGATACACTAGTGATAAACGCCTGGTGTGGCAAACATGACGGGTAGACCTTTGCCTGGAGGTGGCAAGGTTCCTGACTGAGCAACTATGAGTAGGATTTTTAGGTTAGGCAGGGTCTGGCTACGGCTGAGTGACACTAAGATTTAGGTCGTCTTAGGGTCGGTGAGATAAACGAAGATGGAGTATCTGTGCTAGCGCTCATGAGTCCATGTTAAGAAGCCTCAAGAATTCATCAAGGAACCTGTCAGTACCATGAAAATGCGTCACAGAAGCTGAAAAAGTAGCGTTTTTCCCAACCCCGGTCCCAGTGACGCCGGTTGCACCCGGTCCATATATGCACACCTGGTGATGCGTCTCAATAGCAGTAGGTCTCGTAATACCGCTATTAGGAGAGTCGACTGTCATGTATCCATTCCCCGCTGTCTGCCGCCGATAAGAAGCGCTGTGGGTCGTGAATGTCGGTAACTTTGAAGAAGAGCACAAAAACCTCGTCCAAAAGCCAGGGCAGTTTTTCAATTTTGGAGAGTACCTCCTCAGAGTTCGTCAACTTTTGTGCTAAAAACGCTGCACGTCCATACTCTCAAGTGACTGCTCCACTTCTTCTGGCGTCAAGGTTGTTTTCTGTCTGTGCGACTCAAAAGACCGCAAGTTTTTTGTTCGGAGGCCCACTTAATGGGGGCAAATTCAATCAGATAAGGGCGGCTTCCGGATTGATGGAGAGACAATGTCCGGCCACAGAGGAAACCTTTGGTCCCACCCAGCTGCAGCCTCCTCCAGAGACGAGAAAGCCCGGAGTCATTTTCTCTCAATAGCAGACTTGTTTTTCTGGGGCTGGTGAAATGGAAAACGGAAACAAGAGAGCCTCTTTGCAAGTGGTCCCAGGGAGGAGAAAACGCCCTTCGCACGGGGGGCGGGGGGAAACAACATCTTGGAGGGGGTCTTGCTGTATTAACTGACGACGACCTTCGAGTCTGCGCTGGGGCCACACTGGAAGACAAGTTATGACGCTGGAGCCGATTCTTCAGCGACCTCGAGCGCTGACGGATGAGCGATCTGTGCTCGGAGGAGACTCTCATGAGGGAGAGAGAAAAGTTGAGCACCGCCAAAACTTTTCTTGGGGATTCGAAAAGAAAACAAACTGCTGCTCGTCCTGGAGTGCAAGTCAACAAAACATCTAAATGTCTACATTGGTGAAAACATTCAAGTCCCCGTGTGACTTGGGCAGGAAATAATGACGGGGATGTCTGATGGGAAAGCCTTATTTCCATCAGAAAGCTATGATTGATGCTAGTGTGTGACCCCAGCCCTGCCGAGTGCAGAACTGAAGAGAAAGTAGGTAGGAACCAAAGCTGGACGTATGTTTGAAAGGGTCTCAAAGACTATCAATCCCCTCCCGGGTCAAATTAATTGTTGTGAGCAAGATATCCGCACTGGCCAAGGAAACTCTTCCAGGGGAGTACGTGGAAGCAGAATAAGTACTGGCACTCGACCAAGCTGATTGTGGCATCCATGACTCTGCCTTAACTGAGTTAAAACAGGGTTTTGTCACCTAAAGAGCTTGCCCACCAGACTGGGAATAGCTATCAAAACAGACAGTTGAGACGTTGTCCCTGTTCTGCTCATTCCTCTTCAGCTAGACGTAAATTGCCATCGAGTGTGTATACAGTGGAGTGATTAGTGACTTACTTACTTACCTTATGGGTGGCAAACCTAATGACCCGATTTTTTTGTCATAGAATGGAACGACACGTAACGAGATGTTGCATGACGTTTGTTGTGGAAACTTCACAATTCAATTATTCAAGTGCATTTTCGTTGCAATTTTTTACATTAATATATTTACTAATTCTGTTATAGATGTTGAGATACCTCTTGTTATACAGTAAAACTTAAGAAAAGTCATTTGTGAGAACTCCTTTTGAGGTCCACTTATGGGTAAAACTTGAGCAACATTGCCAACTGTGCGAAGCTGCCACCTAAAGCCCCATTTATGTACGGTGTCGTGGTCTGTTGGTCGAACAGTGTCCCAGAAACCAGGAAAGTCAGCTGATAAACTTTGATATTTTCTATGCAAAAAAACATATAAATCTGGTAAGCTATTACCGTGGGAGCCAGGGCGCTCGCCCATATGTTATGGTAACTCTTTACCGCACATGAGCTACCCCAATTTACCATAACACAACCTTTAAAGCTTTACCTTAGGTTGCCCAGCGTACCATAAGCGTACTATGATGTGCGTGCGCTCTGGTCGCTAAAGTAAAAGTTTACCAATGATCTGTTATGAGTCATTCGGTCGGTTCTTCTTCACAGAAGTTCGTAATATGGTATCTTCCAGAAATTTTGACCACGGCAGCGCTTTGAGACACCCACAGTCCGGTTGCATAACGTCCGCCCTTGTAAAAAATATGGAATTTACTCAGCCACTTACTGAATGTACGCAACATAAGTTGCTCCTGTTCATGATCACTTGTACTATGACCGAGTCCCTTTTTTTTCCTTCTTTCTACCAGAGCATCTTGAGACTTATTTAAGCTAGCATTAGGCCTAGATGTCTGTGGAGTCCCGACTGCCTCCGGGGAGTTTACTTACTGCTCTTTTTGTAGAACTTGACCTCTGTCTTAAGCTCGGCCTTGTCCGCCAGCGCCCTGTCGATTGCAGCCTTCCTGTCTTCGTCGGTGTCCTCCCCGTAGAGGAACTTGCAAGCACAGCCCTTCTGCATGATCTGAGCCCTGGGAAATCCGGTGAGCTCGCAGAAGCCGTCCGAGCAGTACACGATGGGGAAGGAAGGGGGCACCTGGGCGTTGCCCAACACAAAGTTGCTGTCTGCAAACACGAAGATCACGGACCTGAGAGCTCATTTTCGACTAGGTCAAACAACAAAAATAAGCTTCATTTCAGCTGACGAAACTACTTAAGCAAGTCTTCACTGCTCTTTCCTGCCTTGCGGCGATTTTTCGTCAGAGGCCAAAGGGGATTGAAACTCCCATGGGAACTCTGTCCAGATGGAATAGAGAAGAAATGCACAAAGTCACCAACTGTGAGAACGAGGCCGACATCTTTGTTTTAGCGGCCTTCGCTGTGGCGTTAATTTCATCCTTTGTTTTGCAGGTGTCGAGAGCAAAGGCTATGAGATTGCTTTGCCTAAGGGGGCAAAAAAACACCCTGCTGTTGTTTCACTCTTAGTCCTCCACCTCACAGCCCCAAGTTGCTACAATCCAATTTGTTTCCCCCTGTACAACGTTAACACAGTCCTCAAGTGCTCAACTTCTTGACCGTGAGAATCCTGGCGCCCGGACTGTCTGACTCCATCCTAAGCTGGTCTCATTTTCACCCTTTCCTCCCAATTTCGCCCTCCTTAACTCCATCTGCCTTGTTTCTCTCTTCGCGGAAGCTGATTGTGTTTGCGCCTCCGCACAGGAAATTACATTTGTGTATGTGGAGAAGTTTGTGGAAGATCTTACGTGTTCCATCGAATCTGGTGGCGATGGTGTCGAGGAACGTGTTCTGCGGAGCGAGGAGACCCTTTCGCCCGGGCATTTTCCTCAGCGCTCTCTATCTTTTTCGGTGGGGGGAGAGACTCTTTCTTCGTTTTTATTCTTCTAGGGGAGCATCACGAAGACAGGAGATTAGCCTCGTTTTTGCGTCGTCGACTCATCATAGCCTCACTGTGCGTAATGACCACGGGGCTGATGAGCCTCAAGCTGCCGGCAACCTAAAATGATGGGAGAAAAGAAGACAGAGCTTGTAGAGGAAGGGAAGGAATCAAACTTTATAGAGCTCGTCACTTGGCAGCTGACGCATCTAACCGAACGTTATTGGCAGTCAAGTATAGTCTGTTCTCGATTTAGACACATCTTCAGCAGCAACTGAGCGTGCACTAGAACAAATCTAGCAGCGTGAGTTATTATCATGAATTGTTAAGTTGCACCAGATGTACTGGCGAGACTGTTGAGACCGTGCTTCATGGCTCAGTCTTGACCAAGAGCATTTGTGTCTTGACCATTGTTGAAGTAAAAGGAAAATCAATACATAACCAGCGTCAAACGCATCGGAAAGTTCAGTCAGGATTCGCCTGCACTTTAATCAACAATTACAGAAGAACAAACAACTTTATTAAGCTCAAAGCCGCATATTTGTGGTGAGATCAGCTGATCCCTACTCGCGAAACAGAAAGCCGCGTCTTGGGATTCTGGCCATGGAGCTGCTTTTCTCTCTGTAAGCAAAGTGACAGAAGATAAATGCGCCGAAGAATTGGTAGTGGCATTCTCAGACATGGCGTTTCGTCTTCAAACAACAACAAAAAAATGTCATATTTATTTCTGCTGTGACCGACGTGAATCCTGCTGGCAGAAATGAATATGGCACGGTCTTACAATAATGTTTAAGAACTAGTACATGATGTGTGAGACAAACGAGTGCCAGCATCAGATCCATCGCACATCGTTAGTTGGTACAACCTCTTAGATCAATCTGAGGCATCATAGGAACCAAGAGCTCCACGAATGTACGTTTACATGTAGAGATGTTTCTCTAGATGAGGCACAAGGAATTATTGTACCTACGCAGACCCAGACCTAAAGTGTTTATCCGATGGACGCTGGGGGAAAAAAAGGGGTGGGTGGGTGAGAGTTCCCCCCTCGTTGGGAAATGAGTATCTGCGTATGTAGGTGGGGAAAGAAAGGGGTAAATCGGATCTGCCCTTGACCCAGGAACTCAGTCGTTGTGCTTCTTGTGTGTCAACACTGGGCAATGGTTTCTCCCTCAAGCTCACGTTTTCAGGGTTTCTTCACCCTTCGTAGCAAGCGTGATCTTGTCGCACTTGAGCAGCAGACGACTAAGTTCCACTACTGACTGCTCCTCTGGATCAATGTTTTCTTAAGGTAAAGTGGGTCTCCTCCAGTTTCTCATCCTCTCAACAGTACATTTACGCAATGAATGCGAAAACAAGACTTGCGACTGCCAGCAGCTAACTGTAATGATGTTAGTTTTAGTGTGTCAGCGTGCTCTTTTTGCTCTTTTTACAGCATCTGGACGTGTATAACTACGCATTACACAACAACATCACGGCCCTTACTTTGCAGTGCTGTAGGATGGCTCAGAGGCCTTTTAGCAAACAATGCATCATTCTACGAGAGGACCAAGAATCTGCAAGATGTCCCAGATACTGTGTATCTTGCTTGGACACCTGGGAACGACTGTTGGGGGGCGGACAATTCGTACATTGGGCAAGGTGGACTTGATCTGGCTTGATCAGGTTTTTTCGGGGGGAGTCATCGAATCCGCATGTGTCCGCATGACAGGTTGTACGAAGCTCCCAAGGACGAACCCGTGATTGTCGCTTGGCCACGTGATTGAAAAAAGTGTGTTTACCATGACCGACTTTGGCAGGTCCACTTAGAGCTCTCCCAAACAGTTTTTTTTTCTTTTCTCTAGTGAATCTTCTTGGGCTGGGATGATACGCTGACTGAAGCTAAATAAATCGCACATCAGTACATGAGAGAAGTTTCTTTTTTCATGCAAGCCGCTATGCGCTCTGCTCATATTGCGCAGGATATCTGATCCGACAGGATATCTAAGAGTCCTCCCCACAAAACTCAAATCCTCAGGCTGATTCTTATCGACACATTTCATTGCATATTAAATGAATAAAATATGCTGCGGAGAATAATGAAAGACTTGGGAGCTTCTTGAACCCGACATAAATTTCTTGCCCTACTGCACGTACGTTCAGGGATTTCTTGAATTCTATTCGCATTTTGAACATACACCGTAATTCCATCAGCTCCAGTCTTCCAGCAAAATCTGCCACACACGTGGTGAAAGACTGCAAGCAGTCCTTGAATCTGCTCTCCTGCATCCCTAAGCATCGCCGAGCAGCCCTGAGGAACAGCAAGCAGCCCTGTGTGAACCCATCATGACACGCGGGCTTGCACACTTCACTCACGCTCATATCTGTCCTTCCCTGTCTACGTGGAGAGAGCAAAACTACCTCTGTCTGGTCCCTCAGTTTCACAGAAAAGTAGGCCACGAAGAAGAAAAGAACAGTAATATGAAATGGCCTGAGTTTGCAGCTTTATGAGTCGTCCTTCTTGGGCTGTCCACGCTCACGGTAAAAAACGAGAGGCTTGAGCAGGACATTTGGCCATCGTTTCGTTACCTACTGAGCTTATACGATATCTTGTCTTCTTTCAATGGGCACGAGAACAAGAAAAAAAGTAGAACAAACATGTTTATTTGATGTCCCACAGAGTTATTACTGTTCCCTGCAGGATTGGAGCCTGGAGCTTAAGAATGTTTCCTACATACACACCGCACGTAAACAGATACACATAAGTTGTCACCTTCAGCGTGAAGACGAGCTTTCACTTCACACCTCTGGCTTTCTTACAGACACTATGAATACATCCGCGTGCACGCAACATCACGGACACGATGACGCACACGGCCCGGACGTGCCAACTGCACGAACTTCCGTACATATGTTCGGCATCAAATTATACAGGTTGCCTCAGCTTACTTGCAACTCATTTGCCTTAAACTGATTCAGCTCATGCCATGTTGAAGCTCTAAGAGTCGTGAAGAAACACTACAAATCACACATGCTTCATATGTCAATGTGCGAAGACACATTGTGATGTAAAGGCAGAGCTTGAGGGGCGGCAGCAAGGACCTGTCCGTCTTATTCACCCCATGCTGTCTGTATTGTTGAAAGCATTTAAAAAAATGTTGCCACGTTCTACCCTTTAACCTCAGGTTCAATGGAAACAAAAATTCCTTTAAGATGAAGCTGCAACTTCCTGCACACACAAACTGTCTTAGAAGAACGTATTCATAGTTGAAGCTTTCATTCCAGGAAGTGTCTTGAATGATACGCGATTAAAGAGAAGCCATTGTTTAGGAAATATGATGAAGGCCCAAGAAAGCTGCAACGTGACTGAGACAACCTGTATAGGTGAAAGGACCAAATCCTATACACAGAACGTATTCTATACCAAGTTGTGTTAACAACGTCAGAGCTGACGTGAAGTGCGTGCACCCAAGATGGCCGTGGATGACTCACGCCTTTGACTGGGGCGTTGATGCTCATTTTCTCGGACTAGAATACGCCCGAGGCGTCGCGCTCTCTTGCACACGTCGCGCTCTTTTTTCTGCGACACGCTGTATTTTCTCTCGGGCTCGCCAAGTTTGTGCGGGAAATGTAGGTCGCCAGCTTCGCTCTCGCCCTCTCTCGTCTCAACTGGAGCGGAAACGGCCGAAAGGAAAAGATGGGCTCTTTCGCCCCCAGACGGGGCCGTCGTGGGCCTGGGCGCGGCGGCAGCGACGTCGACGACGGTGACGACGACGACGGCGATGACGATGACGACAAAGACGACGGCGGCGACTTCGCCATCTTGGGGCACACACGAGCAGTCATCGACAAAGAGCCCAACGACACTAAAGTCGCTGCTCAATGGGCGAAGCTTGTCTGGTCCACTTTTGTTGAATGCTGACCATATTATTTGGAGAGAACAGCAATGTTTGAAGATGAGAGATCAGCTGTGAAATTTAACGGCATAAATTAAGTTTTAACAGTACGTTGCACGTTATGCTTGTCGATATACGCAATCCATACGTATATATTGCAGTATGTTAGCGTAAATAGGTCTTTATGAATTTAGTTTAAACTTGGCAGATGCCATGAGTTTCACTATGTTTGTATATGCTAGGGGCGTTCCAAAACAAACGCGATACAGTCGATTCTTGGCTTCTCCGAGAGTAAGTGTAATTTTTCACTAAAAGACGATATTTTTTTGAGTTATATGTCAACCTGTGACCCTGGCTGTGAAAGTCATGTTCCTGTCGCAAAGCAAATACACAGCGACCCTGGTCCGCCAGTGGAACTTCGTTATCGACTCGTACAAGTCCCCCGCTGAGGACATCGCCCGGCTCAATGACATCTTTGACATCGAAGGCACGAGAGAGACGCCAGATTTATCGAGTCTTTGTTGACCTGCTGACCTCAAGAGGGAGAGGATGACTGTTTAGACAAGAGGTTCAACAATCCTAACATGAGCGTTAGCCCCAACATTGACACCGCGTAGAACGTCATCCACTCCAACGACCGCGTGACTGTCCCTGAAACAGAGGCCGAAACTGGGTCGAAATGTGACGCTCTCCGCAGAATCATCCGCAAGGATTTAGGGCACTCCAAGCCTACAGCAAGAAGGGTTACTCTTTTACTTTCGGAAGCTCACAAAATGGAACCGGAGGGACTCAGGTGCGCAAAGAAACTCTTGCGTTCCATGTTAGAGCTTGGAAGGACTTTTCAAGAAGCTCGGGTGGATTCAACGACCGTTGAGAGCAAACAACAGTCAAAAGAGTTGTTGCCCAAAGATCCTGGACCTCCTCAAAAGGCGTCAACAGTGTCAAGAAAGCAATGGTGACCGCTTTCTTCGACGACCATGGCTTCATCTACGCGCCCAACTTGCCCAACGGCCAAACCATCAATGTCGTTTATTATGTGAGCGTTTCTTCAGACGCGTCTGAAGAAAAAGAGACCAGCCATGGAAAGAATTTCTGGCCATTGCATTGTGGCAATGCGAGGCCGCGCACAGCGAAAGCCACTCAGGCCCATAAAAGAGCATTGTCATTGTCGATCACCCACCCTACTGACCGGATTTAGCCCCAAGCGACTTCTACCTCTTTCCTACAGCCAAGTCAAAGGATCGCACTGGCAAGACTTGCGATACATGATGGACGTCCAGGACATGCCCGAGGGGCCCTCACAAGTATACGAGGATTAACTCGGACAGGAACTTTTCACTGGCCTTTGACGAGTGGAGCGACAGGCCAAGTGCGAGGAGTTATGCGAGAAAAATGATAAAAACCCTACTCCAGAATATAAAGAACTAAACAAAAAGTCGATTTACGAAATGTCGATCGTTCCAATGATAACCTGTACGAATTAAAAGCAGCAAAATTTGACCTGGAGCCATCCATCTTGAACATAAGGAATATCGCGGCGGACGTGAGGTCAGCCACCCCGGTCGTGCCCCCCGAGTTGGCACGAGGGGAAAGCTATTTTCTTTTGTGCGTGTGCTCTTGGACCTCCAAAAATGAGTAGTTAACGTAACCAAAATTCCTCCAGCGCAATGCAAATATATGAAAGGGTCAACTTAACCGACGTTTTGCATAGCACCTTACATCACTGCAGGGCTAAAGACCGTCTCGGACTTGTTTTGGAACACCCGTCACATCAGACTAGTTCAAATAGGTGCTTTTTTCGGAAAATGATGTGGAGGCGGCCGAGGTTTTTGGCCCTTAGCCAAAATATGAGGATTTCACTCATTTTCCTCCAAAAGGCCATTTGCAATGGGCACTTTCTACTCAAGGTTTTACGACATGCCACGTTTAGCGTGTACAGTGTGCACTTTATATTCGGCCATAACTTTTGACTGGCTTGGGCTACAGAAGTGGTTCACCTCTCCGGAACACTGAGAGTCTCCCCTGAAACTGAGGAGGCGTGCACTTTTTGCTCCGGGACCGCTCATCTGTTCACAATGCTGTCAAACTTTTATGTAGTAAACTCCGCTGTTGTAAGTGACTTTCCCTCCATATTGGAAGCTTTTGGTGCTGCAGCACAGATTTTTGAACCATCAATAAAGGTGTGTGAGGACATGGTCATTCTTGGCATTGCAGGCAACCTCCAAAGAGATCATTTTCTCATAGTCTATTTTGTGCCCATAAGAAAAATTCAAAAATGAATTTTTCAATGTGTCTTCGGAAATGAAGGCAGCACTGACAGTCACCTCTGAAACGGGAGAGGCGGTAATTTTTTTCCAACCTTGGTTGAATACATCTTCACTACGTGGCACTGGGTAACAAACCATAGATGGGCTCAGTCATTGGCCAATTTTTCTCTTTTTATCCTAACCTTATTCATTATTAAGTATGTACATATAGTCGAAAATGATTATATGTCAGACATCGTTCGGAGCCACTTTAAAGGTGACTCTGAGCAAGGAGCAATTCTTGCCCTGACAAAAAACTACGAGGAATCTCTTCAAAGAATTCAGGAGGCTCTTGGCTGAAAAGTCTGACTTTCAAATCTGTTTGAAAGCTTGCAACGTTTTTTTAACGTTCACTGACAAGAAAGTAAAGCTGTCATTGTGCGTTGTGAGGGCGGCTTTCCTCTCTTAATGCGCCAAACACATGGGGATTGGAATCATCGTAGCAGAAAACTTGCTCCGGTGAATATATATATATAGACGAGGAGAACAAACTTTTTCCAGGCTAGACACGCTGCGCCGTTTAAGTATGTCTATAGGAATATCTCCAGCGGTAACGTGCGTGTAAGAGAGGACGTATGAGAAAAGATCAAAGCCCGTTACCTCGTTTTTCTCATCCCTTCCTTGTCTCGGAGCTGAAATCCACGTAGGAAAGACTCATGTGTTCTCTGTTTTCGCTAGGGAATAAAATTTCAGCCCCCCTAGAACACCATAATATGCCTGCAAACCACTTAGCATGCTGTTCTGCATGTACCTAGAAGTGGCAGTTTGTACAGGCTGTCTTCACTCCTGAGACTTTCATCGCATTTCTTAAGAGTAGCTTTTGTCTGTTTGGGATCAAGTTGGAGATTAGAACGTAGATGAACGTCTTCCACGAGAAGTCAGGAGTTGGAAATTAAGACAGCTCTGGAAGGATGAGTCGAAGATGCTCTTCAGCACAACAATGATAAGCCACACTTTGATAAAAAAAAGAAGTAGCTTGTAGTACTTCGACACTCAGGGCTCTGCTACATAGCCAAAATAAAAGCTTCAGCAGAGTGAGTTGAGGGAACAAAACTGATTGAGACAACCTGTACCATACCTCGGCTGCTGTGCTCGATATCGTGCCCATAATGCAAACGAATGGCTTCGAGTCGCTGTGCTTGTTGTTCGGCACTTGCACGTAGACAAGCAAATGCTTTCTGGCCGTCAGTTACAGGGACGCGCAATGTGCCACTTGCATCATCTACATTTTGGCACTGTCATGACAGATATGCAGTACTCGTCGGGTTCTCCTCGATATCACGCGAACTTTTCTGCGGAGGCACCGAAAAAGAGACATTTCTCCTTGTGTCGTCGACAAAAAAGTGCACGTTTATTCGCTTTTTCAAATGCTCCAAAAGTTGTGTCCAAAGAGTGCGGTTTCATTGCAAACCTCGCAAAATGATGACGTCCCATGTGCGCGTATATTTGTGGTATGTTCTGAGTTGCTGCGTAACAGTTCAGCGATCGACGTGAAGTACAGCTGGTCCATGTTATTCACTGACGGAAAACAGAATGCTTCTCCCAGAACTGAACAAGCCATAGCAGATACTTGTAGTTGGCAGAGAGAATGCCAATATGCGTGTTATTCTTTTTTTTTTTGACTTGCTACGACGCAGCATAGCAGTGACTGCAAAGGAGGAGAAGCAACACTCTATACAGTGGACTCCCCGTATGTCGTCAGGGAGACACTGTGTGGATCGTAGTATTGACTATAAAGTTTTCTCTGGCCCAGGATACTTTTGCGTACAGAAGACAGGGTCTCCAGAGCGTCATCGCGGGCAACGGAACAGTGCTCAAGAATGAAAGAATGAATTAAACTACCCAGGTCTCGAACTTCTTTAAGATCTCTGTTACAACATTTTCAATGTATTCTATCGTTCTACGCCATGAGTTTTTGTTGACGGCGAGATGACGAATATGTGACAAGGGTCTCAATTTCGTGATTTTGACGCCGAGCAACAAATTGTGCAAAACATGCATTTATTTCTGATTCATTCAAGCATTTCTTTTATGCTCTTGCCTGCATATTCCGTGTAAAAGCATATTTCTCCGCTCCCTTCACTTAACCTACTAAAGCCAGTGAAGTGCACTCCTTACGTTACGTTAATATAACTCCCGGCAGGAGGGGAGCAGAAGTAGGTACGATTACAATAGGTTAATAAACATTGAGCTACTTGCGCGTGATATCTCATTCCAGGCATTATTTACTACACTTGGTGGAGTGGAACATGGATAAGTTACCACCATATGGCACAAATCATTGGCTTATGAGTTGTCATACCTGCGAAGTAATAAAACTATCACGAAGAGGAGAACTCGGCGAAGCATGTAGAAGTATACGATTCGGATTATGCTTGGGGAACTAATATTGAGCGCTCCAAAAGGTGCTTATGATGATTGAATGTGCTGGAAATTGCTTCTTCGATCGTTAGAATGAAGTTCCATATCAACTGTTGTACTTTGGTGTGCTTGAAGATATCTCAACATCTTTTTTTTTAATTCTCATATAATCGCGATCCTGATAAGCGTACATCTGTGAAGTAGCAGTCTTGGGAATCACTGGCTGTGAAATCGAGGGAAATTCCCTGAGGAGAACAGTGTCATCTTCAAAATTCCCGTCAGCGTATGAGATCTCCCGGGGAATGGCCATTTCCAAGGAAATTCCCCGCGTGTCAGTACGACCAGTAGGACTAGCCTTTCCTTTTTTTCCTCGCCAACACGCGAAGACGCATGCACACACTTCCACCAACACGATAATGTCCTTGAGTTTGCTAGCTCAATCAATCTTTGGGGATTCAAGGATTTGACATGCTTTAGGCGCAAAATATTACTAAGTGAGATCCAAATTTATATACATGAGCATACAGAGTCGAGCACAAAAAGCAGGACGTTATATAACTTCGTCGAGATCCGCCGGGAGGACAAGTAGGGCAAAGTGCCAATAATGTTCTTTTTTCTATCGTAGATTTGTTCTGTGACCAAGTCATTCAAGATAGTTGCCATTGGCCGGGACAGACTCAATGCCGGACTGTCGGCTTTGGCCACCTCCAGGGAATTAAAGGTCGCCACCTTCAAATCAAATCCCCGTTGCCTTGTGCTTGATGGCAGCCTTAGGCTTGGTGATTGAGCTGTAGGCCACTGTGTAGTAGGGACAAGTAGTTCTTGTCCTTGCACTCCTTTCCCTTGCTCAAGGACAAGGGTCCATGATGTGGCACTTACTGCTGATCATGGAGAAGACCATGATCGCAGCCGGATTCGTGGTCTTGAAGATGAAGAGGACCTTGCTATTGTCTGCTGCATTCCACTGTGGTAGGATGTCATCCCCAGGTTGAACATGACAGTCTTGGAGACGGTACGGCCATTCTGACCAATTCTTTGCGACGTCCAAGATTGGGTGACTGGTGATTCCTTGATGAACTTTTTCAGGCCTGCAACAAAGCGAGGATTGCTCTTCCGATCACAGTGCTTCTCACAGTCCATGCGGTCCTCCTGCTCAGTTACGTCATGGTGATTGATTGCGTCGTCAATGGTCAGCTTGGCATACAGGACCAGGTCCTTGCTTCCCTCAGCACTGTGCCTCGTTAATTTTGATCGCACAGGATAAAACTGATCATATCTCGCTTGGGAAGTGAAATGGTGCCCTCCTTATGAATCTCGACGGATTTATTCTCCATCCGGATTTTGCTCACGCCTCTGTTCTTCCCACAGCTGCAGTATGCGGCAATACAGTGAAGATTGCTTCAAGTACCGAGAGAACCGAAAACAGGACAATAACGTTTTTCTTTTAACCTTGATGACGTTGGTCATGGGGCCCTTGTGAAGTAGCTAGTAAAATAGAAGTTATCAATTTTTTACATCCTTGGCAAAATATTTGTTTCACTGAGATAAACAGTTGAGGAGTCACGTGCTGAAGAATAGGCTCTGTAAGGTCGTCGCCTCGCACATCACAAGTGGCAAGAGTAAGGCCGTCATTCCCAAGGCCCTCAATATCAGTGTGAGTATGATCCACAAGATCTGGAAGGCCTACAAGGAGCAGAGTCTTTAAGAAGGAGTGTCTACAGCAAAAACAGCAGCTACTTGAGCAGGTCCAACAAGGCCGACTTCAGCAAAGAAATGAAGAAAGATTTTGAGGTGTATGGTACAGTGCTTGCCGTAAGTCATTGCAGTAGGGTGAAACGGGCTCCCCACGCTGCACTGAGAGCTTTTGAGGTGGGATCTTCACGTGAAACCGGTGACCCAGACAGAACAGTGCATTTCGGCTTGGCGCCCGCTACAGGTTGCTGCACTTTGAGCGCTCTACCATCAAAATGGGTAGTCATCAAGAAGCTCGGGATGCTGCGTCTTGTCCAGCCTTGTCTGGGTTACCGGTTTCACGTGAAGATCCCACCTCAAAAGCTCTTAGTGCAGCGTGGGGAGCTCATTTCACCCCACTGCAATGACTTACGGCAAGCACTGTAGTACAGACTCCACTCTTCCACTTTAGGTGGGTATTGTCCGTGTACAACTTCGTCAAGATCATCCACAGGCCCATTATCAACAGAAGATTCGTGGTATTACACTCCAACATGTTCATCTCCATCCCCACATTTCCTGCCATCTTGTCCACCTTTAATTGCTACAGTGCATCAATAAAAGACAGACCCAACACCATGACAGAAATTGCACATGTAGCCCTTGTTGATCTTGCTCAAATTGGACATGTTTGCCGTAACTAAAAACCATTGTCCTATTTACAGGGCACCCGGTATTAAGTTAATACCCAATTCCTGTAAGTGCTTGCACAGACAGTTTGAAGTTGTCCCTGGCGACTCCAAGCATGACTTCCATAATTCCCAGATTGCGTGCTAACAACTACTTGGTGAAATCTGAAGAATGAAAAAGTGTCAGCGAGAATCATCTGACGCAGAGATTGGGGATAAAAATGTCCCCAGTATTCGTACATTTCACGATGTGGTGGATATCGGTCACAGAGTGTTTCAAAAGTTTTTCGGAAAGTGACGTCCCTGTAGGTAGGAAACAGCTGTGACCAATAAATGAGATTCGCTCAGTATTAGAATGGACAAGAACACGTTGGTTCTGCTGCATCCAGTCTTTTAAGGAAAATAAGTTTTTCTTGGTACTTCTCACAGATTTATAAAATTGGAGTTTTCAGTGGTCACTATGGCCCTGAAAAGTAGGTTTTGTTGCCATAGATTGTTTCTGTAGCTGCACTGAAAAAAGTCTTTATGTTCACTGAGTTGACCCTTGGGTCACCACAGAGAGTGCACTGCAGCGGTCAGTGGGATTATAAAAACAGTCTTAAGAATAAAACACATTTTTTGGGGCCTGGAAATAACAGAAATCGGGACATGATTATAGGTTTAAGTATACATTAACTTTCATATACGCGGTTGACCGAGAAATCATAGACGTGAAGTTTAAGTCTCTTCACATGGGTTTGTTTTTAAATGGCGCGCCTGCTTTCTCGATTGGATTAGGTTACTTTTAGTATTAGACGTAGTCCCACAAGACTGCCTTCACTGCCGTGAAGGACTCCTCGCTCAAAGAATGGGCTTCGCTGAGGCCATTCATGTCTCCTGAGCGCAGGTCCTCCCATGTCTACACTAGGATGTTGCTCCCAAAGGCGGTTGGATCGGACAATTCTTAATATTTATTCATCTGTGACCATTTAGTGATGCTGAATCTAAATTATCCCATGACTTTAATTAAGATTGTCCGATTGAGAGTCATTTAAGCAATATTTGTTTTTCCACCAACTTCAATAATACTCATGTGTTTGAGGCTAGATCAAAAAATGGAAGTTTGGAATTTGGCTAAATGAATCTGTGGTTTGCTTGATTCCAGATGGTGAAGATGTAGTTAAATGGTCTTCAAAAAATTGTTTTTTGACTCCCTTTCTTGCAATGAAGTTTTACTACACAAGTTCAGTACATAACAAGGTGCTTTGATTTTGGAAGGACAAGCTAAACACCTTTCCTTTCAATTTTATTCGACTGCAGTTCAGCATCTGGAAAGTCTAACTTGAAATGTTCGCCTAACATCCTTACGTAACTTTGAAAGCAGAGAGGTGACCCAAAAGCTGATTTATTTCTTCATTCCATTTGACTACAGCGCCTGTGAATAGAGTCTTGCAGCAAATATAGCACGCCAAGAGAGATTAAAAATTATGGTCTAGTCTGATATATACCGGTATGTATTTACAAAAGCATGCTCTTTCCCACTCTAATGCTACATGAACCTCCTGTCTAGTCCTAGAAACAAAGACTTGACTTTTCTTCTGAATTTTTGAAACACTCTGTGTTCTGTATGTATTATTTAATGTCTGTATCTAAGACAAGAGGTACAAAAGGTTACCGGGTGAGCAAAAATAGAGTAAACTCAAGTGCACGAACTAAATCAGCCAGCATATCTCTAGATATTGGTCAGAGTCATCAATGCCTTCGCGGTGGACAAGGATAGCGATCGGTTGTGGCCACGCTTGGAACCACGGTTGGTGTTGCGACGGCACTAATGGATGCTGTTATCATTCTCGCTTGGTCAAGTATGAGAAAAACGGTTCAAGGCATCAAAGGTCAGCTCCTTGTGGCTATTGCAAACGCCACTGCAGTTGCTAGTGTTGGCCATAGTTTTTGTCCTCTCAAAACTTGGAAGGAGTGGTCGTCAGCACCAAGGCTTACGTAAGGCCCACAAAAAGTCAAACGTTTACAAAGCTATTTAGAAAGTTTGACGGGCATTTCAATCTTGCCGCACTCGTTAGAATTCGTTATTTCTGCCATCATCTCTGTCCACAGAAAGCTTCCTCTACAATCTGTACATATTGCTCAAAACCGCCCTCAGTGCAGCGTTTCTAAGGCTTGCAGATCCTGGCCTTTGTCTTTCAGGTCAAGGACTCTGGCGGCATCCCGACCGAAAAAAAAAGCGCTCGCTACTGCTCCACTTACGAGTACGTGGGACAAGAATACATGGGGAGAGACCAACCACAGGGAATTCCACTCTGCCCGAAAATCGGGCCAGCGCTACAGCGATAATCAGAGCACACGTCTAGGGGTCTGTTGGGAACAGGGCGATCAAAAGAGGATAGAGGATCTCTTTTCCACCAGATTTTTTCCATCTGCTTTTTCAGAGGAGGTGGAGGCAATATTTCGCCTTCACATGCAGCTGCCAAAAAAAATACTTTCTGGCGCTTTGATACTTGGGTACTTGTCGGTGGGCATTGTCGTTACGCACGATGATGTAGAACTGTTCGATGGCCGCGTCGGCGCAGAGCATTTCAGTATCGGCGGCAGCCAGTCCAAAAGAGAGTTACAGTTACTGATCATGCGAGCTTCAAGTTGCTGGAGCCTCTTTGACCGATGGACATGAGCAGAGCTTCCACGAACCTGAGGCTTAAGGTCTTCGGCCCAGAGCCCACAGTCCCGCTGCGCTCAATCACTAACTCGCCGACTCCCTGGAGTCACTGACTGGCTGACCCATCAAGCCTGCGTCTGCTCACCATCATCATTCACAGCAACTTCCACCTTTGATGAAAATATGAATACTGCATATGGTGTTGACAGAACATTAATGTACATACATCAGTTGTCACAGGCCTTCAGTTTTGCCAAAGGAGTTGTAGGAGGCTTGAGTCTGTTTTCTGAGGGCTCTTGAGGTCTTCCTTTCTTTCCCTACAATGAAAAAAAAGGATTCACGAGCCTCGGCTTGAGACTCGCATCATCGCTGGTTCCTGGACTGGTAGCCAAGATCTTTGACACAAAGGAAATAGAAAAGATTAAGATCTAATGTTACGCTTCCTCCGCGCTATAGCCAGGATTGTGAGATCCAGAAGGAGAGAGGAGGATCCACTGAAAGACAAATATGGGAGAAGAAATCTGAGCAGACGTATTTCTTTCAAATGTACAATCTCATCTGCAATCGTTAGGTGCGCCCATAGAAAAAAATTGGAGAAAAGATCTGTTGATAACACAAGTAGCCCCTGCCAGCGAAAGTTCAGCTGCACACGCAAACGTTGTGTCCAATATCCTTGCACTGGTACATTGATGTACATATACATGGGCGGGAGCACCTCTACCTACGGCAAATGAGGCATGAATGGCAATAACAATTAAAATTGTTGGTTCATATTTGCCAAGGGTGCATTTTCACCATAAATGATGACAATCATGTAATTATTCTCAAAATCGAAAAATAAGATAAAAACAATGTCAGGATTTCTGAGTAACTTCTAAACGGTTTTCCGTGTCCGTCTTGTGCTCGTCCGTGATGCACTGCACATGTGTGGTGGGAGATTCTTTCCTTCTTTCGTCTTTCTTTCCGTTATCTCTTTCTTTCTTTATACTTCATCTGTCTCAAGGGATCGACGGCAACAAGGGTCAGAAGAGAGGATAAAGAGGCTTTTTATGTAGGGGAAGAGCTTGAAAGGTTGTGCGCAGGTAGGTTGCACATGCGAAAGGGTGCATAGAAGGTAAAGTTGGGCAAAGTTGGCTCTCCCGACTGCTGGGAAATGTTGTTTTTGCTTTGTCTTCTTCTTAGACGTATGCGACTCAATACTGCAGTTACTTTCATTTCCCCTGTTCCACCCTCTTATGCCAGTCCGGCAATCGACGCTTATTGCCCGGGCTGGTGATGACACGAGCCGCGAGTCTCTGAGCGAGTTTGGTCAGAGATAAGAGGAGACTTTTCCCCAGGGCTGGGGACCCCCACGATCCGGCGGGAAAGCCTGAGGGGAAAGCCGAGAGTGAAGAGACAGCACACCAATAGTCTGATTTTTTTTTTCTAGAAGTGCACTGCACTCTCATTTTCAGCTATTTAACAGTACTTCACGCTACTTTGGCTAATGGGCTCGGGGCTCTTGCGAACCCTTTTTTACTTCACTGACGGGCTGAGGGCTCACTTCATCACTAGTCCAAACACTCAACGACGAAGAAGACTCAAGGAGACATAAATAATGAAGAAATTCATGTCTGTCCCTAGGTAGTAGTTATTGCTTGCGAC
>JAAUXU010018984.1_pt1 | contig 26965 bp, 29 predicted proteins | sample 7278151 | NCBI WGS metagenome assembly JAAUXU01 (sample SAMN14350113, study PRJNA611818) | marine sediment metagenome | isolation source: surface marine sediment (1.8m) | place: French Polynesia: Moorea | collected 2018-08
CTGGAATCGAATCATTTCCCCCAAAGTGCAAACGTTCAAATAATTTCTTTCTATTAGGATGCCACACTTGTGTCACGGTAGTCAAGGCATGACGGAACGGCGTTATTTTAACGGCGCTCCGGAACGGCGTTCCAAATTTTGGAACTTTAACAAAACGACGTTCCAAATTTTGGAACTGTGGAATGGGACCAGGTGGAACGTCGTTCCACCGCCGTTCCTTTTCCCCTCTTAAATAAGAAGAAGATAATAAGAAGGAAAAAAATCGACTTTTATTTTAAAAAAGCCTTGAAATTTCCCCAAAATTTTGCTTTTTCGATAAAATTTTTGAACGGAACGGTGAACTGGAACTGGAACGGCCCTGGCTGGAACTGGAACTGGAACGGAACTGAATTTCAAAATGGAACTGGAACTGTGAACGGAACGGCAAAAATAGTGGAACGGTTCATGCCTTGCCCCTTCGCCTCGATCCGCTTCTGATATCGCCGCGAGCGTCATTGGCGAGACCCTCTCAGATGCCGCCGCCACCACCCCCACCCATCATTGCCCGAATATACCAAATATAACTTTTATTTTCCAAATGTACAAAATACTTATCTCAGTTCGGGCTTCCGAAACAAAACCATTTGGCAGCCAGATAAAACGACCCAGGCAAGGCAGGGAGGCTTTTTCACTATTTTGAGTCTCCCCTTCCTCCTTCTTCCGGCGAGAGTGACTTTGGAGTAAAAAAAGGGAAAAGATGTCGGAACTGCATTTCAGCCTTCTACAGTACTATGTAGTCACACACAAAAAGTCTCAGCTGACGACGAACGATGCCAAGGAGGGTGACTTTCGAGAAAAGGAGGAAAAGATCACTTTTTGGGGAGGGTGGAAGAGGAGGGAGGGAGAAAAGATTTTTCTTGGTCATGAGATTTCCCTTTTCTCTCCTCCGACGGATGGTTTGGTTGGTCAGCTTGGGTTCGGGAGAAAAAAAGATTTTCTGTTTTGGCTATGCAGGCTGCGATAAATTTTCTCTTTCTCCTTCCTCCAGCTCAAAAGCAAAATCGTTTAAGAAAAACAGGCATGAGCAACAATGTTTTGCCAGAAAATTTACGTGTTTTATCTCTGTTCCCGTCTTTGGGGGATTAAATCGGGCCTTGGAAGATCTCTCTCTTTCGCGCCCTGACAAATTGAGTTTTGCTTTTTGCTTTGAGGGAGAGGGAGGTGTGAGTGTGCTTTTGCCATACGCCCAAAGTGCAAGGTCGCCATCGTCGCCGTAATCTCTTTCAAAAACATCCTGAGAAGCCGGTTCTTCTCGTTTGACTTTTAATTTACGGTAAATCTTGGCTCCTCCTCCTGCTCTCGATTCCCCACACATTAATTAATGAGGGTGAAAGTGGGAGATTTTTCCCTTTTCATATGTGGGAAAAAAGGAAAAAGTAGTCTGACCTTAAAATCGGGGCGGTCGGAGAAGGAGGGAGGGTTGGCCAATCAAAGTATCATCATCAATCCTCTCTTCCTCTTCCACTCTTTCCGAGGCGGGGCCCTCCTCCCTCCTCCCTCTTCTCCGAACGGTCCATTCAACCTCCCGTCTTTTCCCCAATGGAAAATCGTGATTAATCTGCTTATTGCGCCAGGGAGGGGGTCAAGACTGTCGTGCGATTCTTTTACTTTCACCCTCAGGGCGAGAAAAAATTCTTTTTGCGTGACCTTTTTTTCTCGCTTCAGGCCAATCGATGCCGACAGCACGTCAGTCACTCTCGCGCATTAGCGTCGCATAATAAAAAACTTCTTTTTTCTTTTCATTTTTTCCCTACCCGAAATATGTGGGAGATGCGGCGCAGGGCGAAAATCTTTTGAAAGATCCGGGCGGATTGGGAGGGGAAAAAAGAAAAAGGAATCTTCGACCGGGAGCGAAATGGATTCGATGGAAAAACCGGGAATGGATGGATGGAGATATCTCCAGGAAATCCTCGCCAAAAACGGAAGGAAAAGGGAATCCTCTCTCGCTCTCTCGTCGGCCACTTTCCTTTTTCTTTTTCCATTTCCCGCATTTTTCCATTCCTTTCCACTTTTGTCTGCATTTTCCGGGAATTCCTTTTCCCTTTTCTTTTCCTAAATGTGCTAATTGCTAGCGCCGACCAAAATGAGAGGGGAGGGGGAGGGGGGGGGGGACAGAGATGACAACTGCCGTCCAAAATCCCCATTCATCCGACAAAGGCGTCCCCACACATCCAGAAATTGAAAAAAAGGGGGGGGTGGGACCGAAAATGACCGAGCGGGAAATGAGCGTCAGTGTCTTTTTTCAATTTATAAAAGGGACAATAGGGTAAGAAAGAAGGGATGGGACATGTAATCAGTTGCAGGAAGCGCCGTCGCCTTCGATGTTGGCAGAGATGACAGTGGTGCCAAGAATAGCTTTTTGGCGAGAAAGAGAGAAAAGAAAAGGATGAAATTCAATAGAAGGATATATAAAGGTCTTCCTCTTCCTTTCCTCCAAGCTGTGTTGCGGAGTTTTGTTATTCCCTTTCCTTTTCGCTCGGTATCACGTCTTCTTTTCCCTTTCACGGGCGAATGTGAACGAAAACGCAAGGAGGCAACAACAAAAGGGATATTGTAGGATGATGCATCCTTCGCATCCCCATATCTTTCCCAGAAGAGACAAGCAATAAAAAGCAAAAGAAAAAGAAAAAGCGGGAAAAGGAAGTGCGCATTCGCGAGGGAAAAAAACAACCCTTTTATGGAAGAAGTTTTGGAAGCTGATTTTAAGCAGGTGTTTCGACTCTATAAGGAAAAAGTTTTTACCGGATTTATTTGCGCAAACATATTGGTTCCCCGCCTTATTTGGTCTAGAAGGAAGTGAATTATCCTCCGTAGAAGAAGAAAAAAACTTGTTCGGATTATTTTTTCCGACAGTAAAACCGGGAAAGCAGATGTTCCCCATCTTTTGTTTCTCTCCCCCTCGTTTACCTGACTAAAAGGGCGGGAAGCGAAGTGTTTGCTCTCCCGACTAAGGATTATTTGCCCAAACATATTGGCTTACATCTTTTCTCCTCTTTGGACACACCTTTTGGGGCGTGTGCCCGGAAAAAAATTCCCCTCTGTCAACACTTTCGTTTCCCTTACAGTTGAAAGACGCGCCGCAGCTGTGAGCCAACGCAAAGTGTTTTCCCGCAAAACCCCAAAAATCATTCTGCCGAGTTAATTATCGCGAGCATTTGGGGAAACCCCATTTCTCCCTCACCCCTTTCCCCTCCCCTCCACGATTTGTGGTTGTCAAAGATAACACCATCGGCGAAGCTAGGAAAAAAGAAAACGACTTAATGACTTTTCGTGTCATTAAGGATTTTAGAATGGGGGAAAATCTGTGTAGGGAAAACAACCGTTTCTTCCTCTTTCTCCCCGCAGCTGCATCTAATTATCCTGAAAACCCAAAAGGTTGCATGGAGAAGGACGCACCCAAAAAGACCTCCTGGGTCCATTTCCCCAATTTCGAAACAAACTTACACGAAAGGAGGAAGCCCGAAAAACTAGTTTTTCGATGGAAAAAAAACTTTTGTTTCTTTCCTGGTGCCAAAAGTGCGCCAAACCAAGAGTTGTTGTGTGGCTTCGGCACGAGCTCCCGCCTGAAGGGATTGAGCCATTGGGCAAAAACAACAAGATCCCGATCTCAATCACTTTTTGGAGCTGCTTTGAACGGAGGGGGGAGGCATTGTTATCGTTTCATCACCGTATCCGCCGCCGCCGCCTTCCTCCCTTCCACCCAAAGTCATGAAACAAAAACCGTTGAGGGAAGAGACGTTTTTTAAACAGGAGGCCTCAGAGGAGGGGGGCGATTCGTGCTGGGCCATAAAATCGTTAGGGGGCAACCCCCTACCCAAACCCAGAAGCCCTCCTCCTCCGTCCGTTGGATGAGTCATACCCCGGAGCAACGGTCCTCCTTCCTCATTCCCTTAAATGGGCGCGGGGGGGGAGGGAGGGAGGGCACCTTGGGTACAGCCCATAGCTCGTATGAAATAACCCCCCCCCCCCCCGCTGCTGCCGCCGGCTGCTGCTGTTACGCATTTAGTGCGTACGGAGGGCAACGCCAGCAGGGCTGCTGCCGCTTCTATGACGCAGTGTTTTGGCCTCTCCCTCCATTTCTTCCTTGCCCTTGCAAAATGTACAAGGAAAGAAAACGAAAAGGGTTCAAGAAAAACTGGAAGAATTGAGACGAGGAAATTTTACGCTCGACTGGGGGTGGTGCTGGTGGTGGGATTGGTTTTTATGGCCTGCTAATTTCCCGTATTTCAAATGGGAAGAAAGAGGAAACGTATTTTTTGCCAGTCATTCTTTCCATTTTTTCACATCATGGTAGTGCAGAATTTCCTTTCTCTGCAAAGGGCCTTCAAAGGAATGATTTTCCTTCGCCCCTAAATAGAGAAAACGTGAATGATCCCTTATTCTTCTTTTCCCCCCAAAAAGGAAATGCATGCATAAATTCGCGGGCGTGAGGTGCACGCGCGCAGATTTCCCTTTAAAAATCACGAGCTCCTAACGGCGAAAATAGCGGTCTTCTTCCTCTTCTTCCTTTTCTTCGAGGGTCGAATTTTCCTACGGCCATAATTCTTTTCCCTTTCCCGTAATTGTCCACGCCCACTTTTTTCCCAAAAAATATATTTTTGGCGCGTGAGGGAATTTTTTTTACAAAAAAAATATGAATTTGCATGCGGCGTCGGACAGATATGGGAAAGTTAATTATCTTGGCGACCTTTTCATGAATACCGCTGCATCCCAGAAGAGGCTATTTTAATTTCTTTTTCTGCCCCCTGCGTACTTCTCCCCTCCTATTTTTACGAGAAGCAATAAAGCGGAAAGATTTTTCCGGGAAAGTTTGTGCCATTACGTCACAGCGAAAAAAGCCGCCGCCGCCATTATTATCATCATCGCCAGATTGCTGCCCTTGATGGCAAGAGAGGGGGGGAGGAAGGAAGGAAAAATCATTTTCCGCGAAAAATGAAAATGTCCTGCATGACGATTTCTGTCTTCTTTGTTCGCGAATCCAAAATATGCCTCCCCAAAAAAAAAACTCTATATTTCTTCGATTCCACTTGAAACAACCGCATTTTTTGTACTGCCGTTTTTCTCCTTTTTTTTCAAAAACCGGGAAACCGGGTTGAGTGAGGCCGTTTTCGAACAGGGAACGGAAAAGCGAGGAAGAGAGAGAAAAAACTTTTTAATGGAAAACGGAGGGAGGGTATACGGTACAGTATATAGCCAGAAACCGCTGAGTTTTGCGGCGGCGAATTGGAGGGAAAAGGGAGGAGGAAGAGGGGAAAGATAAAGAAATAGGAAGCAGAAATTGCGTACACATTTCTGTCGTTCGGTATATTGGAAAATGCTCGATGGCTACACCACCTTTTAAAATATGAAAATCGTTTGACAACTTCCGCCTGTACACGTTGACAATGGTTTCCTTGTTCCTTGACCATTCGAATAAAAAGGCCTTTTACAAAAATTGGGAAAAGGAATGTGTTCGGCGGAATCAACCGTTTCCATCGGCCAGTAATAATCGACTGTCATCTGTAGTCGAATTTGTCCGACGCGCCTGCCTGGGTTCCCCAGAAAAAGAATGTAAAAAAGAATTAGGCAAGCACTGTTGGTCTGGGGTCGCGTCGGGGCCATCTGGTCAATAAATCTCCTCTCCGCGGTCACAACACAACTCCTCATTTGACCGATGGAATTTGGCCGATGTCATTTAAATTCCATTGAGGAACGGTTAATTTGAAAGATGTGTCGGATTGAATGAGGTACACGGATCGACAATTAGGGATCGGGGAGATTATTGCATTGAGTGTCCCGTTTGAGGCAACGAATTCGCGCACACGAATAATTGTTTTTTGTACATGGAAGTCACAAACTATAAGGGAAAGGTGAGGCAATTAAGATATAGCCACCTCACACCGTTTCCCATGCTTTGTGGGATTAAATAGCGCGGTTCGAGCATTTTACTTTTCTCCCACGGAAGCGTCATACGACTGGAAGAGGAGGGGAGGAAAGGGAAAAGTTGCGAAACAAAATTCGGGAAGGGATGTACACAGATGCACTAAAAAATGATCAGTTCACCGCAAGGAGCCAGCTAGCATTTATTATTTTGTCCAAAAATGTTTCGACAAAACCACTCGCGGTCTTTTCCCACATTTATTCTTCCGTCCAGGGAGGAGGAGCTTGGCATTTTAGAGGCGATCTTTTCATAGCTGACGCATTTTCTGCGTAGCAAAGAGTCCCTCTTTTCCCTAACTCGCCAAAAAGCATCGTCGCCTAATTAATTTCGTCACGAGTCAGCCGATAAACCTGTTGTTGCTGCACTTTTTTCGCTTCACGAATTCGAAACGCTTTTCATCGTCATGCAATGTCCGCCGCCGACGTCCAGATTCGCTCAAATTGTTCAAAAATATTTAAACGAAGAAAAAAATTTTTTTTAATACGGTAAGGGAAAGATGCACTTTTGCATGTCGATTGTTGTGGCCTCCCATACACGCACTTTTCGATTTGACCGAGTTTTTTCTTTCTTTCTTTTCTAACTGAACTCCACTCTGCTGCCATTTGGCTCGGACAATATAAGTCGAAAATGGAAAAAGTGTGGAGGAAAAACCATTTCGCCATCGGCATTTCCCTTATAACTTTCGATATCGCACTCCCTCTCTCTCCTTTCTTGGAAAAGGAGAAATGTCCGGTGGCAGTTGCTTTCCGGCGGTTGGGGAGGGATGACGTGAGAGTGTCGTGCTCTTGTGTTGTTGTCCATCCGTCTCTCATCGGCCCTGGCCGGAAACAAAAACGGTCGCCTTCGCAAATCGATTTCCCAAACGGTAAGAGGCGGTTACTTCTCCACATATTTGTTTGCATAAATATTTCTGGGAGATGGAGGTGTCGACAGACACGATCGAATATTGAAAAGACGGGCGACAGGAAACTTGCAGTTTGTCGATCAAACAAACTTGTGGTTCGGCTGTCCTGTTGTCATATTTCGTGTAAGATTTTCTTTCCCCGTATTTATTTTTTGCTCCAGTTATATTGCGGCAAATTTTCGTTATTGCTCCAATTTCCCACACACACGTGGAGGGAAAATAGAGGAGTAATAAAATTTTTCCTCAGTTTTCCCATTACTTTTTTCTTCCTTCCTCCAGGACAAAAGAAAGCATGGCGAAAGAAAAAGGGAGGAAAGAAGGTAAAGGGGGCATTTTCTCTTATGAAAAGGACTCTTTTTCTTTTTTAAAAAAATTTGGCCGCGGGCAACACGTCATTTCCCCCGCGCAACTGATACAGAAAGTTATTTCCTGCAATGTTCAGAAAGGAACTTTTTTCACTCTTGCTGCGAGGCTCACCACCGCCCCTCAATTCTCATGAAGCAATAAAGATTTTCCTCCTCCTCCCTTCCCCTTTTTCGGAAGCAACCAACTAGTCTCGCATGAGTTGCCCAACCAACAACAAAAACCACCGCCCAGAATAGAGGGACTACCATGCTACCAACAGCACAATTTTTCTGGTGGCAAATTACATCCTATACCTTGGACATTCCTTGCGATACTACCCTCCGCCGCCACCTTGAAAGAGCAAGGCCCGACAACCCTCAGTTTCGCAACACTACGCACCACCACTTCCCGCATTCCGCCCTCGAAAGAAAAGAAATTTTTACGGGAAAGGGAAGGGCGTGTGTCACCGCCACTATATGCGCATACTAAACCCCCGAAACCGAGACACAGCACCGTAAATCCCTCCTTCACGAACAGACAGGGGTATTTCTTCTTCTTCCAGTTTTCAAGGTGAGGCGCCTTTGGGACACGCGACCAAAGATGTAGATCAAGCGACACGAGTTGGTTCTATTTTGGGGGGAAATCGTCTTAAGGCCGCGGCTCCAAATTCCTCGAGAGAGGGGAGAAAAAAAAGGAGGTTTACTGCCGCCATTTGCATTTGGAGAGAGGGGCTATAAAGGGTCGTTAGTCAGTTAAGAGACGACGATGACGATGACGAACCGACCAGAGTACTTGTGTTTATAGTTGCATTGATCAAACAAGGCGTTTTCCCTTATCTTTTGTCGTTTGTCCGACGAGGCACGCGTTTAAATAACAGCCTACTTTCAGTGCACGCGCCGCCGATGAGGATCGATAAAATGGACTTCCTCTTATAAGGGAAATGCTGCTAATCCCCGGGCGCGTGCATGGTCACTGGGATTTCCTCTGTAGATACTTTTTTGGGAAATGGATTTTCGTGACGGACGGTGAAAGGATTAGGCATCACGGAATTTCCTGCTAACGGTATATGCGAAAAAAAAGTCGACTTGCTCTTCGTTTCTTGCCCGCTAGGTTTGCTTACAGAGCAAACTGGCGGAAGCCAGCAAGCGAACGGACGGAGGACGGACTGTCAACACAAATTGAAGGAGAACAAATTTCACCGAATATTAAATGTATTATACAAATTATTTATTTTTCTATTTCAGGTAGGAGTCGCCGCTGCAAAATACCAATATATCATTTGGGAAGGAGAGTGCAATTAGGAAAATTGTCGAATCTCCTTCGGCCGCAAGGTAAGGGGAAAAGCTTGAATGATCCCACACACATGGACAGGGAGGGAGAGGGAGGGCAGGGAGGGGGGGAAAGAGAGCCGGAGGGCAACAACAACAGTACAGTCGTGAAGAAAGAAAGGGTGGGAAGAGGAAGGGAGGTATTGCACTCTGTCGTAGTAGTGAGGAGGAGGTGTTTCCGCACTGGGTGAGTCAGTCAGTAGTGGACCGGAGGGAAGAGGGGAAACAACAACAACAATTGAAGTGGGAGAAGAAGATCCTCTGCTTGCCAAAAGAGAGTGACTGACATAACACGTTTTCCCTCTCCCCTTATTTGGGAGAAGAGAGATCCGTTTGGAGAAGTGAAGTGAAGGGCGTGGCGAGCGCTGTGTGTGTGTGTCCACTTATCTCATCCCAGTGCTAATCCAGGCAGTGTCCGTTCGAACGAAGCCAGACTGTCCGTTTGCATTTCGTGAGTCTCTCTGCTCTCTGACTACCTGTTAAGGGGTAGGGTGGCTCTGTTTCCTCTCTCTGAACAACCCAGGTGTGGCCTGCCAACCACCCTTTACAGATATGGAAGGAAGGGGAGGAGGGTTTAGGAAAAATTATCTCTTGCTGGTTGGCTGACCAGACAAAAGCCAAACCAAACCAACTCCTTGAAATTGCCTCCCCCTCCTTTCGCGTACTCTTAATGTCTTCCTCCATTTTTACACCTCCCTTTCTTGCTTGGATGCCCACTGCTTACTTCAGAGAAAGAAGCATTTCCCTCTTCCTTTATTTCTCCCCCCAAGTTATGGGAAGCCGTCGGAGGAGGAGGAAGGGGGAGAGGGGGATTAATTTCCTGTCGCTCTCCAACTCCAACCCCTCAACAGCAACAACCATAAGGTTCCTGCGGCATCGGTCTCGCTTCTAAGAGCAACATCCGGAAGATTTTTCTTCTTCTTGAACTTGTGGGAAACCAACGTTGTACGTGTGCAAATGCGCCTTCATATACCGTACCGTAGTGAAGGGTGGGTCTGAGTTTGCGGTTTGGGAAGGCTCTCCCCTCTGCCAGGGGGCAGAGAGAATCGCTTTGTGAATACCTCCTTCAGTTTTCCGCAAAAAAAGGAGCGAAAGAAAGGCTCTTTCTTTCCTTCTTTTTGCTCTGGCCAGCAACACCATCGGACATACCTACGAAGTATCGCGACTAGCATGCAAAAAAGCCTCCGCCCCAAGACACCATTCATTAGAAAGGGCAGCAGCCCACGGAGAGAAAGAGAGCGAAGGAAACATACAGCACACATGTTGCACTATGGTACTTCTCGACTTTTCCCGTAAAAAATAAAGTAAAGTAAGAAACCTCCTTTGCTTCGCTCAGCAGAAGAGTTTAATTAAGTCCCACTCACGAGAGAGCGAGGAAAAGTGGAATGGAATGGAGTGGAATGGAGAGAGAGTGCAACTGATCCATTCCAAAAAGCGGAGTCGCTTTTCGGGGAAAAGGAGATTTCGTTTCGTTTCGAGGAATGGACTGAAACGAGTGCACGCTAGGGGTGAAAATAAAAGCACATTCGAAGCATTTTTTGGACAGGGTCGAGGGTACACGGTTCTTGCGACATAATAGAAATATTGCAAGCATAGCAAAAAACACATTTGCAATATTGCCAGCAAAAGCTGTCTTACCCTATGGAATAATCTGATTGGCGAATTTTGTTCTCCTCTTCAAAGGTACGCGTGTAGGGAAAATCCGTTGGGAGTTGGGACAGAGAGAATAACCTCCTCCGTGCCATATCCGCCCTGCACGACCAGACCCATAAACGAAAGTGCATTTTAGGGGCGAAGCAGGTATACATATGGCACAACCTATACCCCGTTTGGAGTACGTTGAGGTAAGGGGGGAAATCTATTTTCGGTTTCCCCCAAAATCTGGCTGCGGGCATGACTAAGACTGCGGAGCGGAAAATCGTTCCTACTCCCTCTTCCCCCTTTTTTTCGCTTTCAACACAGGATGACAATGGAGACTGTTTTCGTATTGTTATTATGCGCCAGACAGAAGCGGGGATTTCTGTTTTCATTCTCGGCGCTGCGGCGACAGAAGCAAAAAAAAGTCTTAATCCATTTGCCATGTACGGGAGAGGAGGAGGAGGAGGAGTGGAAGGGCGTGGGCTGACACACAAGAGACTGCAGCAGAGTGAGTTGGGAAAAGAGGGAAAACAAGGTCTCATTTCAGAGGAGGAGGAGGAGGACGGCGAATCACGCCAAATGGGAAACACTAAGACTAAGACTTCTTCCATTTCCCCTCTTCTTCTTCTCCTTTTCCGTAGGCATGACAGAAGGAGGCATAATGGAGGAAGAAAGAAGAGGAGGAGGGAGAAAAAAGGGTCTTTTATGGCCTTGTTTCGTGACGTCCTTTTCTCTCTTGCATTGGTATATGTGAAACTAGAGCGAGGAGGGCACCAAAACTCTTGGTTGGTGGTGCATTGGAGAGAGAGAGAAACGAATATTTGGTGCCTTTCTTTGTTCGTCTTCTCTGCATTTAGGTGTAATTTGGACATGCCCCTCATGCGACCGACAAAAATCCACGAAATTGTTCCTCCTCCTCATTCCGTTCCCCCTGTTTTTTTTCGTGGTTCGGACGTGCGCACATCCTCCATTTATTTTGGTGTACGAATTGAGCAGATCTTTACATTTCTTTTCATGTACTCTTGCGTCGCGTTTTCCGTCCACTTCTGCTTGGGTATTCAGGGTGTGTGCGATGCTGCTCAAAGAAGAAATGGAGGAGGAGGGAAGCCTCGTTAAGTCCCCCTCAGAAAAAAGATGTCAAGAGATGCTTCTCTCTGTATTTCTCTTTCTGCTGTTCATTCCTTCTCCCCCTCTTTGTCTAGCTAGTTAGCAAAGAGAAACAGTTTTCCTCCTTTTCCTTCTTTTCTGGAACTGTGATTATTTTCGGAGCTTTGCAAAAAGAGGAGGGGAAGAAAGACGAGTAGGAATTCTCAAACTTGTGACAGACTTGTAGGAATGCGGGCAAAAAATGTCTACTTCATTTTCTCAAAAATAATGGCCAGATATCAGGAGTCAATGAGGCGGAGAATGTGGACGATTAGACAGAAGAAATTCCGTCTTCCGCCAAATTGGCGGTCGTCGTGTTCCATTCCTCCTCCGTTGATTATCACGATCTTGGGAAAAACTAATTTCCCACCAAATATTGTAAAAAAAGGTATTATTGCAAAACTATTTGGAAAAATAAAATTCCACAAGACTTGTAAAACCTCTCTCCGACGTCATGCAGTGGTGGCCGCCCGCCCTCTGGTACTCCCTCACGTAGCGACCAGCAAGGTCCTCCATGTTGCATCTGGCAGAAAAAAGTCTTTTTCTCAAACAATTGATTAAGGGAAACTGCGGTTGCGAGCAAAAGGGTTTTTAAAGCCCATTATTTTTACTTGTTCCACTTCAGTGGGATCTGTGCGATGTTGTCAATCCTCTCGTTGCTGGCGTCCATGATTCCGCTCGGCTATAAATCGATTTCCCATGTTTTAATCCTCAATATAAGTTTGGAAAGAATTCAAATTACTTGAATTCCCCTGCACAGGTCGCAAGGCACGCAGCTCTTTGGGTGGTTACACACCCAGGCCTCGCCCTTCTTTGTGGCGTTGTTGTGATACAGGCCCAACTACGTAAAAGGAAACACATCAAAATTGGAAAAAACATGTTTATTTTTTTCATTTGCCAGATGTCCGAATTCGTGCGCCGCCAGCGAGGCCTCCACGTTGGCCAAAGGGCCGTCCTCAACGTGCTTCTTGTTCACGGCGGCCTTTTTTGGGAAACTTCTTATTTCTGATTTAAATTTGAAGGAAATCATGTTTGTTTTTTCTTCCACCTCAATCATGGCGTACTTCTTGTCGTCGTTGCACACGTGCCCGATGGGCGCCGCCCCAAGGTTCGCGTTGTAGCCCTGAAAAAAATTGTTTGGTTTTCTCAGCGCTTTTTTGTGGGAATTCCTTTTTTTCTGACTTGGTTCCTGTCGAAGCTGAGCACGATGTGCGCGGCCGTGTCGTCCTTCAGGGTGTAGTTGTAAGTCCTGAAGATTGACGCAATTTTTGGGACATCGTTGTATACAAACGTTTTCGTCTGCTACGAAATCACCTTTCAAACTCTCCATACTGCGAAGGCAAAAACTGCCCCTCTAGGTGCTTTACATCCATCACTTCGAAGTCGAGGTGACCCTCGAAGGAGCGGGTCGTGGAGTAGAACGCGCGGAGGTGGGCGAACAGGGCGCAAACGTGCTGAGTTTTCGCCAATAAACATATTTTTACTGTTGAAATTCAAATTCAAACCTCGTAGATATCAACGGTGTAATTTTTGCGAAAGGTGAAGAGGCTTCTGGTAAAAGTTTAACAGTGTTTTATAATCGAAGTAACGTCCGTTTTTGCGGGAAATACCTGAACGCGTTGTCGTATCTAACCTTGACTTTGGCGTTCAAGTAGATCTTTTTCAGGTCGCAGGAGTAGCCCTGGCGATTTTCTATAACACCAACATTTGTATTGTGCACTACACAATTTGCCCAATACTTTTGTCCCTCCAACATTTGGGAGGTATGTGCGACTTCATCTTGTTGCACATCTTGGTCCTGTTTGGGCGGCGGCTGCTCCAACGACTCAGGCTAAAGAAACAAAAGTGTGCTGAAAGTCCTTTTCCCCTAAAACATGAAATTTGTCATACCTGTCCATAGGTCTCCACTCCTCCACTTCCTCGTAAACTTCGTCGGCGTCCACCTGAGACCCCACCTCCGTCTGTTTACAAAGCCATTAAAATAATTTTGATTAAATTATTGCCACATGCAGCAAACCATGTGCCCTGTCCATTCTCCGTCGCGGATAGAGTACATCTCGAACTGAAAACTTTTGTGCGCCACTGTGACCTCCGCCCTCCTCCTGGGATCGCACCCCTCCGAGGTTATGGTGACCTGGTAGGGGTCTTCCTCTTCCTTGCCGCCCCTTTCGTCTCCCACCAGGTGTCCCCTGTACAGGCAGGTATTCAAAGAGGACGATTCCGGCTCGTGCTCTTCTTCCTCTTCGTTTCCCTCCTTGTTCCCCTCTCGGCGGCGCTTGTTCTTGTAGATGGTGAAGCAAAAGTCAACCTCTAAAAATGTGTTCAATTGTTTTTTAAACGTCCTTTTTTCGGTTTGCTCATTCAATACCTGTCTGGGCCATGTTCTTCATTCTGTACAGGCGAAACCTCAGAGGCCTAAAATAGTAGCGATGGTTATGAACTTTCGACACATTTTGTGAAAAGAAACAACACCTTTCTGCTTCCTCCTTTTCCTCCTCCTCCTCCTTTTGGGTGTCAATATTAATATCCGACTCTGATTTCACGCTCTCCTCCAGGATGTCATCCGCGTTCTCCTCGTCATCTCTGTCATCCTCCACGTAATAAGTTTCCCTCTTTCGTCTGACAAAGCTCGGCCCGTCTCCAACAAAGTACGGCAGCATCCCTTAAAACAAATGTGCTTTGTTTGGTAACAAGATTTATTTCTATCCATACTTGGAAATTGGCAGCACCTCTCTGGCATTTCCGTCAGCGGACAATACTCCTCTTGTCGACAGACGAGGCCTGTCTGAATAGAGTGGTGTAACTTTTTTTGCACCTGACGGAATTATAGTCAGGAAACCTGGCATTCCATGCGTGACCTGCAGGGTCCGATTCCTGGCCCGCAGCGCTCGGTTCGGTTGCAAACGCGAGAAAAAGGTTTTACTGTTGGAGAAATTTGTCATTATGAAGGGCGCATACTTAATAAAAGTGCTCTGGTGTTGTTTCCATACCCAAGTTGCAGTTGGAGATGTTTTGCACTGAAACTAGACGCCTGGCCAGCTTCCAGGCAAGACGGACGAAATCGGCCGATTCCTCCAACTCCACGGGACCTGGCAGTGTCACGAGACTGAAGGCTGGACTTCTGATCATAATGTCATTGGCTGTCAGATTTGACACATTTGGCGCGAAAGTGGACACTCACTTGCAAAATTCGCCGCTGTCGTCTTGCTCTGTGAAATCAATCCCTTTGTCTCCCATTTCTGAAAAAGATCCTCCCGAGCGCAGCACGACAATGTGGTCTTCATCATCATCCTCTTCCACAACCAGTCCATCTTTGAATCGGACGCTCTTTTTTCCCCATTTGGCGAGATCGGCCCATTCTCCGATCTCCCACATTTTCTTCACCTTTTTTAAAAAAAAGTTTCCAGCATTCAACAAAATTCATCAAAGGAAAAATGCTGGTTCTCGCTTGCCTCTTTTATGGAAGACACCTCCCAAGGGAGGAGATAAATTCTGAAACGAAAAATTGATAATCAGAAACCAGTTGTAGTCTGAAGAGTCGTTTCACCTGTTGACAATCAGTGCGAAGTTTGGCCTCTCCAGCGCCTGCAGGTGTATGGCGAATGTCCTCAGGTTCATCTCCACAGAGAGCGGTGAGGCGCCTAGAGAGGAAGCAGAGTCCAACGCCAGCGAGAGGTGTAAAATGGTCTCCTGCCTCTCTCCTTTGTCCCAAACTTGTTCGATCCGTCCTCCTCCTCCTCCGCACTCGATAGGAGAGGCAGAGGGTCTTTTTCCCGGCTCAACCTCATGCGAGCAGCAGAAAGAGTCCTCAATTTTGCAAATGGTAACTTCGAACACTCCACTAAGACATCCGGAGGCAGAAATCGTGAATTCTTCTTTTCCAAGATTTTCTTCCACGAAAAATCTCCCTCGGTAGAAGCAGTCGTGGGCGACGGTGTGCCGCTGTCTCCCGACTCTTTCCCTCCTCCTGTCCGTGTTGCTCCATATCTAAGATGTTTGAAAAGCTTTTAGGTCCCAAGGGTCAAGAAAAAGGAAAGGAAAGGAAACCGCCGCCGCGTCCAGTCTGGGAATCGGGATGCTGCGGAAAAGTCTGACGGCGACCGTGGATTTTGCGGCGTCTTGGTCGGAGGAGGACGTCCTCAGTTCCAAAATAGGAGGATTGGCTGGATGAAAATAAAGAGCAGATGTCTCTTGCAATTTTCCTCCATTCTTCTCTTAGTTTGTTTGTACCTGAGATGACGCCAACATCCAAATGGGATTCCGCATGCAACCAAGCCTGCCCCGTCGCCAATGCTGGCATTTGCAGTAGTAGTTTGGCGGAGAAGGAGGCTACCGTCGCCAATAATAATTTATTCATTGCTCGATCTCAGGATTAGCGAAAAAGGTTTCATTCCCCGTCGTCCTCTTCTCATCCTACAATCAAAGGTAGCATATAGGTACAAAGGGCAGATCAAAGAAGAGAAGATTCACTTTTATTTCGCTTTCTGTTTTGTCGTCGGTGTCCTACATTTGCCAGACGAAACAGAGGCCATAAAATTGAGTCTGCCCTTATCTCCCTCCGACTCAAAAAGGAAAAGGAATGAATAGGGGGGCAATCGGGGTGGGGAGGGAGGACATGCAGACACACCTCCTTTCCCCCGACAACTTTCTTTTTGCAAATTATACAGCACTATTCGCCCTTTCTGTTTCCATCTTCCCGCAACGCCGCAAAAGTCCAAATGGAATCACCAAAAACACCTGCAGAGCTGAAACGAAGGCGCAAACTCGAACAACCACCAAAACGAAATTAGGGAAAAGGTGGGGAGGGGAGGGAACAACAGTTGGGAGGAAGAGATAAGAGGAGGAAGGGGTGAGACGAAAGGGGTTTCGATAGTCATGCAAGAGCGGAGAAACGGAAAAATAGGAAACGAAAGGGAAGGGGGAGGAAGCCACACTGAATGCGATAACGCCTCTTCCTCCCTTGTGTGGCAGATCAAGCCGCCAAGGGGTGGCTTCTTCTTTTTCGCTTGGCTTGGCTTCGTTCCCCCCGTCTATCTGTCTGGCGGGGGATCAGCCACATTAGGAGACAAACAAAAGCCGGCGCATCCCTCCTCACCCTATTTCCCTCCCCTCTATTCCGATAAAAAACCGTACGAATAAAAATGACGCCTCTTTTCCAACGACAACCCCCTCCCTCCTATTCCAAAACACGGGAGCACCTGGACAGACGAGTCCTCCGCCGCCGCTTCCATTCCCCGAATCATTAGTGCAGGAAGTGATCCCCCTCCTCCTCTCGTAGCTCCGTCCATCCGTACTACCTACTACTACGATATACGTGCGTTCTGAACAACTAAGGTTCGTTTCTCGGAGACTTTTACGTGGAGCTTGCCTGTGCAGCAGCAAAAAAAGGAAGGGCCCAAATTAGCAGAGAAAATTTTTGCTCATGCTCTCAAAATTTTTGGTATCCTTCTTGATTGCCTGAAAATCCCCTCCCCATCATTTGGCTGGAGTTTTTGACCCCCTCTGCTGCTGAATGCTGCTGCCTAGGCAAATCAACGTGAAAGTGTCAGAGAAACAGACCGTACGTACGGAGGGAAGGGGAGGGCGCCTCCTCTTTCCCCCGTCGAGAGTATAATACATTCGCGGCGAGGGGTAGGAGGAGGGGGGAGAGGGGGAGAAGCTACCGGTGGCGGAGAAGGGAGAGGGGAAAGAGGAAGCACTTCCAACCGTTCGTCCGTCTCCCGTCTCTTTTTCCTCTCCGCCACACCTTCCTTTCTTTTCCCTTCTTCTCCCCAGTTTGGAAACGGTCACCCGGGTGGCCGGACGTGAGTTAGGACCGAGCGATAAGGTGGAAAAATCGTTACGGCTCAAGAAAGTGGGAAAGGAAGGAAGGTGGCGTTGGAGAATTGCTTGTGTTTGTTGCGGAGGAAGAGGTGAAACTTTCCTTTGTGCATTGGAAGGAGCAAAAAATCGTCTTCTGGTCGTTGTCGTAACCCAGATTTCTCGAGTTTCACCACCTCAAGGAAGGAAGGAAGAGCTTTGACCTGATCTTTACACCCCTTCGCTCACTTCCTTTGTCGCCCAGGAGGCGGCAATTGCATGCCCGTAAGCCGGGGAGAGAAGTGAACACATGTGTAGGGCAGAGAGAGAGTGACACCATTCACAGGCTGATTGCCTTTCCCCTCGACGACAACGACAGACACATGTGTGAACGCGAGCCGAGCCCCCCAACACGCACTCCGACCCGACACCAGGAAAAATAATTGTTACACACAGAGAGAGCAGAGAGACACTCGAAGAACACCGTGAAAAAGTTAGTTCCGTACATCGTGTACAGTAGTACTGAAAGAGTCAGTGCATTTACGGTGACCTGAAAAAGAAGAGCAGTGACGAGAGGGAAAGAACAAAAGAAGACTAAGAAGGACTCTTCTCTCCTCGCATTACACAACTCTCAGCATTTGCATATTTTCTCCATTTGCTCCTCCTTCTACTCCGGACGAACGACCGCAGAAAAGAAAGGGAGAAGCCGACGCCGCCACCCTCATTCCCTCCCCCCCCGTCCGTCTCTTTTCCTCCGTGAAATTAACCACTTGATGAGCCCTAGCTCTCAGATGGTTGCAGGGGAAGAGAAGAGGAGTCATGGCCTGGCAAGTGCTTGTGTCCTACTTGCGCACTGAGCAGCGAGGAGACTCCAAAGGTCACCTTCCCCATCGCCTCCGTCCCCCGGAAGGAGGGCCCATGCAGGAAGGAAGACATCTAAACGGTGAACAGAAGGGGAGGAAGAGGCATCACCGCTCAATGGCGGCCATGGCCTCATCGTCGTCTTCGACATCCTCCTCTGAGAAGAGGAGCAGCGGATTCTTTCAGCACCTGCTGGGACCGCCCTGCACCTCCTCGGCAGCGGCGCTGAGGGGTTCGGCGGAGTCTCTGGAGGTGTCGGTGGCATCCTCTTCCGACGCCACGTCCTCGTCCTCGTCCTCCACCGCCTCCACTCCCGAAGGAGGAGGAGGAGCAGGGAGCGAACTGAGTCGCAGCGGGTCCATCCGGGTGTCGGACTCTCCGCTGCACAGGGGATCCAGCCTCGGGTCGCCCGCATTCAGGAGGAGGAAGATGAGGAGCAGGAGGTACAGCTTCGAGTGGGATCGTGTGATGGCCCTTTCCGCCGACCGAGAGAATTAAGAAGATGACGATAATAACGGGGAGGCGGGGCGGAGGAGAAATAAGGAGAGCGGAGCGGTCTTCTTCTCATTGTTTCTTTGCCCCGAGGGACGGAAATTTCTCCGTGGGAAAGGGGGAAAGGGAGGGGCGCTGTCAAATCGCATCTACTGTACTACACTCTACACTACTGCTACCTTTTCGCTCCCCTTTTGCCAGTCGCCCTTCTGCAATATGTTTTTGGCGGAAAAAGAAGGAGGGAGTCCCTCTTCCCTTCCTGATTGCAGACTTTTTTTCCTGGCAGCTTTAGTGCGCGTCGACGGAGGGAGGGAGGGAGGAGGAGAGAAAAAAGCCCTGGGGATAATTGCGCCCCTCCTCTTATTTTTCGTGCCGAGGGAGGGAGGGATAAACGAACGAAGCGAATCATTGCACCCGCCGCCGCCGCCGTCGTTATTTGCTGAAAGAAAAGGGCCTTTCCCCCTGCTTGATTCGGTTGGGGGGAGTTCTCACAATCACCGCGGTTTTTTCGGAAAAAGGAAGGAAGAAGCGCTCTCGGTCAAATGAAAGTGTGGGATTATTTGTCCCAAAATGCCTTCAAGGTTTTTTCCTCCCCCCTTCCTCTTTCTCTTACGCATTTGAAAAGTTTCACCAGCCGCTCGCGTAATAAGTCGGCCGGTCGGGGAGAAGGAGGAAGGGAAAATTTAAGTCGCAGGCGGAAGGAACGAGACTGTAGGCCTATCTACTGAGGGATACGCCTCCTGCTCCCCTTTTTTTATGACGCTTGCGTACAGACGGAGGGAGGGAGAAGGGGGCCATTACGCATTTGACGCAGATATACTCTTCTGCGTCACTCGGTGCAGCACGACGCACAAAGAGTAAGCTAGAACGATTTACTTTTCCTTTCAAGCGATCGAGCAAGTTTTCTTCCTTCTCCAATTCAAGTTTTTTTGCACCCGCTATCTGAAAAGACGGAGGAAAGGGAAACTGAGTCGAGGGAAGGGGGCGGAAGACTGACACGGCCAATTTGTCTTGCCTCGTCGCTCGGTCGTCGGCCGGTCTCTCGGCCTATCTCCTCCTTTTTCCTTCTAGCGGCGGCATCGGAGTCAAGGATGAAAGGGGGACGGAAGGACGGGAGACTATTTCGCTCGGCCTGAGTGGGAAAATGGGGGATGTGGGGTGGTGGGCAGGCCGGATTATTGAGTGAGGAGGAGAAAAGGGAGGAGGGAGTTGGGCTAAGAAGGGCGTGGATGGAGTAAAAGTAGTTGGGAGCAAGGTGCCAATTTTGTCCCCCTTCTCCCTCTTTTAAGCCTCGGAGCGGCAATGCAAATAAATGAGGGGCTGCGGTGGGAGGAAGAAAAAGAAGCTTGAGGGTGTGCGACCAAGCAAGTAGCCTCGCCTGTCCATCCATCCGAGTCGACCGGACCGGCGAGGGCAGAAAAGAGTTAGTTCCGTCGGTCGGAGGAGGGGAGGAAAGGCGGAGGAGGGACCCACTTTCTCCATTAAGAAGTTGGGAAAAGGAAGAAGGAAAGGGTAAATTGAGGGACCAGTGCGGACTGCGGAGGGAGGAAGGGCGATCACTTTTCCTTTCTCGATGTGAAATTGCGCGCACGACGTGGAGGAAGGGAAAAAAGTCTTGCGCAAAAAGGAAGAGGGGGAGAATGACAGGAAAGTGCCCTGCAATTAGCGGGAGGAGCACGAGCGACGCACAAACTCCGCCTCTTCTCAGGTGGACAAATATCTTTCCCCCTTCGTCCGACGACCATTAAATCTTTCACTCCAACTCTTTTCACTTATTTTCTTCTTTCTACTTTTCTCTTTCAGTGAACTTCACCTCTCGTCGTCCTCTGCAAGGGATCCCGGAGATTCCAACAACCGGCAGCGGTCTCCCACCAGAAGGAGCGGACTCCCCGTTCCGACAGGCAACATGGTGAACAAGAGACAACAGCAGCAGCAGCAGTCTCTGTCATCGGTCACCATGAGGACCAAGAAGACCGGCAGCAGCAACAGCAACAGCAGCAGCCCCTCCGGCAGCCCGCGAACCTCGGCACACATACGGGAAAGCGGCGGTGGCGGCACTGCAGCCACCGCCAGCCCGAGGAACTCCATGTACAAGGAGGCGCTCTTGCAGAACCACAACAGCAGCAACAGCAACAGCAACAGCCCCAAGTCGACCTCTTCCAAAGGCGTTTCCACCACGCAATCCCTCCCCCGACGATCTGGCCACTCTGCTTCGCCAACGAGAAAAAACGTCAACAACAACAGCAAAAAAGCGTCAGCCGCAAACAGGAGCCCCAACGGCGGCGGCGGCGGCGGCGCCCTCCCACTGGCCCATAAATCCCTCTGCAACGCCACCTCCAAAGAGGCCCTCCACAACTTCACGCCGCCGGACTCCTCCAAGAGCAACAGCCTCCCCGCGGCGGCCTCGGGATCCCACCCCCGTCCTGCTCCCCCGCCCAAGCCCACCTCCGTCCTCAGTCAGAACCCCCCCTCCTCCCCCGCCAAGACCAAGATCCCTCCCGCCGCCACGGTCTCAGTCCCGAGGGACCCCCGCCCGGGGACGGCGGCTCCCCATTCATCTGGTCCCAGTTCCCACGCCAATCCCCCTCCGCCGGACCCTCGCCTTTCCTCGCCGGCGTCTCAACCGTCCAAGAGCGTCAAAGGCGTCGGCATCAACGCCAACAAGGCGTCTCCCGGTGGCGCCAGGAATTCCCCTCGGACCTCCAAGCGGAAGCCTGACGCCGCCGCCGCCAGGAAGAGTAATCTCCTGCCGGCGCACCTCAATAAGTCTAGCCCCAGCCTGTCTGCGGCGGCCAGGTCCTCCTCGCCGTCCTCATCCACCTTGCAGAGGAACAACCAGCGCAACATCTCCAAGGTGCCACCCTCCTCGTCCTCCTCCCAGCGGCACCTCAATCACCGCGGCACCATTGCCGGAGCCAAGCAGGATAGAGACAGCCTGGTGGAGACCCTCCTGGGCGAGTCCATGCCGCTGGCGCCAAAGGCAAAGTTCAGGTCGGACGGGGAAATCTCCATATGTGATACGAGGCAGCAACGGCAACAGCACGAGCCACACTACGCCACGCCAAATAACCTGGAGCTGGAAGTGGAAGAGGAGGAGGAGAACCATATCTACGAGAGCATCGATGTTCCAAGTCTCCAGAGGAAGCAACACTCTTCTCCTCGTCGCCCCTCCCCTCCCCATCGGCCCCCCAGGGCGACCGTTGCTGCCAAAAACGTGGTGCCCAATTCTTCCCACCCTCCCGCGAATACCTCATCACCGTCGTCACGGACGGAAAGGGGGAAACCGTCGTCGTCGACGTGCGCCGGCGCAACAGTGATTCTCCGTCGGGGAACGGCGCCGGGGGAGGGAGCGCGCCCCACACCCACGGGGGGAGGAGGAAAGGGAATGGGGGCGAAAATGGGTAGGCAGCAGCAACAGGAGAGACTCTCCAGCGAGGTCCAGTGCTGGCCGTGGGGGGTGCCCGCCTGTGTCAATCCCGCCTCCGCCTCGGCTTCGAATCTCACCCGCTCCCTCCCCCCGTCTTCCCATGCAACGACGGAGGAGACGGGTTCTACAACTTTTTCTCCCCATTCAAGGGTAGCAGGAGAGGGAGGAAAAGCGGCGGCGGTGACCTCCTCGAATTCCCTGCAACGGTCGACTGCGACTTCTTCCTCCTCCCCTCCCCAGTGTGTGCAACAACAGCCGCGGAGCAGGAGGGGGTGCAGAGACGACAGCAAGAGTGCCTCTAACGTGCAACAAATTGGATTAGCCGCGGGTGGCTTAGGAGGCGTTGGAAGTGGAGGAGGAGTTAAGGACCAGAGGAGTCGGCAGAGTCAGCACAGTCGTGCAACCAAGAGTGCTAGCCTGGACCAAGACACGTCGAAAAGCGGCGGAAAGTTTTCCAAGGCCCGAAGCAGCAGCTTCATCCTCCAGAGACTAGGGGGACTACGGAGATCGCTCAGCCTCCGGTCCTCCTCCGCACAGAAACTGCCCAGGAGCGTCAAGCTCATCCGACAACAACAGCAGCAGGAGGGTGGCCATCAACAACAAATTGGTCACCAACAGCAGGAAGACTGGGTGTTTTTCCGCGGCTTCGGCGGCAAGCGGAGGGAGGATCTTGACGGGGACGCGGAGGACGAGGGCATTATCGAGCCTTACGCCGTCTGCCACGGCCCTCTGCTCGCCGTCCCTTCCTGCGCCCCTCAACCACAGGCGCCGCCCAGGAGGAGAAGGCCGCGGAGGGACGCCCCAGAAGTTCCGGAAAAAGACGACGACTCTGCCTTGGTGGAAGCTGGGAGGTCCTCACCCGCCGAGAACCCTCTCAGGCGCACGCTTTCCCTCACAGACGCTCACTTCATCGCTCAGGTAAGAATTAAAGAAGAATTTTGCCGCCACTTCCTTTTGATTGTGCCCCATAAATCATGAAAGGAGCAAGCTATAGAGAACAACGCCTAATTGGAATTCCCCCAATCATATTGTTCCTTTCCATTCCTTTCTTAGGCTGTGTACGAGGGCGACGCCGCCCTCATCGAGGAGCTCTATCCGGACTTCCCTCGCAGCGTCCCCATCTACGCCTCGGTGGACAAGGCCAAGAAGGAGCTGGACCGGAGGAAGAGGCTGCAAAAGGAGAAGAACAGGCAGTCGCACCCGGTGAATCTTGCATCATCATCTTTGTCGAAGCAGCAGGAGAGGAGACCAAAGACCGCCTCGTCTTCCTCCCCCGCCAAGAGGAATAAAGACACCCCGTCGAGATCGTTTCTGACCCCCATACCTGGCGGGGGGAGCAGTGGGGGAGGGGAAGAAGAAGAAAGCGGCGGCAGACCGCTGGGTGTCTCCGGCGGCGCCGTCGCTCCCCATTCTTCATCCGGAGACAATAATAATAGCCCGTCTGCAGCTGCAGACATTAGCAGTGGAGGAGTGGGCAAAAAAGAATGCGGCCCCGGCGCCGGCGTGGACCCCACCCTTGGCTGCAAACGTCGAACGCGAGGAGGAGGCGCCAACGCTGCTGAACAGAACACTCCGGGGTCATCCTCCTCCAATTCTGCCAATCGACAACACAGGAAATTGTCCCCCTCCGCCTCCTCACGGTCTCAACAACGATCGGACGGAGGCGGCGACATTTCTGCCACCGCCGGGATTGCGGGTCTTAGCGGACGCAGAACAAGAGGAGGCGCCGAGGAGAACAACTCTCTATCCTCGTCTTCTTCCTTGGACCGTTTCGGAGCTGGAAAGGGCGTGGGAGGAAGGGGAGGAGTGGAAACGGCTCTCCTAAGGGCAAAAGGGGGAGGGGGAGGAGGAGGAGGAGCGCCTACTCCTCTTCATCCTCCTGCTCCTCCGTCTTCGTCTTCGCTGCAACACCGATCGCTTCCAGTCGATCCAGCGATCCGGGCGAGGGCGGAGGTCAAGAACGAGGGTGGTGCCGAAGAAGCCGCAAAGTGTGGGAAAAGTTCTAGTGCTGCAGAGGTGGAAGCGGAGGAGAAGAGCTACTATGCCATCCCCCGCGGAAGCGGAGGAGGAGGAGGCCACCGGTACCACCACCACCACCACCACAGGATTCTGCCGCAGAATCCCTCCTCCCCGGCGTCCTTGCAGCCCAATCAGAGGCATCTCAATCAACCGGAAGATGCTTCGCTGGTCACCTTCTCCAGCCCGGTGATGTTCGTCAAGCAGGCTTCGGATCTGCAGCGAGGGCACCACCTCGGGGGCAACAGAGCGGCCATGGGTGAGTGTCGATTGGGCAGGACAGAGTTTCGGGGAAAGAGCTGCACGCGGGGAATGAAAGGGAAAGCGGGACAGTTTGGTTTGACTTGATCTTTCTAGCCCACCCCGTCTCTTGTAATGTACATTTTGAGCGGGCAGAACTGAGGAAGAACTGAGAAAGAGAAAGAGCTTATTCAACCGTGCTTTTAAACGGGGAAGGGAGAGGGGAGAAATTCTTTCATTTTTCGGGGACAAAGGGGGACAGAGTCGGACGGACGGGGAGCAACAACGCAGCAAAGCAGACGCGCTTTTTTGTACTGATCCTCCTGCCTAGAGATAAAGAGTGGCATATCCGTCCGTATCCGCGTCTATTTCTTTTTTTTGCGGCCTCCTTCTGGCTGTCAGCACTTGGCTGGGATATGAGCAACGCATAAGGGCAAGGCAAGCCAGGCAAGGACACCTCTGAAAACGGGGGCAGGCGGCGAAGGCAGAGAAGCCAGGGTTGCACGCAGAGAAAGATCATCATTCATTTTATTGGCTCTGCGCCGTCGACGCCGACGCCCGTGTGCAATCCTCGTAGCCGCATAGGTAGGCAAGCAAATAAACTGCAACTCTCTCTTGCGCTTAGTTCAGGACAGCGTTTATTTTGCCCTACCTGATAAGAGAGGCGGACAATTAGCACCGACAGAGACTTACGAAAAGCGAGAGAGTCGCTGTCGTCGTTGACTTCTTGTGTTTCGAAAATAAGACGAGGAAAAGGCTGACCGAGCTACTGAACGAAGCGAACGGGGTGCGTAACTGTTTTGTACTGTTCTTGGTGGCCGGTCGGTCACTGTGGCGGCAGGCCCACCTTTCAAAAGCTCGGTGGCGGGCGGGACAATAAATATACTCGTTTTAGATAGTGCAAACAAGGGAGGAAGGCAGCAGAGCTTGCATGTCTTTTTTATTGTGCCAATCAATGAATACGGGAGAGGGAAGGGATCAGACAACCACCAGCCATTCTGTCCCTCCTCCCCCCTCCCTGCTTGCCACGATTTATTGCCCCCCGCCAGCAATTTGCAGACCACCGTGGACAGCAGGGAGGGAGGGATGGCAGACGAATGAACGCCCACTCCCTTTTCCTCCCTCCTCAACATTCTGTCCCTTCTCCTCCCTTCAGTAGTGGTCGTAATCCCCGCATTTGGAACTATTGCCTTATCCCCCTCCTCCGCGCTCCCTTTGTCCGAGGTTGTAACTCTTTTTTTTTTGCCCCGCAGACCTGCCCGATTTGGTGCATCACTACCCCTCCTCCACCACCTCGTCAACGGCGGCCGCTGCATCCACATCGACACCCACGTCCAACAACTCTCCTTCGGCGGCGGTCACCCCTGCGGACAGGCTTCTCCAGGGCGACCTGAGCACTCCTACGCCCAGGAGGGTCACCAAGGTTTCCCTGGACTCCAAGATGACCGCCGGAGGAGGGGAGCCGTCCCCCGTCATCTCCCCCTGGAATACCCACCAGCACGGGCGACCAGGAAGCACCAGCTCAAACGAGTCGTCTTCGGGGGCCTCCACTGGCGGCGGCGGCACCTTGGACAACCAGGCGAACTGGCCTCTCAGCCAGGAGGGAGGCGTCGGAGGTTTGACGCACGGCGTTCATCCGTTCGCGCAGAGGACGCAGATGCACTACGTCCAGAGACAGCAGAGCAAGAACAACTCCTCCTCTTCGTCCTACAACCAGCAAGTACGAGGCCTCCTGGCCCAAAACAGGACACAGATTCACCAGCCGGATTTCCAGGCCGGAGATGTCTCCTCGCAGCAGCAGCAGCAGCAGCAGGGCGACGTCGTCATCACGTCCTCCCGCGGCGGTGGCGTCACCATCTCACCTTCAACAGAAGTCAATTTCGCATCCGGTGCGGCCTTCTCCCTCCCCAACGGAGGAAGCGGAGGTGGGAGGTTCAATCTGCACCGCAGTCCGGCGTCCGCCTCGTCTGGTGCAAGGAGGTATGGGAGGTCGGAGTCGGCCGACAGGCTACTCATGGACAACGCCGAGTACGCAGGGAGGAGGGCGGCATGGGGAGCGGCCCCTCCAGCCAAGAAGTACAGCGCACCCGCCATGGGAAGGCATGGGAGGAGCGCTGCCGCTCTTAACGGACAGGAGGATGAGGATTTCCTGAACGGCAACTCAGGTGGCGGACTGGACGCCAGGAGCCTGGACGAGTCCTTCCGCAAAATCATCGCCAGGGCGGACAACTCCATCAACCAGGCGGAATCCATTCTTTCAAGCCTGAGAGCTGAAAACAGTGAGATTCCGCCAATGCAGTCTCCGTCTCCTTCCACGAAGAAGACTCCCGCAGTCAATCGCCAGCAACCTCCTCCTCCGCAGCAGTTGCAGCAACAGCAGCAACAGCAGGGGCCTACCTCGAGCAAGGCCCCCGCCGAGTCCTCGGCGGAGGACAGCAGCGAGCCCGCGAGTCTCTGCTCCGATATTGAGACCAATATCCGGCGGTTAGAGAAGACGCAGGCCAAGATCAACGCGGCATTGGAGACCTTCCGGAGCGTCCAGGCCATGTCCTCCACCGACCAGCAGCATCACCACCACCATGCCTCTCACCATTACCCCGGGGTGGAGCTGAGAAGGAAGGAGAGGATTCGGTACGGCAGCGAGGAGAGGCAGCAGCAGCAACATCAGCAACACCACTACCGCCACAGAGCGTTCGTCGTGAACGAGCAGCAGCAACAACAACCTCCCGTTGCCAGCGACTCTCTTCCTTCCTTCTGCAGCCTTCCGACCGCGGACACGAGAACAGTAGGAGTTACTGCAAGCAGCAGCA
>JAAUXU010082308.1_pt1 | contig 26936 bp, 33 predicted proteins | sample 7278151 | NCBI WGS metagenome assembly JAAUXU01 (sample SAMN14350113, study PRJNA611818) | marine sediment metagenome | isolation source: surface marine sediment (1.8m) | place: French Polynesia: Moorea | collected 2018-08
AGAGAGAGGATAGTTTCCGATGACTTTCTGCCCCACTGCCTGTCTCCTCCAAACAGTGTCAACATCCACAATGTTGTATTCACTGGGCTCCAACAAGAAGGCCATGGTCACAATGGTGTCCTTCAAGATGCTGCCTTGTAGGTACTCTAGAACCACAGAGTGAAAGAAGAACTCACCAAAGCAGTTGCGCATCAGTGGCCGGGTCTGCAGGATATTGACAAAAATGTACGTACATACATGCTGTCACATACCTGGCACAGTGCAGGTACAACGCATGCACAACTGTATGTGTATTGTGTACTGCATTACCGTGAGAAGAAGATCATTGGTCACTTTGAGCGTAGCCGCATTTTCCAGGTCCTCGTACTGTGGCATGAAGCGAAGGTTTGTCAGTCGCAACATGACCTGGTACACGGTCCTTTTCGGGACACGAGCATAAGCTGAAGACATATGGAATCAGTTAAGTTTTTGCATAAGGCACTTGAAGCCACCTTTGGTATACGTGTAGCTGGTAGTCACATCCTCATTCATTTTTCCATGCAAGGCGAAGTCCTTTGTGAATGCTGCCTCAATGTCTCCAGCATTCTCTGAGGATTCATTGGCAATATGAACGTGCACGTTATGATGCTGCTGCATCTTGTCACCCACCTTTAGCCTTCAGGATGACTGATAATTTGTGCTGTGTTTTGTTGTTTAAGTCAAGTGTTGGTTCCTCAATTATCTTTGATATGATGAAATCTGACACCAGATTCTCGTAATTCTGGATGGCTCCCTTGAGGCCATTCTTTACGTCATTTGCCATTTCATTATACTCAACAGTGCCTTCTGAAGTCACATTTGGTGCCAAGGAGTCAAAGGAGGATGTGCGCAGTCGCATCAGCAGTAGGTGCTCTGCCACACATAAGGAGAGGCTTATTATGCCTGTCGAATTATGTTGTCACCTTGAGATATAGGTCCAAACCTTGGTCAAGATTCTTGAGCTGCCCAACTTCCTCTTCTGTGAGCTCATGCTCATCGTGGAATCGCCGCAACTCTTCCAGAGGATCATCAAATGGCATCTCATACCTCTTTTGTCTCTTGATCTCCCCAGAACTGAAGGAAACCTGACAGAAGAGATGCATGCTGACACTCTGCCCATTCGTACTGTTACAGCACCTGTTGTACCTTGCCTATTACATATAGCATACTGCACAATGGTCCCAAAATGCAGATCATAGTGATGATTTAAGCCTTGTGCATCTACAATGCTTCTCTGGGAGGCATTTTTTAATACTCATTGACTGAGGAAAGTGCTTCAAACTCAAGCCAGGGTTGACTATGATGCAGTAAAATTATGTTCCCAACCTTATCTACAGAAAGAAAGAATAAACAAAGTCATTATCCATCTTACATTGTCAACAGCCTCAAATTTTCCGTCAGGACCTACAGCTTTGTGTACAGCTACAAAAGCTTCATCTACAGCTACAAAAGTGTCATGTACACCTGCAAAATGGAAACATCACAGATGCATCAACAGCTATGTCAATAGCTCTCAACAACTTTCCCCAAACATCTGCTTAGGACTCATTTTCTGCAACTTCCAGGAACATGGGCTGGTTTGGGCACTGTTGAGGGAGGAGCACTGTAGGAGCATCTTTAAGTGCATGTGCGCATTGCATGCCAGTGAGAGCCAATCAGTTTGATTGAGCTCAAATTTAGGGCGACAAAAGGACTGCTTGTGCCATGAGCCATATTCCAAATGGAGCAGTTTTTGTTCATGACATCAAAGTAGCTAATTACAGAGCTTTAGATTCAACCAAATGCTTTGCTTCAAGGTTTTGTTTTAAAGCACCAGAGCCATATGTACATCTGTTCATGCGTCTGTCTGTCAATCTGCAAGATCCATATGTGAGTAAAATGGGGGTTGCCAGGGTCCTTTTACAGTAAGTACAGCCAGTTCAAGGGAGGACAGACAAATCGAACTCAAAGTAGAGACTCAAAACTTCATTTGTATGAACTTCCAAAAGGGATTCATTTAATGAAGAACTGCTTAAAAGACAAATTGCTTTTGATGCGGTAGTTCCTACTGAATATCAAGGTGTCATTTTTGGCAGGAAGACACACCTGTCTGCATCTATGTTTGGTGATTATTTTTCTTCTGTTTCCAGGCCTGAATTAATTGACATATGATGTTTGGAGCATCATGTTCCTGATCACTGGGCCATTGTTCCCGCTGCTCACCTACCTGTGCTACTACTGCAGGTTTCTTTGGGCTAAAGTCATTGCCTACTGTGCATTCTTGCTTCATGCATTTGCACGACACTAGTGCAACACAGCTAACAAGATACTATGGAATAAGTAATATCTTGCTGACTGGGTGAAGTGAACTTCATTTGCTTACCTCTGTCCCAGAAGCTTCTGGTAAATGTCCTGTAAAATAACCTGTGAGTATAAGTTTGTATGCAACATGTAGATATGTCAATTTTGGTGTACACAGATGAATTGCTCATGTGCTATCATGGGCTGGTATCATGTACTGCATGTCACACAGGACAAACCTGCAAAAACCAGGGTGTAGAACACTGGTAGAACTTGAGTCCAGAGTGCCATTTTGCCGCACACTGAACTGGGAAAGCAGGGTCAAGTTGGTTACAAACTGTGTTTTAGCAACGGCATCATGCGCCATAGTGACCACTTCGCATTAAAAGGTCTTTTCCTTCATATGGACAGAACAAACAAATGCAAAGGCTGACTATTGTATTTCTCAAGTAACAAATCAAATTGAGAAAGCATTAAAAGCAACAGCAGCTCCCTAGGCCCAGTCAGGCATGACCCAAGGATGGGTAGCTCATAGACAGTACACATGTCACCTACCTAATTGAATTTCACTCCTGTCTGTAGTGTGTAAGGCTGCAACAATGTTCATGTTGTTGCACAAAGCCACATTGTGGCCAATCTGTTTCTTTTACATAGCATTAAAAGAAAATGTTGGAATTTTGTTGATGACGAATCAGCGCTGACCCATCACTGGGGTCACAGGTGACTTTCTCATTAGTAAACTTTCTTATTCTCTTTGACAGTTATATGTGTGATAGTAGAACTGATGCACTGCACTCATCCAGCATATCGATAACAGAGTTTCATAGGAATGTACATACATTAATGCTTACATACTACATTGTTATTACCAAAGACTGCTACTGTATACGGTAGACCCTGATCACCCTGCACACTGGTTGCAGTATGATCGCTTTGGTTTTGGTTCTTGGTCACCTTTTTAAGTAGCCTCCACATCCATTCAAACTGTCTGTGCCCATACAGTCTGTTGTCCCCTTTAGTTTTTGGCTTAAGTTTGTTCCCAGCATGTACGTACAAAAGTGCGCAGTTTGGGGCTACTATATACAGTAACGGTTTGGTACTACCTTCTCTATACATAAGGTATTCTTTGGTGCACAATAGGTTTTCACACGTGCTTAATGTGTATCTCGCATCGCATCAGCTTCAACAGCACTCGCACATGATGCAGACTGCTCGCAGGTACATGATGAGTACGTCTGCACAATGTAAACCATAACGTTATTAGTATTACAGTTTTCACTGACATTCTGTTCGCTCTTCACCGCTCATTTACACATTGACCCTGACATTAGTGAGCCTGCACACCTCCTTGAGGTCGAGCAGAGCAGCTCCTAACTCGTCTGGCTCATCCAGGTCCATGTTGGCAGGAGGCACTTCAAGCAGCCACAGCTCCCGCAGTCGAGAGCGCGGATTATCTCTCAGCTCATTGGCTAGGGCGTAGTAGCAATCTGGTTGGGACAGCTTCTTGGCGCACAGCGTGGCCGTGCGCACGAGGGGTAGGCAGGGCAACAGCCCAAAGAGTCCAGCGCGATCCAGCGGATAGTCGCGCAGGCCCAGCTCCAGCAAGCGGTTGTGGTCTGCCAGGTGAGAGACAAAGTTGCCGATAATGATGAGGTCCAAGGCCAGGAGAGCGCAGCCACGGATGTTGATAACCTTCAGTCCAGGAAAAGGAAACAGGGACAGCTTCTCCTGACGAGACTCGAACGCACAACGCATGAACAGGAGTTGCTTCTGCAGGCCTAAAAAGATGATATGAAGGTCATAGCAGTGAATGTTATAATGACAACTATGTTGTCTGCCTTCTCCACAGAGTCCACGTATCACCAAAGGTCTAAAATTTCTCCACTTCGCATTTCGCTGAAGAGCACCAGTGAGGGAGCGCCATTGGTTCAGGCCTATCTCAATTATGTCAACACCCGCCAAGCTTCATTGGAAGCAGAACCTGATCAGCATCAAGTAGCGCAAGGATAAAGGAGGATACATTTTTTCAACGACGAACTCTTGTACGAGGACTAGTAAGTGGACGCTTTCACAGAACAGTTGGTTTCTATGAACTGCAGAACGTAGAAAGTCAAGTAATCGCTCAAGTGAGGACGTCCAGAGGGAAATCCTAAGACCATGATGTCCTTCAAGATCCTGCGTCGCAAGAGCTGACGACTCATGACAGGATCTTGGGACCGGAAAGAGGACGCAAGCTCTTGGTTCGCCAGAGTCAAGTTCTTGAGGCTGGTGAGGCGCTAAATCTTGAGCAAAGAGCTCGAGACCGTGGGGTCTTGGGTCAATGGGGACTGCGCGAGGGGGAACTTCGACAGAAGGGAGTCTGGGTGTGAGGTCTCTTATTCGGAGAATTTGTCGCAGACCATGGGGTCAGAGAGCATAGACCACGTTGACTGGTCAGTGATGTTTTGACTTCTGTTGCCTGGAGATAGTTTCCAGGTCGTCCGCTACGCAAGAGCTGGGGGTGCTGGACGCTGCTCCAAAAAAGCTTTTACTACATGTCAGTAAGGGATGTCAACTTGATCTGGAAGTTGTCTTCAGCGAAAGAGCAAAAGAGTGGGGCACGTCAAGTTTTAGGCGCGCTCTCACACTCAAGTCTATGAGTAGACGTCGAAAGTTGGAGGTCCGCGAACGCGAAGCTCGAGAGCACGAAGCTCGTGAGCTTCAAGCAAGAGAAAACCACGCCCGCGAGCTAGAAGTTCGCCAACGGTGCTCTCGTGGGCAACAACCTTGACATCGATCAGCCAACGATGAAGGAGACAATATGAAGACTTTTGAAGGACCTGCAAATACGTGTGGGAAAAATAGAGCCCAAAGGTCGCTGCCCCCCCCCCCCGAGTGCCACAATTCCAGTTTTTGGCGGACCACCTCCTGCAGCTCGTTGACCAGCATCGACTGCACTGACCGCTACAACGTTTCTTCCAAACTCGGCTTCCAGGACAGTTTCGGCCGAAATTCTTCAGTAGATCCAGCTGCATCGCGCAATCCTATTGCAACTTTCGTTCCTATTTCTGTTCCGAATATCTCTACTTCAGCGCAGTGTCCAAATGCAGCGTTTGTGCTGGCTTCAGTAGGACTTCCAGCTACAGAGCACTGTTCAGCCCCGGCCGGACTGTCGGCAGCGACGTTTCCTCCGGCTGCAGCACTCGCACCAGCTCCGGCCGGACTTCCGCAAGCATCAAAAATTACTCGTATCGAGAATTGCCAATGAAGCTCGTTCTTTCAGCTAAGCTTCGGTTGCAACGCAAGGCGACGTTAGCGCGTCGAGACGCACCCAGTTGACTTGTTCAAAATACCAAGTCCATCGCAATTTTTTGTGTTCGACGACAAATGACTCATAGATCATGCGCTGGAGTACTTTAAAGAAAATGAATTATATTGGCCAGTATTTAGTTCTAATTCGCGAATGCAAGTGCCTGGGAACTACATCTGCAATAAATATCCTCTCTTTGCAGTGTCTGCTCCTGCATAAGAAGTAGCTTGTACGCATTTCCTCCAACATTGATCATTGAGACTTTCGCAACAAAAAACGCACCACTGTTCTACTCTCGTCAATTGAGAGATTGAGAACGAAGCTCAACTTTGTAAGTTCTCACGAATTCGAATCATTTGAGGAGCCAAGATTTAAAGATTCGATTCCAAATTCGAATCTAAGGAGTCAGTTGTGAATCCATATAGAAGGAACGTTGACATCAAACAACGAAATGCCCCAAAGAGTGGGTAATTCTTTTTGTTGACAATTGCAGATTCTCAGCCCCAAAAATCAAATTGGCTACATTTGCAGCATTTTTTTTTGCAACGACGGCTCCTGTCCTGCTGAAAATCCTCTCCGATGGAACGCTGCTAGCCGGCGTGATCAAATACCAAACTGCCTCTGGCAACCTAGTAAGTCTGTACATTGTACAGTCGCTCAGCCATCTTTTGGGTATCCAAATTCATTGCCCAAGAGCTCAGGCCTAGGCCAGTTCAAAATTATTCGAATCTCTTAAATTTGGATTCGAATGTCCCCAACCTTGAAAAAGTGAGAAGTAGGATTCGAATCATGATTCGTTTACCAAAAAGATCTGTCCATTACTAATTTCAAGCAATAATCTGCAAAGTCATTTTAAGTCATTTGTTTTTAGGCGGAGGGAGTGGTTCTATAAGATCGGTAATGTGTCTAAAAGCCCCCGTGCAGCTATTACCTAAGTTCTACAGTGCCTAATAACCTGCTCCATCCATTGCTGAAAGCTGCACTGTTGACTTCTGCCCAAGGCAGAAGGCTCTTTTCATTCGTCTTGATTCCAGATCTCAAGCTACGTCCAGACCAATGACTACAGCACCATCTACGTTTACGAAGTCAGCAACGGTTAGTACGTCTACAACGTCCACAGCGTCAACGAGTTCAAGTGCTGTGAAGCTCCCTGCTACTCTCTCGACTACGTACGGGAGAACGATCACTCTGCGCTCAACGACGTCCTTATGTGTCCATCTCTACGACGACCATCTGACCGCTCTAGTTTTCTGGACGACGAAGATAAAGACTACGAGCACGAAGCCGACGACGACCTTCACATCAATCTCTACGATCATCCGTCAGATCGGCGATCTTTACACTTTACTTCGGGGCTTTTGTTGTAAGTCAAACGAGTCACTGCGCTAAGCATCTCGAGCTGCAAGTCTTTGGATAAGGATCAATACCTTACCTGAATACTCTTAAACCTTCGTCTTTGTGTGTTCGTTTAAGGTAAAGATTAACGCCATTTAGAGCTGCGGTCGCAGCACATCCCGAGTCCACGTACCTAAGTTTAATAATGTAAAGTTGGCCGTAACCCTGCCCAGCAGCAGCGGATTATTTTGTCCGGATTCGTTGCAGCTAAGAGCGCTCGAGTGCGCTTTCGCACGGACATTTGGTTACCGTATTGCGCGTACTTTTTCAGTTGCAGAGTCGATCGTGCATATCGTATGGCGCTCGAGGTTGCTGTGCGAGTGCGTCTGAGAAAAAAAATCACTGGTGTCATTCCAGAGGATTTAGGTAATCGTTGCAATGCGTTGGATAAAAGGTGCCAACGACATCGTAGCTGCTGTGGCTTCCCCCAGAGAGGATCTTTTAAATTCTAAGTCCATGAAACACCAGCGAAGTGCATGATCGACACATGCGTCCTCTAAGAGAAGGTGATGCAGGCACATGCGTGCTTCGAAACAGTGGTCGGTGGTGGTGCACAAATGCACGTATGCGTCGCGTCACACTGTGATCGATGTCGGAATGACAGATGTTGGTGCCTCTCCGGGAACTTCGCACTGTGCAGATAAGTATCCATGACCAAAATGATGAACAAGAAACTCACCTTGCTGGTTGTACCACTCGCCCTTCATCTTTTGAATTTGCTTGAGGTACTCGACTGCGTCGTTCCTCTCTGCTGAAGATCCGAGACCTGACAAGAACTCCTTGACGACGAGCTGGTCCTTGGCTTGGGATGCCGATGCCAGTCCTGACAAGTACTGAAGAATCAACTCCTTGCGGTCTCGTGGGAAGCCCTTGAGCGACTCGCCGGTCACATGGACATGCAGCGCGGTCAGGTACTCGGCCAGCGAGAGGTGTCTGGAGAAGGAGGGACAAGACTGTCATGCAATGACGAGACAAGTACGGATGATGCTTTCTACACAATGCGTACCTAAATTCGCACTCCAGCTCAGCACCTGCACGATCTATGGTCATAAGTCCAAAAGTCTCCGCCCGATCTTGGTCTATGGAAACGCCCGCCAGATCGGGAAAGGTAAGCACGCCCAACGATTCTTCCTGAATGGCGGTCATCTTGATATTGCCTGAGCGGACCAGGTGGTAACAGAGGCGGGCAAAACCCAGCAGGAAGTGCACCGTCGATGAATCTAGGCTGGTAGTCATTTGAAGACTGGTGTTCTGCCACCTGCCAAGAATTATGCCAGCAATGTACTGTGAGTAAAATGCTTCCTCATACCAGCTGCTGGCTGGTGCGTACCTGTTAGCAAAGACGAGCATCACCCACGTGTAGAGCTGGGTCAGGGTCTTAGGAATAAAGTCTTCTCCGGCCTCTGAGAAGATGGTGCAGATGAGCCACAGATAAAAAGGGTTAGTGGCTAACGAGAAAATGTAAGGATCTTTTCTGGCACGCTTCTGCAGTGGCTGACAAGGACACTCTTCATTGCATGGGTGCTCTTCTTCATGATGATGGTGAGGATGATACGCCAGCTGCTCGGGATGTAAGCGAGCATCCACGTAGCTAAACAAAAACAACAAAGAATTGCAAAGAACAGGCTACACGTCCATGCTGGAAGCACAGAGATTTGAATAGCATGAACGAATGACGTCGTATTCATTCATTAGCCTCTGCGGCTGGCGACTGCATTGGGAAATCCTCCATTTTGATTGCATGCCAACCCTAACCACATCGAAAACTCTCAGCGGTGACTGATGGCGACCACGCACCGACGGACACGCGCATGACTTATTAGCACGTGTGCCCGCGATTTCGAAAAAAAAGGAGTATATCAGCAATTTCACGGACGCGGCCAGATATCTTTCCACATTCGACGTGTCATACATGCAGAAATCGCTAAAAAGGAGGTGGGATTGATTCGATACCCGCTACTGCCACGTGTGCGGTAACTGCAGCTGCTCGGACTAATGCCCCAGTGGACCTCGCATGTACAAGCTGACTGTAGTTGCAATTCACGCATCGAGTCTCGCTGTGTCGACCTCACGCACAACGTGCATGCCAATTCCAATCATTCATTCTAATAACATGTTAGGAAATGACAAAAATGTGGTTTTTTTTCTTTTTCACTCACCTATGTATGAATGACTGAACGCCCTCCTCACTGAGACCCTGTATGTCAAGCGAGACCATCCTCTTCGGCAAGGAGAGGAACCACTTTGCGGACTGGAGGTGGGACAGCGTGTGTGGCCGCGATGTCACAATCACATGGGTTCCCTGCAGCAGAGCTCCTGTCAGAAGGCATTGGGCGAACTCTAGCGGAGACAAATTGGCATCGGCAGCGCCTTTGCCGGGCTGTCCAGGTCTATCGGGATGTCCCGCAGGAGGCCTGATGACGGAGAGCTGTCCCACCCCGTGGACTTCGTCGAGTCCGTCTAGAAGCAGAAGAACGCGTCCAGCAGCTGCTCGGCGGGCCAGTTCATCGATCAGATTCTGTTGCGGATCAGCCATGGCTTCCTCTTCCAACGCCACCTTGTCAGCCACTGGTTGTAGCAACTGGGAGAGAAACTGCTTCCCCGTCATGTTACCCAAGCGGTTGAGGGTGCGGCACTCCACGAAGATGAGAACATCGAAGTTTGCGGCCCAGAGCTCATCGCAGCCCCACTTCATGCACATGTACTTGAGCATGGAGCTCTTCCCGATGCCTGCGGGGGCCTGGACGGTGATGACAGTTGGCACTGCAGGCCCAGCACGCGGCACGCTCCAGCACGAAGTGCCAAACATATCCTCTATGCGGACACTTTCTACTGCGTCGATATCCGATGGACGCGTGAAATACTGTGGAACAAGAAGACTGTGGTTCAGGAGTGATATTTTTTGGAACTTGTGCTCATCATCAACCAAACCGATCGATTTCCAAAGTTACAACACTGCCTGAATTCAGGCCTCGCCCCTCAATCAGTGAGATGGAGGAAACAACAACACAAGCACATCTGCTGCACATGGAGGAGTACTACACTGTGCTGTCAGTACTGTCAACCTACAGTGCACGCTAGTGTTCACTCATGGATGAGGCTGCCAAGTAAGTTTCAAAAATAAAAAAAACACCGCCAGATGAGCGAGGGATTCATCATAATCAGTACCTGAATCATCTTTGCGCGGTCGTCCATGTCGAGCTTCGCTGCCTTCTTGGTATTCATCTGCGAGAGCACCAGCTTCTGGTGAAGATTTTTTTTCCTCGAAGAGCGTCGCCTGAAGGCGCTGCCCGCGGTTCCGTCGGCGGAGCAGCGGACTAACTGCGAACCGGGTTCAAACCAATCGGAGAAGAACTCTCGATAGTGACGCTTAAGTCCTTGCGTGATATTGGGCAGCTCCTCCTTATCCAGCGTCAGCTCCGACGACGGCAACGACGAGGACGACGTCTCTGCTAGGGCACGGATCTCGTGGCTGCTGCTGGGGACTGGGGATAACCGCCGGGGCTCTGATTTGAGACCATCTGAAGAAGGGGGAGATACCGCATCAAAGTGCATGTTTTGCTCGGCTCATTGACTGCCAAATTCGATGATTGACAGGAAGCCAACCTAACCAGACAAAAAGGGGGAGGAGAGGACGACAATATCCTCCAGCGGCTCTCCATGTGCTGCGACAGCTCAACCACGCTGGCATTGGGACGCTTTAGGCATGAGTATTTAGCATTAGTATGCACCTGTCAGCTTTTCTGAGGATATCCTCCTGCCCAGAAGTCGTTTATGGTGGCCGTTGTCGCCGTTATACCGCTGCGCATCCTCGTACGTGACGTTGATGGAGATTCCAGAGTCCAGTTCCGAATCGGGTGGACTTCCCCTGTCGGCTTTGCTGCAGAGGCCGTCCAAGTCGTTCTGCAGCGCCGACGTGGAGACGGCTGAGGCCACAAGGTCCTTGTCGGAGGAGAGCACGAGGCGGGAGGACGCATTGGAGCGGAACGAGCTGTATAGAGACTTGGACCTGTCAAGAAAAGGGAAGGAGGGAAGGAGAAAAACAGTTTCAAATCACTGGCATTTTTGCATTTTTGACTGTACCGTACGTAGACGCGCGGCAAATGCAGCAATCGGTAATTTACGTGCGCACGTCACCTGCACGCACTTGTACATTACTGTACATACTCTCATGAGCTGTTAGGTGAAGCAAAAAGATAACGTGGCTTCTGTACTGTACGTACACACACGTCCTGGGACCGAGCAAGGGTGCCATTGTAGGGCAGGATGGCGATTACGAGAAAAAGCATAAATATCTGTCCCTCTCGAGAGATGGTAAAGATGATGATGAATGTATAGTACTTTTTTGTTCGTGCCGGTGCCATTCACGACAAAGAATAATTCTCCCACTCGTACATCAAAGTTTCCTCACACTATTCAGCATCTCGCAAAAAAAGGTAATAAGGAGTTGCCAAGCAAGGAAATACGTGAGAAAGTTATCGGTTCGTGCCATAATTTGCAAACTTTCCAAACCATGCAGGTGACTAAAAGGACATTGCGTAGTACGACTGGCGTTAGTTATGGAAATGCTTTGACCGCAACTGGCAGTGGTTGTTGGATGTTCCGACGTCACCTCCACTTACAGCTCAGTACAGCCAGACTTTCATGCATCAGTATGCTTGTTATATCGTTGTACAGTGTTCGCCATCCATTGTAGGCCCTCTCTCGACTAAGTAGGTACGGCACAGGTGCGCAAAAAGCAGAAATTTCTGCTGGTTGGCACCAAGTCCGACACCACGTTATTAAGAGCTGCACGGAGCCTTGAACATATCTACTCCTCCCATTCCCAAGCAATTACGTCGCTTCACTCTGGCATTTGCTTATCACGATCACGATTCTTGCCATCAACGTTCTGGTCAAGGTGCTGAGAGAGGAAGCTCCAAGTGCAGGATGCTGACGCTTGCATGTTGCACAATCCATCATTACCTGTGCCTCCTCCTGAGACTCCTTCTCGGCTCGCATGCTTGCCCGCCTAAGAACGAGTACGAGAGTAACTCGTGTCCCGAGAGCACACCGCTATGATGCGCTCTTCTGGTGAACAGGTCCGGCAACTCCTCCACGTCGTAGTCGCCGTCGGCGTGGTTGAACACGTCACCGTGCAACTCCACACGCTGAGTCACCTTGATCTTGGAGAACTGAGTGCCCATGCTGCTTATCGCGCTCTCTCACCAGCCACCAATAATCTCTTCCATCTCCGGAAGAAGCGTTCACCGGACTGCAGTGGATGACGACTTTGCCATGGACTTTAACGCGCGCGGCAGAAGTGAAGAAGTAGGAGGGGGTATAAAACAAGAGGAGAGAGGAAGCGTCTAACCAAGCGAAGAAGAGGCAGCCCGAGCGGAGATAGCGGTCGGTGAACGAACGCTTGCACGCATGCAGACACCAGCGCGTGCGCCGGCGTCGAATGTCCGAGGAAGCTCTTGCCCGCGCATTTCTGCTGCATGAGAGTGGACGACGACGCCCTTGCCGTCGCCGCAGCCGCCGCAGCCGCCGCAGCCGCCGCAGCCGCCGCAGCCGTCATGGTGAAGGAGTCTTCTCTCTGGCCCGTCCGCACGAAAAACCAAAGAAAACCGAACGTGTACAATTTGGATTACACTTGCGCCCTCCCAAGGGTACAAACAGCTAGTTTGTGCGACAGAAGTCCGGCGGTCATTGGCGAAATTGCTCTTCGAAGGCTATCGAAGTCGCAATGATGTTCGGCGACGCCTGCCAGAGGAGGTGGAGCAAGCAAGCGTCGTCGCACAAGACTCGGGGAATGTCTCATGTGCGTCAATTTAGTTGGATATAATCGAGGCCTCCGCGCAATGCTTGAGATGCCGCTAGTAGCCAGCAATTCTCTCGCTGACTCAAGCCACGACGACGACGACGACGACGACGACGACGACGACGACGACGACGACGACGACGACGGAGGCAAGAGCACTGATGCGGATTGCTCAGGCGTGACAACAGAAGCTCATGGCAGTAGCGGTAGCATGAGGGTTGGTTCCATGTTAATATTTCTTTGTGTGTCCAGCTCGTAAAGGAGAGTTCTGTGGTGTAGTACGCGATTTGCATGAGGCCCTCCGAGCTAGCAAAAAGAAATGCTTGATGGCGATACCATCTTTGGACAGGAGAAGAGGGAAATTTTGCCAGGCAGGAAAGAGAAACAGCCTCTTCCGTTACTTCTTCAGCATCTGCTGGTTGTCGAAGTGCATACGTCGAGCGTTCATTTCCGGCGCAATCTATACGAGTTCAGTGAGTTTGTTCTGGCTCAAGCCGATCTTCGGCTTGGTCTGTGCGAAGAAGAGGAGGAAGTGAGGGAAGACGTGGGAGACGCGGAAAAAAAGCAGCGCTGATCACTGGAGAGAATGAAAGCGATGACAAATTAGACTCTTCTTTTGAGGCGAATTAGTGACTGGACGAAAAAAAAAATTGTACAGCGGTCGTTGATATAAGGTGTTTAGGGGCGGGCGTGACGCCCCTCATCTACGTCGTCTCTCACTTTTGCAGTAGCTTGTGCGTGTGCACACGTGCCTTGTGCCAGAAAGTCTCTCTCGCTCCGTGTGCCATCCAGTGGCAGAACATTTGGCACGACGCGACCAAGTTTCATGCACATGTCTGTGTCTTTGCATGCACGCACATGTGACTGCCAAAAAAAAGTGCGCGCCACCCGGCAAAAACAAAAAAGTTCACCCCCCCCTGTAGCTTACCCGCCTCGCCGGCTTGCCCGCCGCCCCCGTCCTGGCGTTGCGTGCGTAAAAGCGCGTAACGCCTCTCATCATCCCATATGACTGGTCCTAATTCTAGGAAAAGTCGGTCTTCGACGTCCATAGCGCTCTCATCATTGCCACACCGATCCTCCAGTCAGTAGTGGGGCAAACTTACTTCATATGCGTCGCCGTCGTCGTCGTCGCCGCCGTCGCCGTCCGGCATTACCCGCGTGTGCGTGCTGTTTTGCGCGGCCGGCTACATATTGTAAAATTCAGCCAGCATGAAGGAGAGCCGGAGCAATCCCGCTGGCCTGGTTTTTTATTCTTCCTCCCCGATCCAATTACTACCGCCACCGCCATTTGGTTGGATATTCATGCCGGCCAACAACAGCATGAGTGAGAGTTTTCTCCTCTGCCAGACTGCGATTTGTCCTCGGAGTGACGTCGCTCTGTGTGGTGTTTCTCTGTTGCGCGTTGATGCCACTCACTGCTCTAGAAAGCGCGTGTCCATACATAATTCGCACGTGAAACGGGAAGGTCAGAAGTGCAGTCCATATGCATGAAATGGGACGTGAGGCATGAGCATGCGTCAGTGACCTGTCTGGTTGACAACATGAGGGTGCAGAGACCTCCGCTCAGAACGTCAGATCCAGGCTGAGGCTCCTTCAGACGTTGTTGGCCGAGTCGAATCTTATCCTGGAGAAATCCAGACAGAAAAAGTGACAAATTTTGGGGCCCGGGACACCAGCATTCCGGTCTTTAAGTCCATGAAAAAGCATCCAAGAGAAAATGACTTATTCACCTTAAGTCAGTGGCAAAAAAAAGACTTTTTCTCTGCTGATTTTTTCCTTTTTGCCAGTGGAAATGGTCATTAAAGAGATGAAATTGACGTCATAAGCGGAGGACCTGACTTCTCATCCCAAGCATTTTGTTTATGGCGTTTTTGGGAATCAGGAAAGCAATAACCGCTGTGAACACTTAACTAGGTGATGTTGTATTCGGAGTCAACTGTTATATGAGACCTCTCAGTGGGTCCGAGCAACTTGGTATGATTGTCCTCCTGTCCTACCTGTGCTAGTGCCAATCCTTATAAACATCGTTGGAGTACTTGACTCCTTTGGATTCGTGGTGCGTAGGAAGGTGCAGTGACCTATCTGTCTTGCTTGGCAGCCGGGCGATCCTGATGACATGCACATGTACAAGGAGAGCGTGAACATGTCTCAATGCATACGACCACAAATTGACGTTCAATATACGTGAAAAGGATGGCCAGGAATGTCAGAGGCTGACCAAAAAGACTGATAAGAGCCCATTTTATTTTTGGTCAGCCTCGGACACCTTGTCATTGACTCACACCCGAGCCTCATCCTCTAACCCCTGCCGTGGGCATCCGTGAGCAGCAACACCTGTTCCACCCCCGACGTTACACTCACGCAACCTTCTTTAAGCTGCCGCTGTTGACAAGTCAGCTGAAGGAGTCGGTCGACTTGTCCGTAAAGACCGAGGAGGCGGCTTCAGCATGGACAACAGTAACTGCAGCAACAGCGACCTTGTCCTGCTCTCCTCCATAGACTACTCACAGGTAAAATCCATTGCTGCACAGCCTCTATGGCCCAGATCGTGCATCAAGAATCGGTGCATGCTGTCATAACCGTACTCTAGGTACTAAAGTTATGCACTGGTTGGTTGGTTTTTTTTTTTTAGATCCCCTGCCTCCAGCGCAAGCGCGTGCTTGCCTTCTTCAACCACTTCGTTACGAGGACCACGAACTTCTTGGACGAGTTCTCCTCAGACTGCCAGGCATGATTACATGTTCACAATCAAATAAAACTTTATCGGGGACTGATACAATTGGGTATATTGGCATCATAAAAGCGTGTGCCGATAGGGAGGGAGAGCTCATTTAGGTTGTCCTTGGTGCAAACTTTTGCTTCATGTGTTTTTAGAGCACTGTTTGTGCTACTCCCAATCAACAGGAGCAGTTGTGTGAGGAGATTTCAAGGCCCCGAGTGTGATAACTTCGGCGTGTCCCGTCCCGTAGCAGTAGCGCCCTTTTGGGTCTTTCAGTCCGTCTCTGGGGTCGTTCATGTTGGGCTCGAGTCCAAAAGCTCAAGCCAGTCCGGGCCCAAACTTTCTGCCGTTCAAAAACAAAATTGGCTTAGCTTGAGACGGCCGGGTGGATCCTCGGGGGTGGCCGGTGGTAGTGGATTGAAAGTTGCACATGCTGCTTCCTGGCCAAGTGTCCAAGTCATGCCTTGGTCCCAGCCAAGGGCAAGGCAAAAAGATCCATCACTGAGTCGTAAGCTCCACGTCCTCTGTGAACATGCCACTGTTTCGATGCAGACGAGACTTGCCGAAGTGGAGAAGCGATTGGCTAAGCTGGAGGATTCTGTTGCTCTGCTGGAGACCAAGCTACAGTCGTTGCCGGGAGAGAAGTCCTGAGTCCTTGCTCAGTTCTATGTGATACGACAGCACCACCCGCGTCTGCTGCCTCATGCGGAGCATCGATTTTCGTGTAATGCTGTACTATATGTTAATGACGTAATGAACGGAATAAATCCTCAAACAGCAGCAGCATGTAAAAGGTAGGACTTTACTACAGCTGCAGAAACAGACAGCAATAGACATTGATAATGGAACTGCTCCTTCCGTTACCATTCTTATTTTCTCTTAAGTGTGTTTACAGCCGTGTCTGTGTGCCTGATTCCGAACCCACTGAGCACGACATTGATGAGGGTGATGATGAAGACGATGACTACAATGACGTCGTTCAGTACGTCTGCCACTCGTTGGTCGTCTTCATTGTTGATGTTTATACCACCGATCACGAGGAACAGGACGCCCACTACTACCTACAAAGAAGTTGAAGGCTGCAGTCAATTCTGCTATCACATTTATTTCACATCATGAAAGAACAGAGTCTGCATGCACAGAGTTTATTGTTCTGTCGAATGTAGCAGCATACGTACAGTCTATGGATCTCGCTAAAGTGATTATGTCTCCATGAATACAAATTGCTACGAGGGCAGCACGGTCACTATGGCAGATCAGGTAGAGGAAATCAAGTACGTCCTCTGAACGCCATGAAGACGACCACTAAAAATTCTCTACTGCTCGATTCTCCTCTCGCCCGTCAAATCTGTAGTCAGCGATGAAGACCATTTTGATGGTGTCGACGAACATGGAGCCGAAAGAGAACGACAGCGCGACGTGATTCAGGATTTGAACTGTCCTCTGGCTGCGCTCAGTGTTCATGTTCATGGGCGAGAGCAGGAGCAAAACGACTGCAGTTAGTGCCTACAACAAGGGGTAGTAGTAGAAGAAGTAAGTAGTGTGTATTCTTTAAGTTAAATGATTGACAAAATACTGTTGTTGCTGTAACATACTGATGACAGCTCAGGTATGAAGTTTCTACGATAATACTTGGGATATTTTTCATCCATTAGCTGAGGGGTCGATTGTCAAGTATGAATCTCACGTCACGTCAGACATCGCTTGTCTGTAAAGCAGTTTGATCTTGCTTTGCGGGCAAAGTGTTTTTACAGTGTGGCCAAGGGGTCGAAAGCCGTGATTATGATGTTGATGACGCTAACGAGGCTAACGCAGCCGAGCGAGAAGTAGTTGATGTAGAGTGCGGATGTGCGATATTCTTCCCGCTCGAGTCTGCAGTCGCGCAGCAGGTTAAGGGTCAAAGAAAGACAGCCCACAATCACCTGCAACAGCAAAAAAGACTTACTTAGACCACTGACGATAAAATTTTTGCTGTTGCAAGCGATCGGGCCGATGACGCAAGACAAGTGCGCTGTGTCTGCCTAAGCATACTGACCTGGAGAACGATGGATGTGATGATGAGGACGAGCATGAGTGTGTAGAATGGATGGTTGTCCTCCCCCACCTGGAGGACGTACTTGAGCTGTGAGGCGTTGGCGGTGAGCAGCGCCACGTCCAGCATGCCCTGCGCGATGGTCTTCTTCGTGGCATAGCGGTTGGCATCGAGAGTCCTTCGCTGCAACGACAAGTTCGTCAGTGGCATGTGGTACAAGACGGAAGAGCATTCACGTGCACAGAAGCGTTCAGCCACCGCTGCACGGTATCATTCCGTACCCCTCTGCCCGGATCCACTATCGACACACCGTTCATCGTCAGCACTGAAATCGTCGTGGATCGCACAGTGTTCGTATTCTCTACATCTCTCTCACTCACTTTTGTTGACGAACTAGCACCGAAAAGCTGCAATGCTGCTCTTCAAGCGACATTACTCACTTGGAGAAAGGGGAGCCCGAATACTTTGTGCCTTAAGGTTGGAACTAACACGCATGAAGCATCGATTACTTGATAGAGAGTCAGGTGTGTGCGTCATTTCATTCTCTCTCCCTCTGTGTGTGCGGGTGGGTGGGTGAGCGGATTTCCCTTGGGTTTGAGTCATAATTTATGCCGGAGAAGGGTCCGCAAAAAGCTAGGACAGGTTCAGCAAAACAAAGGTAAAAGAAAACCTCGCTGCAATTTTGCAACGTCCTTTTTCCGAGAGCACTCACACCACACATCCACATAGTGATATCTATGCCAAGCGGACTCTAGACACGCCCGAGAACTTGATCACCTCTTTCCCTCGTCCGGACGTGTCCATGCTTTCTTCGTGCAATTATTCTCCAACTTTTTCGATTGTTTCGCAGAAATCAAGTGCACCACTTCATTCCTCTTCGGTGGTCCAGGTATTATCGTGCAGCGGAACGCGTATTTGTAGCTACACTGAATGTACGTAGGCCTGCAGGGCGACGACGGCGGCGGCCGGACTGCCTCTGTCTGCCTTAGCTACGTACTGTACGTATGTAGCTATGCGTATCGCATCGACGCTCCCTTCTGCATGGCTGAATGAATTCTTGGTGCGCGCGTTGTTGGAACCAGTGAAGTTCATGGACAGAACTTTGTATATACTCGAAACCACCAAATCTCTCTCCTGCTGTGTACAGTAGGTCCACTGCATGGCTGTACTTATACGAGTTGGGGCGCATGCGGCGGATACGACACTCCAGTTGTGCGTGCGGATAAGCATGAACTAACTATTTGCACAAGGGGATTAAGAGCCTACTTTTCGCCACGGTCTTTAATAATATACTTGATGTGAGTCAGAAAAAAGAAGCCGCCCCTTTCCCGACAGGTACGACAGTGTTCGACCGCCTGTGACCAAGAAGGAGCAAGTTTACTCCTTATGACAGCATTAAGCTGGCATGTCCTTGCACACACGTACGAACCTGGAGCAGTACAGTACATTGTCTACGCCATGCAGTTATACTTATGACACCGTCACTTAGGATATCGTTCCTCACCCGCCCATATCTCTCCGGCTCGATGGATGCGCTCATCTTGTCGACGTCCTTGCCGTGAAAGCGACTGAGCACCAGCTCCTCCTCGACCACCGACCGCAGAGCTTCAGCGGACCCGTCGAACCTGAGCGTGGAGAGGGAGTCACGGACCTTAGCAGAGATGGATGAAACAGACTTCTTCAGCTGGGCGGAGATTCCGACTTTTTCCTCGTTGTCCTCTTTCTCCCAGGCGTTGCTCCCTCGACGGAGGGATAGCTTGCTGTGACTCACGGGAGGCTTCTCGCCCCCGTTGCCGGTCGAGGCGACGGTGGAGTGCTGAAGGTACTTGGTGCTGCTATTTCTCGGCAACTGATTGTCAGTGGCACTGGTTGAAGCAGTTTTCTCACTGCTACTCGCTTTTCCTGACTGTTGCGAACTCGGTAGTTCGTCAGCCTCGTTTTTGTTATCTTCCACTGGATGCCTCGCTTCAAACTGCCGGTATCCCACGGACGAATAGAGATCGAGGGCGCCAGCCTCGGAGGTCCCGTACCAAGGAATCTGCTGGAAGGCGTCGTGGCCACCGTCACTGCCTTCTACAGGCTGCATGAGAGACGGAATGACATGATTTCTCCCATTGTAGGGGCAGGTGAGGAGACAGCGAGGTGAGCCAACTTTCTCCCTCGCTTTCCTTCCCTGTCCTGGCCTCTCAGAAGGTCCTCACCAGCCAGAGCGCCTTCTTAGCTCATATCGACTTGTGGAGGGCTGCCCGTTGTCATGGCTCAACCTATGAGCGCCCAAGTCAGGGTGACCCAAACAGAGACTTTCTCCTCTCAGACTTTGGCCTACCTGTCACGCATCGTTATCGGCAGGTTGCTTTTTAAAATGGACGCTTAGGACTGCAAAAACAGTGAATTTGTGTGATGTCTGGTGATATTGATGCAGAATGCACTACCTACACTTGTATGACTACACATACATCATCATTCGGTTGTATTATTACGTACGCATCATACATCATTAAAATCTGCCGCAGGAACTTACGAGCACGTACGTTGTACGTACGTGTGCGTGAGTCACAGTCCAGGAGAACGCCTTTATTGCTTTGCTTTCGGTCGACAAAAGCCACTTTACCACGCGATCCAATACTTCATTCACAGTGAAAGTGAAAGCTTTGTTCATTGGTCCACCAGTTATCCCGCGTGATGCTGCATCAGTACAAAAGTTGCCTGCTCGTCCCCTGTCCGGTCAATGTCACTCTCGGAGAAGGCAGTGGGGAAGTACGCTGACGTCTGGGTCGGCAACGGGGGCAGCGATGATGACGACGAGTCTGGCACGATGCCTCCAGCCGCAGTGTTGGCGGCTGCTGTCGTGGTCGAGCAGTAATCCACCACAAAGTCGTCGTCGGAGCTCTTCTCCGGAAGCCTCACCTTATTGGCCTTGAAGTGACCGATCGAGTGCTCTCCCCCATGACACAGTCGATGATGTCCGTAAGGCCAGCAGTGCTGGAAGTATGAGGAGACTTTTGAGCTTCTACATGCCTGCTTATGTAACTTGACATGATGCTCGGTCACTTCTGACGTTATGTTCAGGGTTACAGAGGGCATTGTTGACTTTAGAGACAAGCACTTCCCCCTGTCTGACATTGGGGGAAACGGAAGGGAGAATCAAAATGATGCTATCGCGTTTCTCCACTGTCAACTGAGAAGAAAATCTTATCCGAATTTCTCTCAGAGGGACGAATTTCGTGGCACTGAATCGGTGACCTATTTGTACGGACTGGAGGCATCGGCAAAAGTTCTCTCCGTGAGCTGTGAACACTTCACAAGCTCGTGCTTCTTTTTCTGCTCGCATACTGTGTGCATCAATTTACTTTCTTTCTCTGTCTTTTCTTCCCTCCTGTGGCCATTTGGTCTAGCTCACTTTCGACGCCCTTGTGATGTTTGGCAAGCTACGAAGCCTTGCTCAAATTGTTACACAAACATACATGGACGGAAGTAAGAAATGGCGTGGGGGAGAAAGATCGGAATAATTCGCTGATGAGCACTGGGTTGAACGTGATGGATGTGAACAGCCTTGTCCAAGCCTCACATCGCTTTGCACCAAAACTCTCACGTTGTCGTCTCTGGTCAGAAAAACAATGTCAACGGAGATCCTGGGGAACTTTCCCCGGCTTTGGACCTGCTTCAGGTGCAAGATGCACTTTCAAAGTAGGATAAGAAAGGAGATTGTTTGTAGATAAATGTCCTGCAACAATTTCACCGTGTATGAGATTGGATGTGGACGAAACCTTTGTGCCGGTGAGTGGTTAGAATAGTTCCTCATCAATGACACACTAGAGTCATCATTAAGAAGTGCCTGCCTAGTGAACCCAGTGCACCAGTGATTCCTAACGTCACATTCTGCTACAGTTATCCATGTCCATCAATAGAAACATGGTTAATCTGTAGATTGTTCAGAAGAAGAAGCGAGTAAAAGCAATCGTTACATCTTACAGTAACACACAAAAATATAAATATCAGTTCATAAAGCACTGAAAGTACCGGTGGACCCTCTCCTAGTGATACTACTTTCGTGGCGCTTTTTGAGGTTCTTTATGGTTTCAGTCTTATATATCTTTCAAGGGGCTCGAGGTGAGGATTGACCAAAATTATCATGAGTGATCATGAGTGACCAATTTAATTACACCAAATCTTCAATTTTTGCTCTGTCACCCTGACCAGTACCGCAAACTGTGTCTTAGTAAAAAAAGACAGTACTTTTAGCAGTACCGGCGAGCCGTACTTGAGCGCTCTGAGCTTCAATAGTGAACCAGAAGTCTACAGGCACGATCTTCTGTAGCTTCAAGGACGTCACGACAGGGCAGACAGTCCACGCTTTAGACGTAATTACAATTCCAACAATGGAATTTTGGCGATACTCTGTACCTCATATGTTCTGTGCGCTTAATATCCACTGTCCCGACGCCCTGAACCGTGAAGACCTTAATCAATGGAAAATCTAAGTCTAGACACTCTTTTAGGTCTCTTGAGAGTCAAGTAGAAGTTCGGAAGAGATCGGTTCGGATCTCTCGGAGGAGATTGAACAAACCTTTTCTCCATTATAATAAGCCCCCGCGCTCATCCTTTGGAAGCACATTTACTTTTTAAAGCCGCCTGGCTTTGCGTCAGTACTGAAGGGTGAGACAGGACAGTTGAAGCAACCTCCGAACTAGGAGATTTCCAAGGGCTTAAAATACTATAGCCAACGACTCATCGGAGCTTTGACCAGCGGCAGCCGAGGAGCACCTGAGGCGCGAAGCACACATGAAAAAGTGTTAGGAGAAGCCGTTAGCCAAGAAGACGTCACTTTTTGTCAGAAGAACAGAAGTTTGGTGCGAACAAGCAAGGGTGGAAAACGATCTTTTATGGTGGGTCTGCGAAAATAAACAGGAGATCCTGGGAGGAAACGCGAGCATGCAAATGTTGAACGATTTCAATAAAGGCTCCGTGGGAACATTTACCCTAATCATATCGCATCCCGCCATTCATTTGGCAGCAGCGGGGGTGACGAGGGGGGTTATGTTTATTTTATGGAAAAGGTGACGTGCTAAGGAGCGATGGAGGCTGACGAGGAGGGGTGAGCTCTGGGAGCTCCCAAGAGCGACTGGCGGATTGACAGGCGAGAGAGACAGATCTGATGACGCCATGAGAAGAAATAAGTGCGTTGAGTGGGTCGTCGTCGTCGTCGTCGTCGCTGTCCTCGACGTCGTCGTCATTCTCAACCTGCCCCCTTGATGACCTCGGTGTTTTTTCAAATTATCGTGTCTGCTGAGAGCAGGGAGAGAATCGAGGGGTGCCTGGGCGTCGGTTGTCATCGGAACATTAGCAGAAATATGACCGCTCTCTCTCTCTCTCTCTCTCTCTCTCTCTCTTTCTGGCTGAATCACTTCAAAAGTGACAAATATGGCGCTATGGAAACCTGAGCTTAGCTAATGAACGAGGTTAAGGATAGGTTACATATGTGTTTCTGTGGTTTGTCAAGATTGCTCTTATGGCTGCTGCACCTTAAGGAATCTCTCTCGTCGAGTGCAATTTCGCGGCCGTGAATAACAAGGTGGTGGAAAAAAAATGGCGACTTGCTTCTCACCATCGTCAAGTGATCCTGTTCTCTCGATTTTTGGGACTGCTGCGCGTTGTTGTCTCCATCCACCTCACTCTCGGCTCCTTGGTCGTCAGCCTGGAGGACCCTCTTCAGGTGACCAATGTACGAAGTGGCCAGTCGTAGGGTGTCCAGCTTGGAGAGCTTGGTGTCCGGCGGCACCCACGGCAAGGTGAGTTTGAGACGGCCGAAAGCCTTGGAGAGCACGCGCATGCGTGTGCGCTCACGGGCGTTGGCGGTGCCACGCGGCACACGGTCCTTGGCGCTTAACAGAGCCTCTTCTTCCTTCTTGCGTCGTGGCATGATCCAGAGAGACTGAGGTCGCCGTCATCTTCCAACATTTTTCTCTCTTCTTGCCCAAAAGCCAAGCCCCGCCCATTCGACTGCGGCAGCGGCGGCGAAAGCGGCGACGGCGACAGAAATGGGCGGCGAAAAATGGGCAGCGCCAATAACTTGGTGATGCATCAGCCCTGAGATGAGTCTCATCTCAGGATCACACGCTGTTGGTATGACCTGCGCACCGCTGTCGCGCCCTTGGGTGTCGTTCACCTTATAGCGTGACGGTAAAGTCCTACTGATGCACGTACCGACATGCCGGGTGCATCGGGCTTGAAATTTGACCTCGCTGGCGCTCGGCGACAGCCACGAAGCATCCTCGTACGTGGACTCGTAGAACAAGATGTCCAACATATGTAATACGTGACGAGCAGCATGATGATGCAAACTTCGCTACTCCTGTCTCTCCTCATTGTGGGTGCAAGCATCGCCAGGTCCAGGGACCGTGATGTCGTCATCAGTCTGCCGTCCTCCTCTCCCGACTGCACCTCCAAGCTCGAGGCGCTGGGCAACAGCGCCACGGAACATCACGAGAAGTGCGTGCACATACCAGGGAAGTCCCTCGGGGTCTGCCTGACAAAATGTCGGCACATGGTGACCTGCCCGCCCGGACAGATGAACCTCTGGCCCACCGTCACACACTGCAGGGACGGGAAGTCTCTCCTCTGCTGTTGCGGGAAGTGTGAGGAGAAATTGAAGAGCAACAAGCGGAGGAAAAAGGGCCTCACGAAGGTGGAGAACAGATATACAAAGAAGAAAAGTAGGCGGAACGAGAAGCCAGTGCAACAGAAGGTGATGAAGAAAAAAACCTTGCGCAAACTTAAGTTCTCATCCTCAAGAAGGACCACCAACAGGGCGTCGGAGGAGGATGAAGTAGCCACCAGCCGCGTTGAAAATGACGAAGACGCAAACATCAATGGTGACTCCGACGACCAGAAACAACGTGAGGGGCGGCGAGACTCTGGCACAGACATTGACATTGGATCACAGAGCAGTTCGGAGGAGCTGGACGAAACAGGTGCGTGGTGTGAAAGGTGCACGCTGCAGAAGCACGGTGACAACGTGGGGTTGCAGACTTATGTTGAAACGCGAGGATCACGCGTCGTGGCCTCCGACCCCCTGTAGTGAATTGAAACATCTCCCCCAGGCAATGCTTGTCTATCTCTGGAAGAGGACATAGAACAGTTTTGTTTACAAACAACTATGAAGTGATCATGACGAACTATGATCAGAGCATCCAGGAGTAGCAGTTACAGTAGATGATAAGAGAAAGCACAAGCTGGTCAGGAATCAGAAAGCGAACATTCTTATCATTACATGCAGAATTTTCCTAGCACAGCTGCACTCTTTCCTTTCATATTCAGGGAATTACTCAGTTATGAGCTCGTGAAACTTCGCAGAATAATAAAAAATTCCAGGCCTTAGGCCTCGGGTCGGGCGCACTTGCCTTTCACGAAAATTTTGGTGTTAACTTCCTCTTGAAGTTTCGCTGACCTCCTGTGATCAATCACGGTTGCTTCCAAATAAAATCTCTTTTGAATCTCCTCTTTCATTTCAGACTGCCAGAGCACGCATTATAAAGTTACATTTGACTCATTCCACTAATCACCACTGATTTCCTTCCTTGCATGTTTAATAGAATATTCCCTGGAAGGAGACGGTGATTATCACTTGAAAGACGTCAGCAAGGTTGACAGTGACGGCGAAAGAAAGAAGCACACAAGAGAGTTTGCTGTAAAGACGAGCCGAGGCAGGAGCTGCAGGGACAACATCATGATCCGCTACCCGGGCGCCGAATGTCTGAGGACGGCGGACAAGGATGAGTGCAGGGACCGGTGCGGGGCACTCGGGAGTAAAAAGTGCGCAGGCAGGAAAGGAGAGGTGCACAAGCTCAACTGCAAGGGCGAGGCATCAGGCGCCGTCGACGGTAAGATCACATGCTGCTGCTCCATCGCTTGCGAATCGGCGGAAACGGTCCGGGACAGGCTTAATGGGGAATTCGCCTCCTTCCCGGGCAAAACCCTGGTCGTCGAGAATAATAACATGACCCATGGGTCACCTCTGTGTGTGGAGGCCAGCAGGGACAAGATAAAATCAAAGCTGGCAGAGGTGTGCAGCACACGCGACGAAGTTTTCGTGGCGCGGAAGTACTGCATGGAAGAGCTGGGTGGAGCCTATTTCTGTGTGAAGAACGGACACTGCTTCGGAAGACTATGCAAAGGCTGCATCCACCACGAGTGTGAGGACGACCAGAATCAAAAGCTCTCTGCCGAGCCGCCAAAGCATTATTTCCAAGAGAGGATGCGACTCCGTGACTTCGACACCAACGTGGCCGTCAACGTCGACGACATGGATGACAATGAGAGACTGCGGCAGTGGTGCACCAGCGTGAACGGCCGCAAGACCTGCGCAGACACTTGCAGAGAGTTTGGAGACAGGGTGTGTAGACCATCTATAGCCCTGAAGTACGACCATGACTACGCCTGCAAAAGGAACGAACCAAGATGCCAATGCTGCTGCCAGCCGGTGTGTAAGGGCCGGTCACAGCCGGACAGCCTGCTCCGAGTGTCCACCGAGGCGGATGAAGATGACGAGGGCGAAATGTGATTGGCAGCATAATGACTTGCGATAGATTGCTGAACGTTTATACTTCAGATATGAATCAGCATCACTTAAAACGAAAAAATATCTAAATGATTACTGCTATACTGCCTAAGATGTATATATGTGTGTGTTAGAGTGTAAGTGTGTTTCTGTTCGTGTGAGGGTGTGTGTGTTTGTGTGTCTGTGTGTGTGGTGTTGTCAAGTATTCTTTTCCACAGCTACTGCTCCCATCTGCCGGTTACCTCGCGCACACGCGCATTATGATCAAGGCCGTGTGTGTGTGTGGAGTGAATGTTCTCCCGTCGTTTCTTCCTCAGGCTTATATCTTCGTACCCCACGTGATTGTTCTTTCACAGAAAGTAGGGGGTAGCCACTCTGGAGGGCATAACTCGTTTAGAGTCCGGAACGGCTTCGAAGATCTTTGGTGTGCGGCTGTCTGCAGTCTGGAACTCGAGGATGGACGCCACGTTGCCGCAGCGGTAGCAGTAGTTGGGCGCACTCCATACGGTTACCAACTGCTCGTCGAACATGTACTTATAACCTGCAAAGAAATTGTCAGCAATCAGCCAAGGGCAGATTAGACTCTGTTACAATTAAAACTGAGCCAGTTAACGATTCTGCATACACGTACATGCATACTGCACCCACGTCGGTGCGAACTCACCTTCTTGCACAAGTTGATGGGCTCGACATATCAATTTGAGGTTGTTTTTGTCCATAAACTCTGTGGTGACCTTTGAACCGAAGAGCCAGCCAGCACCTCTTGGGCTCACGGCCCAAGCTTCTACCTCCTCCGGGTCTGACCACACGAGATCACAGAAGGCGCCCTTGTGAGGGATCTCC